>Ga0207024_10004_pt2 | contig 79168 bp, 86 predicted proteins | sample Alteio_BWMinCont_44_FD_153470 | JGI IMG/M metagenome (GOLD analysis project Ga0207024, IMG submission 153470) | Enriched cells from forest soil in Barre Woods Harvard Forest LTER site, Petersham, Massachusetts, United States -... | ecosystem: Environmental > Terrestrial > Soil > Temperate forest >...
AAATGAACTTGTGCACAATTGCTGTAAAGCGCAAAGGAAGTAAGGTTAATAACCTATCTTGCTGTAAAATAACCCTATAGATTAAATATAACTTATTGATAATAAATAATTTTATTTTTTTGTGTTAGATTTAAGCAAAACTTGCTGGGCATCGATAAATCAAGTACTTGCCAGCTTTCCTCACGATTTACTGACAGACTTATCCACAGAAATTGTGGATGAAAAAAGCAAACGACCTAAAGCGAGTTTTTAGTATTTTTACCATTAAAATTGTTTATCTGAACTAAAAAGGGGACAGGGTTTTTAGCATTAATTACTATAACCTATAATCTTTGCACAAAATAAAGATTAAGGAAATCTTAAGTACTTGATTTTATCATTTTAACCTCATATAAGCTATAAAAATGATTTGAAAAAGGGTCTTTTGCGTTGCTGTTTGTACCTAGTTGTGCACAATTTTAAAATTGGGTGTTAAATTTTTTTAAAGATTGAATTTTCTTAAAAAAAAGCTTGTTTTTAAATATAACTTATTGATTTTTAAAGATATTATTATTGCTCATATTTTAACCATATGGCTTTGGGACTCGAAAAATCAATCATTGGGCCAGCTAATTAACGACTTATAAACAGAGTTATCCACAGAAATTGGGGGTAAGTTTGTCGCTGGCACGAAATTGCGCAACAACGCGACGGTTAGCCTAAAGTATTGATACTTTTCCGCTCAGCTGAGTTATGGTATTATTTGATCTAATAATTTAATTTTAATAACTATGCACAATATATCATCTTCCTCGCCTGAAATTATTAACTTAGAAGAACAGCTAATTCCTTTCTCCGATCATTACCAAAACGCACTATATGGACGCTATGGATATTATATGGCTGGGACGGTTAAATTTTTACAACATTTTGATACAAATGGCACTAAAGGTTTTGCTTTAGGGATGTTGTTATGTGAGCATATGCATTTACTTTACGAAGCTGAAATGAGGGAAAATAAACGTATTGTTATCAGTCCGTCCCCCTTTAGAGTAGTTGAGCTTTCCGGAGGTAATGGAAGATTAGCATACAATACGCTTGAATTTCTCGAAGAGTTAGCCAACGAAAAAGTGGGTTTATATCCTCACATCTGGCGAGATATTCAGTATACAATCTATGAAATCAGCCCAGCACTTGTTCAACAGCAAACGACATTATGTCAACAGCAAATAACTTTAGGAAAACTGATTATAAAAAATTCTTCTGCCCTTAATATTCGCCAAGAAAGAGGCGTGAGTTTTTGTTTTAGCAATGAGTTATGGGATGTACTGCCAGTTGATTTGATTCAATTGGATGAAAATGGAAAAGCGCATATTATAGTTTGTCTTCCCACGGTTGCCCCTTCGACCGCTCAACAGATAAAAACTCGATATGCACCTCTGTTGAAGATTGAAGAAATAGAAATAAGCCAATCTACGCATGCGATTTTATCCCGTAGTGCTCCTTTAAAACCTCTGAAGCCTTCTTGGGTTATTTTAAATAAAACAACGATACGGAAAATTGAAACAAGACTTTCCAAAAATCATTGGGATATATTTCTTAAAAATATAGACTGGATCAAGCAAGCTATACCGTTAGAGCATTTTCCGTTAATTTACAGCATACTAACAAGTAGTGGTTATCTTGCTACTTTGGATAAAGGCCCTTTTCATGTTATTTCAAGTACCGCAATGGAATTGATTCGTGCTATTAATGAATGCAACCCCCTTGCTCAGGCGCATTGGGATTATGGTTTGGTATTGCATGGTGGTGTTCGAGATCGACTAACTTGTTATGGGGAAAATATAGTTCCGCATACACCGTATGACTTTCAGTCAAATGTGGATATAACCTATAGAGTCGATTTCAAAATGCTTGCAACAATGCTTTCACGGGATCCGGTAAAACAAAAGAATTATTTGGAGGATGTTTTAATTACATTCCAAGTGGTGTCCACTATGATTATTAAGGAAGGAATTTTTAAGCGCACAGAAGGTTGGCATAAAATAATGGTTAAGAGAGGAAAAGATGCTGACCGTGATATGTTTCGGTATTTTGGTGAATCTGCTGTATTTTGCGTCTTGTACATTTCAAAATATTTTTTGCCTACAGAATCGTTTGATGCACAGTACCCAGCAACCCCTAAAGATTACCCAGAATCTCCTGTGTCCTCAGTATCAAAAGGGTTACCATTGACTAGAAAGTATAAACCAACAAATATACATGGTATAACAACGACTTGCGAGCCGATATATGATTTGCACTGTGCGACTGTGTGTGTCATGAAAGCAGGAATACCGGATTTACTCCGATTCATTTACATATAAGGTAAGTTTAGAAATTCAAGCTCACCCGTTGCATGATATTTCACTGCGCCGCCGCTGCCATGCCAAGCGGGTAATACAATTCGTTTAGCAGCATAGCCATCTAAGGTGAATTCATGAATGGCGGGCAGATGCGTGTGCCCATGAATTAAGATTTGCGAACCAGCCGCCCGTAAATAATTTTCCACGGCAGTTTGGGTTACATCTTGAATTGTACGGTTGATGGTTTTGGCATATTGTTGGCTTCTTTTACGAGCGGCAATGGCTATTTTTCTGCGTAAAAATAAAGGTAGGCTTAAAAATAACGCTCGCAACCAACGATTATGGGCTTTTTTGCGAAATTTTTGATATACCACATCATCAGTGCAAAGCAAATCGCCATGCATCAATAAGACCGGTTTACCGTATAAATTAATGACTGTAGGATCAGGCAATAATTGCATACCGCAGCGTTTAGCAAAGCGTTTACCGAGTAAAAAGTCACGGTTACCTTGGATAAAATAAATCGGCATACTTGCACTTAATTGTTTTAAGGCCTCTGCTATTTGCGTAATTAACGGGCTATCGTTATCATCACCCACCCAAGTTTCAAAGAAATCACCTAAAATATAGAGTGCATTGGCAGTTTTGGCTTGAGTTGCCAAAAATTGCAAAAAACATTCAGTAATTTCTGGGTGATTTTCATCAAGATGTAGATCAGAAATAAAGAATGTATTCATAAAATTATCAAATTATTTTTCAGTTAAAAACCGATAAATTGCTTCGGGATAAAACTGATGTTCCAAGGTTTTAATCTTTGCTTGTAAACTTGCTACCGTTTCGTTGGGAGCAATATCAATCACATGTTGCGCTAAAATAGGGCCGCTATCTAATTCGGGTGTGACAATATGAATACTGATCCCATGCTGAGTTTCGCTCGCAGCAAGTGCGCGTTCATACGTATGTAAACCCTGGTATTTAGGTAACAGAGAAGGGTGAATATTAATAATTTTGTTGGCATAATAATTAACAAAATCCGGGGTTAAAATTCGCATATAGCCAGCCAAGACAATTAAGTCTGGATGGTAAGCATCAATACACGCTTGCAAAGCTTCATGATAACAATGTGAATCAACAAAACTTTTAGGAGTTAATATATGCGTAGGAATAGTGGCCGTTTGCGCACGCACTAAACCATAAGCATTGGGATTATTGCTAATGACCGCAGCAATAGTAATAGGCCAATTTTCTGCATGAATGCGATCGATGATAGCTTGCAAATTACTCCCATTACCTGACAGTAACACCACAATAGTAAAGTTTTTCACGCAAATACCACAGCCTTATCAGTGATTTTTTCCCGAATACTGCCAATTTCCCACGCTGTTTCACCAGAAGTTTTTAACGCTAATAAACAACCTTCAACTTGTTCTTGCGGTAAACAAATGATCATGCCAACTCCACAATTAAAGGTGCGATACATTTCTTCAGTGGCAACATTGCCAGCGGTTTGCAGCCAGTTAAAAATTTCTGGCCACTGCCAACTTTGAGTGTTGATTACAGCTTGTAAATTATCGGGTAATACGCGCGGTAAATTTTCGGTAATACCGCCACCAGTAATATGCGCTAAGGCATGTAAATCAAATTGTTGAAATAAGGGCAATAAACATTGCGCATAGATTTTAGTCGGTTCTAATAAAGTTTCCCCTAAAGTACGCGTGCCAAATTTACTCGTTAAATCAGCTTTACTTAACTCTAAAATTTTGCGAATTAAAGAATAGCCATTGGAATGCGGGCCAGAAGATCCAATTGCAAGCAGTGCATCGCCTGCTTGTACTTTACTGCCATCGATAATCCGATCTTTATCGACAATGCCCACGCAAAAGCCTGCTAAATCATAATCACCGGTGTGATACATGCCTGGCATTTCCGCGGTTTCGCCGCCTAATAAGCTCGCGCGCGCTTGCAAGCAACCATCGCTAATGCCTTTAATAACGTCAGTTGCGACTTGCACATCTAATTTACTGCTGGCGTAATAATCAAGGAAAAATAAGGGCTCAGCCCCTTGGACTAATAAATCATTGACACACATGGCAACTAAATCGATACCAATGGTATCGTGCTTTTTAAGCTCTAAGGCGAGTTTTAGTTTGGTCCCGACCCCATCGGTACCAGCCACTAACACGGGATGCTTATAGCGATCTATTGGCACTTGAAACAGCCCGGCAAAACCGCCGATGCCGCTAATGACTTCTGGGCGCAGGGTGCGTTTAGCAAAAGGTTTAATGTTTTCGACTAATTTATCGCCAGCGACGGTATCGACGCCTGCATCTTTGTAGGTTAAGGAAGGATGAGACATATTAATTCCAGTTTGTGAGAGCTAATTGTAACAAATAACTTAATGTTCGGGAAATTTTTGAAAAGAAGTATTCTGTCATTCTCAGCCGAGCTTGCGAGGCTGGGAATCCAAGGTTTTTTGGTTTGCTGCCACCTTAAGTACCAAATTATACTCTGTTAACACCTTGGATCCCCGCTGGCGTCGCCGAAGGCTCCTGGCGAGGATGACAGCAAACAAATTGTGTCATGGACGAAGAAAATTAAGGTAAAATAGACATATGAAAAAAATCTTTTTATTGTTAGTTTTCTTATTTGCTAATGATGGTATCGCTTTGGCGTTAACGATGAGTGATTTATATCAGGCCAATATTCCAGTTACCCAGCAAACTACCGCTGCGCCCGATCCTGCGTTGGTGCAGCAAGGCTTACAAAGTGTGCTGATCAAAGTTAGCGGCAATAGCCAAATTGCAGCTGTCCCAGCAATTGCTGCCGGGTTAAAAAATGCCATAAATTATCTTGCGGAATACAGTGTACAAAATAATGTCTTAGCCTTAAGTTTTGATCCAAGCCAAGTAAACCAATTGTTACGTGATGCTGGCCAAGCTGTATGGTCGGGTGAGCGCCCAGCAGTATTAGTATGGGTCGCGGTGGAAGATAAAACCAATGCGCGTTTATTAGGTGCCGATACTACCGATCCGATTTTAGTCAGTTTGCAAACTCTCGCAGCAGAGCGCGCTATACCGTTAGTTTTTCCGGCGATGGATTTAACGGATTTAAATCAAATTTCTGTTAGCGATGTATGGTCTAATAATGTGTCAGTGATTCAAACAGCTTCTAAGCGTTATGAAAATGCTGCGATTATTGTTGCGCAGTTAACGCAAAATACAGATGGCAGCTGGGCCAGCAGTTGGGAGTCAGTAAATGTGCCAGGTGCGGCATGGAAATTCAGCGGTAAAGCTCTCACGGATGTCATTACGCCTGGTTTAAATAATGCCTTAGATGCCATGGCCCATAGTTATTTAGCGATTAATCCGCGCTTACAAACCAAGGTATTATTAACGGTTACTCAAATTAATAATTTAAATGATTACGCAAAAATAACCAATGATCTACAACATTTGCAATTAGTAAAACAAGTACAAGTGAAAACGGTAGCAACTAATCAAATTCAATTTGAATTGACTATTGATGGTAATGAAAGTGATTTGCAAAGAGCCTTGAGTTTAGCCGCTGATTTAATTCCCGTGGGTAATGTGACTATTCCCGCTGTGGCGCCTGCTGCCGCAAGCTCTGCTAGTGCTGTTGTTACCTTACCCACTGTTTCAATCCCTCTGACCTATGCTTTACAATAAATCATGAGTTTACCATCACCACAATTAGTTCTCGGTATTCAGTTGCGTGATGAAGCCAGCTTTAGCAATTATTTTGCCTCGCAGGCTAATCAAACTGCCGTGGCTTATTTACAGACTTTTTTAACACAAACTCAGGATCTAACAGCTTATATTTGGTCGCCACCGCAGCAAGGGCGTAGCCATTTATTGCAAGCATGTTGCCGCGCCGCGCAGGAAAAAAACCTCTCGGCAGTTTATTTGCCATTAAAAGATTTGCTAGCGTTAGGCCCTGAGATGCTGCAAAATTTGGAGCATAGCGATTTAGTTTGTTTAGATGATGTGAATGCCATAGCTGGCAATAAAATCTGGGAAGAAGCTTTATTTCATTTATATAATCGCCTGCAAGCGGAACAGCATCATTTATTAGTAAGCGCTCATTGCGCCCCACATGAATTGCCGTTTAAGCTGCCGGATTTAATTTCTCGTTTAAGCGCCGCGACTGTATTTCATTTGCAAGCGTTAACTGACAATGAAAAAGTATCAGCATTGCAATTGCACGCCAAACAGCGCGGGCTTAAATTGCCGGAAGCCGTGGGACAATTTTTATTAAAACATATTCCGCGTGATAATCAAGCCTTGTTTGAAACCTTAAATAAGCTAGATAATGCATCTTTCAGTGCGCAGCGGAATTTAACCGTGCCGTTTGTGAAACAAGTGTTGGAGATTTAAAGGTTTTATTGTTAACCAACTAATTTTTACCCATACATTGTGCGAATATAAGTATCAGCCCAATAAGCTCGTTTGACAGCATAACGATGTAAAACTGCTCTCGCTATTTCATAATGTTCGGGTGAAAATTTAAAATTTTGATCACTTAAATTATTAGCAGGTAATTTATAGGTAGAAGTTTGTAAACTCTTTATAATTCCATTAATTTCAGAAGGGGAATAATCAAGTAATTGGCCAAATGCATGCAATAACATTTCGATGTTAGGCCTTGCTTCTAGATGATTATTACAAGCTGATAAAATAGTATTAGTTAACAAATTTTTGTTCTGAGGCGAACAATCACTTGTTAGTTGATTATAATTACGCGACTTTATCAGCATGTTGATTTTAAAGTCTGCAAATGCTTGTAATGATTCCTGATGGCGTCGTCGTTCATAAAATCCATAAGCAAAATCAGCATAATCTCCCTTTTCAGGAATAATTTCTTGGGTAAATAATTCAATAAGAATAATCCCCAAACTATAAATGTCAGTTTCGGGTTTGATTTCTCTATCCGTATGGATATTCAAGGAATCTTGAATGTCATGATAAAGTGGGGTAGACCAAAGATGGTTTCGCGGTAAGAGATAATCTTTTTTTACCATGTAATTAAAATCAATGATACGTATTTTGAATTTTTCATCTTCACAATAAATTCGAATATTATTTAGTTTTAAGTCACGGTGTATCAGACCATTTAAATGAAATTCAGCTAAGCTTTTAATGATTTCAAAAGCTATAAATAATAGATCAATTAATTTAACTTCCATTTCGATTCTGGTAACAGAATGAGCTGTAAGCAAATCAATATAATTAGGCGAAGTTTTTTCAATAAATTCATCTAAATCCATAACTGGAATATAAGCCATTGGAAAAAATTCTTTTAAGCGTGGAAAAAACCATGCACGTTTACTCGTATGTATTGAAGGGAGAGGATATTTTTGCCCGGTGGCAATTTTATACGCTTGTATTTCAGCTTCGTTAACTTCAGTTGTGGTAGAAGTAACATTGCATCTAACAGCCAGTAATTTTGAAAATTGAAGTTTAGCAACTAAATTTCTGTTCTGATCATGAACAAATACAATGGGTATTAATGGATAAACTTTCGAAACACTGCCTTCTCCTAGTAATATAGAACGTATGACTAGATAGGTGCTGCCATCCGCAAGTTTCAAAAAATTTACCGGAGTCTTTTTTTCGTTTAGAGGATCAATATAGGTAAATTTTTTTTTACGTTTAGTGCGATGAGAAAAAACCAGTAAATCCGCAAGCCATTTATTATTAGCTTTCAGAAAATTAACAAAGTCCTGAATTTGTCTATCAACCGGATCTAAGAGAGTGAGCATAGTATAATTGTTATTATAGCTAATTAATTTAATTTTATTGCAATCCCCGCTAAACGCTTGCCTAATGCATAACATAATTGTTTTTCTTCAGGGCTTAAAGGCGTATTATCACCGCCAAAGGTCACGTGCGTTGCACCATAAGGCGTGCCACCGCTTTTAGTTGCAGACAAGTTAGCTTCACTATAAGGAATGCCTACTATCATCATGCCATGATGTAGCAAAGGTGTCATCAAATTAAATAAAGTGGTTTCTTGCCCACCATGCATCGTGGCACTCGAGCTAAATACGGCAGCGGGTTTACCGATTAAATCGCCATGCAGCCATTCATTGATAGTTCCATCTAAGAAATATTTCATTGCGGCAGCCATGCTACCAAAGCGAGTAGGGCTGCCTAAGGCTAAGCCCGCACAATTTTGTAGGTCTTCGTAACTGGCATAAGGCGCGCCACTTTTTGGAATCGTTTCGAGAGCGGCTTCAGCTTTACTGCTAACGGCGGGCACGGTGCGAATTTTAGCGCTAATTCCGCTCACGCTTTCGACGCCTTCAGCAATCGCATCGGCCATATTTTTTACAGCTCCGTGAAGAGAATAATAGAGTATCAAAATATAAGGTTGGGGTTGGTCCATGGTATAATTATAACATTATGTGGAAAAACGTCTACTTGAAAGATCATTTAAAAAAATTTTGGCTATTTTGCAGCTATATTGCGCAAAATTTTTTAAAAGATAGTTGCTTAGATCGAGCAGCGTCGCTTACTTTTACCAGTTTATTATCACTGGTTCCTTTAATGGTGGTGGGGTTTGCGATTTTATCGGTGTTTCCCATGTTTTCAACCTTTGGCGATAAGGTGCAAGATTTTATTTTTACTAATTTTATTGCCAGTTCAGGCGAAGTTATTCAAGAATATTTAAAAGATTTTTCCGAGCAAGCTATGCGCTTATCTATTTTAGGCTTAATTTTTTTAGTTATTACCGCCGTGTTACTCATGTTTAGTATTGAACAAGCCTTAAATTCGATTTGGCGGGTAAAAATAGGGCGGCGTGGTTTTTCAGCTTTTTTCCGTTATTGGGCCGTATTAACTTTTAGCCCGTTTTTAATTGGTATTGGCATTATTATCAGCACTTATTTATTTTCCCTACCGGTATTTTCCGATAGCATTGAGCATATTAAATTATTAAAATTAATTCCCTCACTGTTTACTTGCATAGGCTTTTTAATTTTATATATGACTGTGCCTAATTGTCGAGTTAAATGGCGGGATGCTTTGGTGGGGGCTATTGTTGCCACAGTTTTATTTGAGTTAACCAAACGTGGGTTTGCGTTTTATGTGAAAGCCTTTCCTACTTATCAATTATTGTATGGGGCTTTTTCAGCCGTACCGATTTTTTTAATATGGGTATATTTATCTTGGATTATTGTATTATTAGGCGCAGAAATTTGCCATGCTCGCACACTGCATTATCAATTTACCAGCGGCCCACGTTATGATGGGTTTACCCAAGCGTATCATTGGTTAGGTTATTTATGGCAAGCTCAGCAACATAGTAGAGCATTATCGATTGAAGAATTAGTGGCGCAAGATAACAGAATTTATGAATATGAACCGATAGTGATGATGAATTATTTACTTAAAACTGGCTATGTCGATCAAAATCAAGAGGGCGATTATTTATTGCGGCAAGATTTACAAGAACTGACTTTATATGATTTTTATGAACGTTTGCCTTGGCGTTTGCCAGAGGTAGAAAATATTAATGTGCCTGATAGCTGGCAAAAAAATTTAGCGGTGGTCTTAAGTAAGACTCATAGCAATTTACAAAATATATTAAATATTCCGTTAATTGATTTTTACCAAAATAAAAAATAAACTTTATGCGAGCAAATGAAACTACCACTTTAACTTCTTTTGGCATTTCTGTGGCTTTGCATGCTATTTTATTATTGCTATTAATTATGGTGGTGCAATTTCAAAGTTCGCCGCCACCCGCGTTAAAAGCCGGGCCACAAATTATTCAAGCCACGGCCTTAATGCAAGCACCACCCCGGCCGCTGCCACCAGCGCCGCCCATGTCTAAGCCTGAATCCAAACCAGAGCCTAAGCCCGCAAAGCCGGAAAAACCCGCACAATCCCAGCCTAAGCCGATAAAACCAGAACCCACTAAAAATACGGTGAATATTGCTACGCAAAAGCAAAAAGAATTAGCTGCAAAAAAACTCGCTGAAGCTAAAAAAGCCAAGGCGGCAAAAGTGAAAGCGGAAAAAGCTTTATTGCAAAAACAACGTGAGTTAAAGCAACAACAAAAGCTAGCGCAACAAAAAGCTTTGCAAGCCCAGCAAGATAAATTAATGCAACAGCAATTAGCAGCAGAACAGCAACAAATTAGTGCTGCGCGAGCTCAAGAAATGCAAGGTGTGGTAGATAAATATAAGGCTTTAATTTTACAAGCTATTGGACAAAATTGGATTGTACCACCCAATGTCAATAAACAATTATCTTCAGAATTATTAATTCGATTAGCGCCCGATGGCACCGTAATTGAGGTAAAATTAAGCCGTAGCAGTGGTAATGATGCATTAGATCAATCAGCCATCACGGCGGTATATAAAGCTTCGCCTTTACCAGTGCCAACCGATGCCGCAGCCTTTCAAGTGTTTCGGCAATTTGTGTTAACCGTGAGGCCAGAGACGGTGGGTGGGTAAGGCTATTATGGTTGCAACTGGATTCCCGCCTACGCGGGAATGACGTTGTCCGTCGTCCTCGCGTAGGCGGGGACCCAGCATTTTTTTAAGTTCAGAGGATAATTATGATTAAGAAAAGTATTTATTTATTATTAGTAGTTTATTTATTAATAAACCAAGCTGCGCATGCAGACTTACACTTAGAATTAACCCAAGGTATTGATTCCGCTTTACCAATTGCGGTGGTGCCATTTGCTGGGCAAAATACCAATAACTCGACTACCAAAGTCGCTGCGATTATTCAACAAGATTTACAAAATAGTGGACGTTTTAACCCCTTAGATGCTAACGCTATGATGCAATTTCCTAATAGCATTTCCTCTGTTGATCGCAGCTATTGGAAAAGCGCTAAAGTTAACGATGTAGTGGTAGGCAGCGTAAAATCCTCCGGTAATGGCTTATACACAGTTAGTTTTGGTTTAATTAATCTCTATGCTAAACCGGTGGCAGGTGCTAATCCACAGACGCAAGGCGTGTTAGCAAGCCAAACTTTTAACAATGTGCCAGCCGCAGCTTTGCGTGCCATGGGCCATCATATCGCTGATATTGTGTATCAAAAACTAATGAATAAACGCGGCATTTTTTCCACTAAAATTGCCTATGTTGTGCAATTAAATAGTAGCAATTATCGCTTAGAAGTGTCCGATTATGATGGCTATAATCCGCAGACGGTTTTACGTTCTACAGCTCCTATCATGTCACCAGCGTGGTCGCCCGATGGCAAAGAACTTGCCTATGTTTCCTTTGAACATGGCAATCCAACAATTTACATTAGTACCCTGGCAACGGGTAAACGTCGAGTCGCCGCTAATTTTCAAGGTATTAATAGCGCCCCCGCATTTTCGCCTGATGGAAAAAAATTGGCTTTAGTATTAAGCTTAACGGATTCTTTAAATATTTATATAAAAAATTTAAGCACAGGTAAATTGCAACAAGTAACTAACGATGTTGATGCCATTGATACTGAACCTGATTGGTCGCCAGATGGGCAAAAATTGCTCTTTACCTCGGATGCAGGTGGCTCACCACAAATTTATCAAACTGATTTGAACACCAACAAAACTATGCGCTTAACTTTTAATGGCAGTTATAATGCCAGAGCTTCTTACACGCCAGATGGGCAAAGTATTGTGATCTTGCATCGCATGGATGATGGAACCTATACTATTGCTATTCAAGATTTAAGCTCTGGCAGGTTACAAATATTAGCTGAGCCTCCAGGCACGCAATCGCCCAGTATTGCACCTAACGGTGATATGATTATCTACAACTTTAGAGATACTAATAATCGCCATTTACTAGGGGTTATTTCTACTGATGGTAAAGTACAAATACGCTTACCTTCGTTAGATGGTGATGCTAAAGACCCAGCTTGGTCACCTTTTTTATAGGGAAAAATAAAAAATGTTATTTAAATCTAGCCTAATTCGTGTGTTGCTGTTACTCTATACGGTGTTATTATTAAGTGCTTGTGCCTTGCACCAAGATGATGATTATTCAATTGATCCTAAATTGGCTGCAACCACAGGCAATGCAACATTAGAACAGCAAGAAAATGTTAGCCAACTTTATGCCAATGCTCCGTTTGTGGCGAAAGCAAAAAGTGGACCAAACTAAATTATAAATTGTAGAGGAAAATAAAATGAAATTAGCTATGTTAACAAAAGCCAGTTTAATCAGCCTATTAGCTATCAGCCTTGCGGCTTGTTCAACTACCGGTAAAAAAGATCAAGCAGGCCCTAATACCTTACCCGCAACCGATAATTCCGCGGGTTCAGTACAAACCAATGCGGTTAATGACAATGCTTATGGTTTTAATTCTGACAGCAGCTTAACGACGGAACAGCTATTGGATATCCGTACCTATTATTTTAAATTTGATAGCACTGAAATCTTAGGCATTAATAAACAAGCAGTTGATGCTCAAGGTACACATTTATCAACTACTCCAACGCAATATGTCTTATTAGTGGGTAACACAGACAGCCAAGGTAGCCCAGAATATAACTTAGGTTTAGGATTACGTCGTGCTAAAGCGGTGGGTGATGAATTAAAAGCCCAAGGCACTCAACGTAAACAATATTTATTAGCCAGTGCTGGAGCCGAATGTCCAGCTGATCCAGCGACTACGCAAGATGCTTACCAAAAAAATCGTCGCGTACAATTAATTTATTGTGATGATGCAAGTTGTCAAACCGCTTTTGTAGCAGCACATTGTGGTAAAATCTTAAAAAATGGCAACCAATAAGTTTATAACCCGCACTATTTTATTCGTAGGACTCAGCTTGAGTTGGATCTTTCCAGCTCAAGCTGATGTTCAAGTGGTTAATTTAGGCGGCAATCCTCCGCCCGCTGCCGCAGCAAATAATAATAATGCGTCACTTGATCAACGTGTGACACGTTTAGAAAATATCTTAAATAATCAATCACAATTATTAAATCAAATTACTAGTTTGCAACAGCAAGTGCAAACTTTGCGTGGACAAGTGGAAGTGTTGACCAATCAAAATCAACAATTGACGCAACAACAACTGAAATTTTACAGTGATTTAGATCAGCGCCTCTCCGCATTAGAAAAAGCCAATGCAGCGGCGAATGCGCCTAAAGCTGTGGCGCCACCACCGGCTCCGGCCCCCGTTACCAAAGCGCCTGCCGTTATAGCGCCTGTCCCCGTGCCTAAACCTGCTACTGCGCCGGTGCCCGTTCCCGCACCCGTGCCAGTACCTGCTGCGACTCAAACTTTAAGTGAAACGGATTTATATCAAGCCGCATTTAATTTCTTAAAAAATAAACAATATCCTCAAGCGACGCAAGAATTTCTGGCGTTTATCAAACAATATCCAAAGAGTGATTATGTTCCGAATGCTTATTATTGGTTAGGGGAATTATATTTAATACAAAATCAACCCGATCAAGCCACTAATGCGTTTAACACTGTGGTAACGCAATTTCCACAAAATACTAAAGTGCCCGATGCCTTATTAAAAATGGCGTTTATTACCAGTGATAAAGGTGATAAAGCGGCGGCCATTAAGCAGTTAAAAAACATTCAAAGGCTCTATCCTGGGACCACTGCAGCTAATTTAGCGCAAGCAAAATTGGCCAGCTTGCAATAAATTTTACTATGTCTAGTTCTACGCTTCGCATCACAGAAATTTTTTATTCACTCCAAGGTGAAACCCGTACCGTGGGTTTACCGACAGTGTTTGTACGCTTAACAGGCTGCCCCTTGCGTTGCGGTTATTGTGACACAGCCTATGCATTTTCCGGCGGTAAACTCTATAATATTGATGATATCTTAAATACAGTCGCGAGTTATCAGGCACACTATGTAACAGTCACGGGTGGCGAGCCCTTAGCGCAACCTGAGTGCATCACGCTGTTAAAAAAATTGTGTGATCAAGGTTATGAAGTCTCATTAGAAACCAGTGGCGCACGCGATATAAAAGATGTGGACCCACGCGTGGTGATCGTGATGGATTTAAAAACGCCAGGTTCAAAAGAATGTGAAAAAAATCTATTCAGCAATTTAGCTTATTTAAAACCCACCGACCAAATAAAATTTGTGATTTGCAATCGTGAAGATTATGAATGGTCGAAACAACAATTAATTGAGCATAATTTAGCTAAACGCTTTCAAGTATTATTTTCCCCCAGCTACCAAGAGCTTAGTGCTACCGACTTAGCTGAATGGATTTTAGCCGATCGCTTAAATGTTAGGTTGCAAATTCAACTGCATAAGTTCTTATGGGGCGAAAAGCCCGGGGTTTAATTTATTAACAAAGAGATCCCCCTTTGAAAAAGGGGGGCAGGGGGGATTTACCAGCCGATAGCACAGGTGCTTTTATTTGAAGGAAGATGCCTTAACGGAAAAAAATCCCCCTTAATCCCCCTTTTTCAAAGGGGGAGATAAGAAAGTGGCTTCGATTTATAGAATACCAATTCTCGGCTCAATACTTGTGGGTAATGAACAAGGTTAGGGTGCGGGTCTTAAAATTACTGACAAAAACCACAGATTTCCCTTGCCAATTTCTCAAAAATTGCTAAAATATGCGTCCTTTCCCAGTATATGGGGCGTTAGCTCAGTTGGTAGAGCAACGGACTTTTAATCCGTGTGTCGCTGGTTCGATCCCAGCACGCCTCACCATAAAAATGATGTGAACTTAATTAAAGGTTTACTTTATGACCACACCCGTAAAACCAGATTTTTGTAATTGGGCTACTGCTTGTTTAATAGTAAGAGATATCCAAAAAGCGCTGGATTTTTACACCAGTGTATTTGGATTTACTACGCACTTTTTATTGGAAGACACAAAGACCGATAGGTTAGTTTTTGCCCGCATTACTTACAAAAATTCAAATATTTGTCTTTATTTACAAGATGCCTTTGGCCCTGATGAAGATATGGGTTTGGCGCCTGCATCATCAGATACTAAAACACCAGTTAGATTATATGTTTATTGTGATGATCTACAGGCTCGTTATCAAAAAGCGCTAGATTATGGACTGACTATTTTAATGCCTATTACCTTAAAGTTTTGGGGCGATAATATTTTTCGTGTATTAGATCCAGAAGGCTATATTTGGGAATTTGCTACGATAGGGGCAGAACGAGATTCTAAGCGCTTCAAAGGGACATTTTTTTAAAATAAGTTTTAATAGCTTACTTCTAATTTGACTTTATTCGGGTCGAAAAACCACATTTGTTTATGACTTGCGGCCATTGTATAGTCAATATTTTCTGCTTTTAGCGCAGCGAGAATAGCTTCAAAGCTAGTTTGATCGGTGACAAACGCGACATGATCAAGAGCCCCAGTATGCTCAGCATTTGCCACAGCATGCACTCTAAAGCCAGGTTCTTGACGTTGATTCTTTTCTATTTTTCGCTGCTCAGTTTCTAAATGAATAGGGGCATGCTGTCGATCCGCGGCATATAAATAATTGCTTTTACCACCAGCAAAAGTAGCGCCATACACTAAGCCAAAAATTTTATTATAAAAATTGACAGTGGTATTCAGATCCTTTGCCAATATATTGATATGATCTATTGTTAAAATATTTTTCATAAATTATATCCTCGAGTCATGATTTGCCAGCGCCAAAATAATAATATCGTACTAATGATTATGCCTGCAATGGCGCCTAATGGAATACCAATGATACCCAAGGCTAAAGTAAAAGCAAAGAAATAACTCAAAGGCACGCCCACAATCCATATGACTCCAATGCTAATAAACATTGGGAAACGTGTATCTAATACCCCACGTAAAGCACCAGTTAACGTATTACGGACAGCATCAAATATTTGTGAAATGGATCCAATAATAAATAATAACACAATTAAATGAAGCACCGAGCTATTTATAGGATCATGAACATTTATATATAAACTGGCCAAAAATTTAGGGAAACTAATAAATATTATTGCAAAAATTAAGGTTAAGCCTACACTAAAACCAACACTAATATAACCCAAGCGTTTGACTTCGTGCAAAGCTTTGCTTCCTACCGCATGGCCAATTAAAATACTCGTTGCTTGTGCTAAAGCAAAAATAGGGATCACACATAAAAATTGGTATTGTCCCACCACTTGCGCAGCACCTAAGGCATGCACACCTAACCAGCCAATCATGGTAGTATTAACAAAAAATGATAATAATTCGCCGCTTATTTGTAAACTCATGGGCCAACCTAATGCTAATATCAGTTTCATATTTTTCCAATCTCGGTGCAGCTGATTTAACCTGGAAAATAAATGAAATTTTTGAAAAAATTCCATCCGATAAAAACAAGTTAAGGTAGTGATCAAGACAAAAACATATTGTAACACCATGGCATAAGCAAAACCTTGTACGCCTAAAGCCGGTGCCCCGAATTTACCAAAAATTAAAATATAAGCAGTAATTAATAATACCAGCACGCCAGCAATACTAATTTTTAAACTTAAATGTTGTTGCCGCACTCCAAAGCATAATTGATTATTAGCCGCTAATAAAAATAAAGGAATAACACCCCATAAAAAAACATGGAAAAATTTTTGCACGATGGCTGCAATAGTGGGGTCTTGATGAAGGCAAATTAAAATCGCACCAATGTGCCAAAATAATATCATCACTGGAATGCTTATAATAATTCCAAAGCGCCAACCTTGCTGCATAATACTACCGACTTTAGCATAATCTTTAGCGCCATCAGCATGGCTAACTAGTAAGCTAATCGAAAATAATATTGACAGACCTATGGTGGAAAAGGTCATTTGCGTGGCAAAGATAAGCGAACTTGCAGCCAATACTTTATGCCCTAGTTGTGCCAACATGGCCATACATAAGAAACCACTGCCAGAGGTGATTAATTGCTGAGAAGACATCGGTAAAGCTAATTTAAGAATACGTTTAGCAATCGATGAAATAGTAGATTCTGTAGTATTCATTTTTTGGTCTCTTGAATTAAATTCAATGTTTTAGTTTTGGCAAAGTTAAGGTTAACAAAGCCCCTAAACACGCTAAGCCAAAATTCAGCCACAATACCGCATGCAAAGCCTTGATAAAACTTTGCTGTGCAAATAGGCTTAACTGAGGCGGTAAAGTAAAGACATTATACATGCCATTTGCTGCTTGTAATAAAATATTGGCTGGAACAGCGCTCGTGTGGCTAGTTAAGAAATCTGTCAGCAGGGTATGGCTATGCAAATTAATGATTGAACCAGAAATCGCCACACCCATACTACCACCTAACATTGCAATGGTAAAAAATAAACCGATGGCTGCACCATGATTTTTAGCACTTGCTTGCTTCAATGCACCATCAATCGTGGCAGGGATATGAATGCCGGTTGCGATTCCAAAACAAAGTAGGCTGACTACTAATAACATAATATTTAATTGCGGTTGCAAAAAGTGCATCATCAAACAGCTAATAGCGGCAATTATCATAGAGGCAAAAATAGGCCCTTTAAAACCTTTTTTATCTAATATTTTCCCAGTAATAAAAGAAGCTACAGCCACTAAAGCGGTCATACATAGCATCAATAATCCAGCATATAAAGAATTCAACCCTAAAATATTTTGTAAATATAATGGAATGATAAAAAGCAAACCTATCATCGAAAACATAAAGAATAATCGAACCACTAAGATCGTAACATACCCACGATGGGTTAATAAGTTTACATCAATTAGCGGACATTTAATTTTCAAACTGTGATGCACAAAAAGCCATAAAAATAGTGCGCTTACTGCTAATAATATAATAAGCATTAGCAGTGACAGGCCAGCCATTTCATTGAGGCTCACTAATAAAATTCCTAAACCTGCAGCAAAATAACTTAAACCTTTATAATCCAGTGATTCTTTATGAGAGACTAATTCATCAGGTGGGACATACGCTAAACACATGTATAATGAGATTGCACATAAAGGCACGTTCATTAGAAATACCCAACGCCAACTAAAAAAATGTAAAATAATTCCGCCTACCATGGGGCCAGCGGCTTGTGATAAACCCACTAAAGTAGAGGTTAAACCACTGGCAAAACCACGTTGTTCGGCTGGGAAAGTTTGTACAATGATTAAGAAAGATAATCCCAAAGTTGCAGCGTAACCAATGCCTTGTAATAAACGTGCGCCAATAAGTACTAACATGTTAGGTGCTAAGCCTGCTAGTAAAGAGGTTAAGCCAAACAAAGCGATTCCAAACAAATAAACTCGGCGCTTGCCGATTAAATCTGCGACGCGACCACCAATACTAAAAAAAATCACCGTAGTTAATAAATATCCGACAATTAACCATTGGGCTTCAGTTAAGCCTGCGCCTGCCCATTTAGCGATGGGTGGCAAAGCTAAATTCACAATGGTCATGTCTAAATTACCTAACAGGACCATGATGCCAGCAGCGATGAATACCAGCCACTTTTGAGAAATGAATTGCATTATTTTTCCAATATTAGTTTACTGTTGAGTGATGTCATCCTCGCCAGGCATGCTGATCAAAAAAAAGTACATGCGAAATAAGCGGGGATCCAAAATTCCTATCTCTTATTCCTATTTTTTTTTGTACTTAAGATTACTAAAACCTTGGATCTCCGCTGGCGTCGCTGGACGCTCCTTGCGAAGATGACAAAATACCGAAAACCTTAATAAGACAAATATATAAGTTTAAAGCAAATTGATTAGTAAAGCTATGGATGAAAATACTTATTTTAGTGTGATCTTAAATCGTGGTCCAAGTAAATTAATGCATAATCCTCCCACCATTAAAATTATGGCTACTATTTTCCAGGTTTGTAAAGGTTCGTTAAAAATGATCATAGAGCTGAGTATACCAAAAAAAGGAATTAGCAAAGAAAATGGTGCGATCGTTGCAGCATGGTAACGATTGAGTAACCAAGCCCATATAGAAAATCCTAATAAAGTTGCTGGGTAAATCATATAAATAAGTGCAGCTATCGTTATAGGCCTAATATTCTGTAGGCTAAAAAATATTTTATCTCCGCCTTCAAATAAGAAAGAAAATGCTAGTAGAGGCGGCCAGGAAAATAAGCTGCCCCATACAATCAAAGCCAGCATATTAACATCGCCAGCTTGTTTGGAAATTAAATTAGCCACTGCTCTGCTAAAAGCCGCAGCAATGATTAATATAAAACCTAATAATGTTAATTCACCACCCACATGTATGCCGATAACACCTAAACTACTAAATGAAATGATAGAGCCAATTATTTGCCAATTATTTATTTTCTCTTTAAAAAAAATCACTGATAATAGAATCGTAAAAAAAGCTTGTGATTGAATTAATAATGCAGCAAGACCAGCTGTTATACCAGCATTCATACTGAAAAAAGTAAAGGAAGACATCAACGCAAACATACACAATCCATAGCTAGCAATAATTAACCAAGAAGTGTTTGGCTTTTTAATAAAGAAAATAGCTGGGATACTGGTAAAGAAAAATCGACAGCATGATAATAATAATGGCGGCATATCTAGCAACCCCTCTTCAAATGCAATGAAACTGAATCCCCAAATAGCCATCACTACGATAGTTAGTATTATATGTGATAAACGCATATATTATGCTTCATAATAAGTGGGTGCGATTACTAAATCGCGCACGCAGATAGTTTGTGGCTGTTGATAAATCCAGAGTACGGTTTTTGAAAAATCTTCTGCGGTAATAGTATTTGTATCATCAAGCTTTGACGCAATTAAAAGAGGAGTAAGGATTTTTGCTGGAGCAATATTGCAAATGCGAATGCCATATTTTGCATTGGCTACCCGTAAGGATTCACTCAAGTTTTTAATAGCCGCTTTTGATGCAGCGTAAGTTGCTAATTTTGGTCGTATACTTCGGTCAGCAACGGAACTGATATTAATAATAGTGCCAGTTTTACGCTGCTGCATAGCTGGTAAAACAATATCAATTCCATTAACAACACCATTGATGTTAACATCTATAGTGCGCTGATGATCTTGTTGGTTTAACTCAGTAAAATCGCCGCCTTTAGAAAATCCTGCGTTATTAATTAAGCAATCTATTGGCCCAAATTGTTGTTCAGCAATTTTAATGGCATTTTTCAAGGCTTCATAATTCGTTACATCAGCTGATAAGCAAATAGTATTAGGTAAATTTAGTTTTTCCATAGCAGGTTTATCCCGTGCTATTAGTCCTAATGCATGTCCTGCAGTTGAAAAAGTTTTTGCAAGTGCAGCTCCAATACCGGAACTTGCGCCAGTAATAACAATAAGTGGTTTAGTCATTTTTATTTCTCTGCTTGAATTATTAAAACAGAGTTTAAAAGATAAATGATAGGTAAACTATCGGTGAAAACACCCATCGTTTAAAATAAGTTCACTTCACAGGCTTGTTTGATTATTTTTGTGCTTTTATTGCAAGCAAACTTTTCTTTAATATTCTCTAAATGACGGGCAATGGTTTTTGGCGATAGATCAAGAATGCGGGCTATTTCCTTAGTAGAATAACCTTCGGCAACTTGTTGCAAGGTTTCAACTTCTCGTTTAGATAAAGTAATTTCTTTACCATTAAGATTTAATTGATATTTATTCGTTTGAATAGCCTGTAGTAGTTTATCTTTATTATTATCAATTGGCTTGGCTATTCCAAACATGGATTTTGGGATTAATAATTTTTCTTGACTAGAAAGTTTAATTAAGCTGTTAGCTTTATCTTTAAAATAAAAGAAAAATTGTTCTAATGCATCTCTGTTATTTAAGTAAAAACTAAAGTTATACTGGTTATTGTTAGGGGTCGCAAATACAAAAAATTCAGTACAATCCTGATGTTTTTTAACAATTGAAAAACCATTGGCATGATTAAAATGATCTTTGGCGACTGTTTGAGCAGTAGGTGTATAATCAGCCCACAAGTGAATGCCTGAGTTCAATACCGAAGGGCCAAACACATATTGTTGGGTATAATAATGTTCAAACCACGCGCTATCAGTTTGTAGCATGATAGCCGAGCTATCTTGGTAAGATCGGTTATAAGAAAAATAATTAATATCCATATTTTCAAATAAAGGCTGGCATATTTCTCTTACAGTCGCATCCGACTGCCAAGAAATATGTTTACGGAGATATTCAGTATATAAGGCCATGTCGTATTGTACTATAAAACTTGTCTAACTAAAATCGTAATGGGTAAAAATACCCATGTTCTATTGCCAATGCAGATGTTATAGTAAAAACTTCAATTATTAGAGAACTACTATGAATAATAACTCTGAAGCCATTTTTAAAATCCATAGCCTTGATCATATCGTTTTAAAAACTGTTAATAAGACGGCTATATTGCATTTTTATTGCGATGTATTAGGATGCAGCATTGAAAGAGAAAAGCCACATCTTAGATTAACGCAACTGCGTGCGGGTGAACAACTAATCGACATACTTGAAGTGGATGAAAAGCCAACTTCACAAAACCTTGATCATTTTTGTTTGCGCATTAGTGTTTTTGATTATGAAACGCTAAAAGCTTATTTTCAGAAACATAATGTTTCAGTTTATGGATACGATCAACGGCATAGTTCGCAAGGTTTAGGTTGGTCTTGTTACTTAAAAGATCCTGAAGGCAATCAAGTGGAATTGATTGAAAAAATATAGTTTTACAGAAAAGCTTAATTAATTTATTCTTTATAGCGCCAAAACTTTGGCAATAAATAACAACATACAGCAACGCCAGCGGCGCATAAAACCCCGCCCGCCACTAACGAAATAGTAATGCCAAAAATCGAAGCTGATAAACCAATTTGCGTGTCACCTAAACGCGGGCCACTTAAGTAGCTAATCATTTCAATACCCGCTAAGCGTCCACGTAACTCAGGTGGAATAGTTTGGTTCCATAGCACTCCCCGAAAAATGCCACTAATAGAATCAAATACACCAGACAGTGCGAGAAAAAATAACGCCAACCATAAATGGTGTGAGAGTCCAAAGCCTATTATCGTCAAGCCCCAAAACATGGCAGAAATCGCGATAGCTTTACCATACTGCTTAACATGATGAGTCCAACCGCTAAATAAAGAAATAACAAGCGCACCCACAGCAGGGGCTGAATAAAGTAAACCTAAGGTTTTAACGCCACCATAATGTTGTGCGATAGCGGGAAATAAAGCATTTGGCATGCCAAACACCATGGCGATAAAATCCACCCAATAGGATCCCATTAATTCCTGACGGGATTTCGCATAACGCAAACCTGATTTTAGCGCGAGCCAGGGAGATTCATGCTGTACTTTAGCTAAGGGCGGAATATTTTTAAGAGCTATCACCGCCATAATTGAAATTAAAAAACTAAAAAAATCGGCTAGATAAGCGCTCATTAAGCCAAATTGTGCAATGATTAAGCCACCTATTGCCGGACCACCAATCATGACAATACTCATAATAAACGTATTGAGTGCGCCCATTGCTAAAAAATCCTCGGCTGCTACAATTTGCTGAGTTAAACCTGAGAAAGCCGGTCGATGTAAACCATTAAGAGCAGATGTCAGTGCCGCTAAGATAAAAATAAGCGCGATATTAGGATGAGCCATGTGGGCATTGAAGGCCAGCAGCAATACACTAACTGCCATAATAGTTTCGGCAATAACAAGAAGCTTTTTTCGATTATAGCGATCGGCTAAAGTGCCACCAATTAAAGCGGTAAACAGCAAAGGAATTAATTGCCCAAGGCTGACTAACCCTACCATGACAGTTGAATGGGTTTCATGGTAAATTTGATAAGGAATAGCGACGCTGCTGATCATCATTCCCAGTAAGGAAATTGATGAGCCTAAATAGAGACGAGCAAAATTAGCGTTACGGAATAATAATGATAGGTTGATAAGGTATTTCAATTTTTATCTTGTTTTTAAGTTGCAATTTTGATCCCACACAATACTACACCAAAATCTGGTGAGTAACAAGTATTTGGTGTAGTATTGTGTGGGATCGTATATATATTAACGATTTAGAGATAGAATTTTTCTAATAACTTAGGTAAATCACTTTTTACTTTTTCACCCATTGAAATACGTTTTGCCAATGCATGTGGAGTTAACCAAAAATATTCGCTAAAATCACTTGGATTGTAATCGGATACATCATTTAGTGCAATTTCGTAGACCTTCATAAAAGAAGAGACTCTATCTTTAACGGGTTTTAAGTGTCCTAAATAACGAACTGCAACTTGGGTAATATCGATGTTCAATTCTTCTCGCAACTCTCGCTCTAGGGCTATTTCATATGTTTCACCACTATCAACATGACCACCCATACTCATATCTAAACATAAAGGAAAAATTTTTTTCTCTAAAGTTCGGCGAGGTATCCAGAGCTCACCTTTGTCATTCTTAATAAAAACATTAACAACTCGGAAATTATTCAATTTTTCAGCATAAATTTCTGAACGGCGTTTTTCCCCAATAACATGATCATGGTCATCAACGAGATCTAAAAATTCATCTGTAGCCAATTCAAGTGCATGCTGAATAAACTCCGTCTTCGCAGTAGTATATTTTTCGCGATCGAATTGATATTGTTTTTGTAAGTTTAATTTAAGATCCGCATATTGGTGAGCAAGTTCAGGATGGGCAATTAAATAATCGCGAAATAGTATTTTTTCTCGCCAATGGTGTGAATCAAGCTCCACAATGTGGACATGATGAGTGCGCTGTTTACCAAGCGGAGGCGCGCCTTTAGCAAAAAATAAACGTGTGTTATCGGGGTTTTCATCCCAAAAAACATAATCAATCGATTCCAGTAAAGCAATAGCAGTTAGTTTTATTTTGTTTAAAGACGTGACGGCAATTTGAAGATCAATAATAGGTTTGGCGATTAAATTGGGCACGGCCGTGCTGCCCACATGTTGAATATCAATAACATATTTTTGCGGCAACAGCTCACGTAAAATCTGCATTTCCGCTTGCGCCATTGTCGGCCAGTTAGCGTCGTAAGCTACTAATTCAATGCTGTCTGTTTTAGAAGTTTTCATCTTTTAATTCATCAAATTTAGCCAAGATAGCTGGTTTAAAACATTTATAATATAAAAATAATTGTAAACCAGTGAGGACAGAAAAAATAATCACTAAGTTTACTAAACCTTCAACATGTATATGGCTTACGATAAATAATATAATAGCCGCAAAGATTAATTGTAAGCTTAAAAAAGCTGCGCCCACGATAGAAGCGTGATAAGCAATATTCTCAAAGCAAAGCACTAAAATATTATTATTGGTAAAGCCTAAGGAAAAACCAATTAAGAAAATAGGCAGTGTTAAAGTCCACAAACTTAAACTTAAAAATAACGCAAAGCATAATTGAATACACGACGCTATGATTAAAAGCAGAAAACCTATGCCAGTAAGTTGCAGCATAGATATTCCTTTAATTAAAAAACGATTGCTAAAAGTCCCAATAAAATAACCGCAGCTAATTAGTAGTGCTGCATTGCCATAAATTATAGAACTTCGCCCTAAGACATTTTCCACAATAAAAGCGCCGACCGTCGGAAATATCATGCCTTCAGAATAGGCGCAAGCAACAATGAATACTGCTGAAAGGAAGATTTTATTTCTTATCACGAAGCTGTAATCTGATAGTAATTTTTTAGCAGAGAAAATTTTCTTTTCAATTATTTTATCATTGATAAATAACCCAAAAAAAATAAAAGCAGTAAATGACGCTATTGCATAAGCCCAAAAATTAGCATGCCAACCAAAATGGTATTGTAAAATTCCTCCTATAAAAGGCGCAACAATAGGGCCGCAACTAAACGCTAGAGAAATATATAGCAGGCCAACTTTTAGACGATGGCCAGAAAAATTTTCTAACATAATAACGCGTGAGCCTACGGACATAATAGAAACTAAAAAACCTTGTAGAAATCGAATTAGTAAGAATTGTTCGATGTTTTGACAAATGAGTGCTGCTAAACTAGTTATAGTATAAAATAATAAGCCCAACAAAATAATACTACGCTTACTGAATGTTTGAAATAAGCTACCAAAGACCAAACATCCTATGGCAAAACCCAGCATGCTAATGCTTATAGAGCTTTTTACTATTGCAGGCGAAGCAGAAAAATAAGTTGAAATTGCGGGTAAAGAAGGAGCATACAAATCAATATTTATGCCAGATAGAAAATTTAATGTAGGAATAATAATAAATAGCAGCTTGGCATAAGTTGCAGAATTGAGTTTAATTAAGCTATTGTTTGAAAAGGCCATTATTGGATAATTATATCATTAAAATTAGTTAACCGTCACAAACTGGTTTTTCTTAAGTTAGCGTGCATCATATCAGCATCCGGGATATTGTAATTTACTCTAACTTAGGGCTGACTATAACTCTATAAACAATAACACATAGTAACATTAATATAAAATATGTCCACATTAAACTAATAGCATTATGAACGTTGATAAAACTCATCACAAACCCTGTTAAACTGGTTATCAGCATATTAATTAAATACATGGTTGCAGCTGCCGTACCAGCAATATGACGAAATAACGATAAATTTTTGCCCATCGACATAGGGAAAATCATGCCACAAGTAAAAAACATAAAAGCACTGAAAATGCTGACTAGAATAATACTGTTGGCAAATAAATAACTCATCATTACACCTAGTAGAATAATAACAAAAAATAAATTAATCACAGTAAAATAAAGTTGTTTAACTTGATATTTTTTCAGTAAATAACGACTGGCAAATGTAGCAGCTAGAAAAAACAAACCCAAAACTAACGCTAGACGTCCAAAAAACAGTGGCGAGTAATGCATTTCAGTTTGAATTAAAAAGGGGCCTGCAGTATTAAAAATAATAATGAGTGAATAAACTAAACCCATTAATATCACAATGCCCATAAAGACTCGATGACGAATAACTTCAAGGAAATTATTTTTGATGGTTTTGAAATTTAAAGGATGTTGGGTCAAATGAGTTTCTGGTACGATAAAATAAACCGCAATTAAAGCACTAACTCCTGCTAAGCTGAAAAAACCAAAGCCAGCTTGCCAATTTAAATAATATTGTAAATAGCCGCCAATAATAGGGCCGAGCACTGGCCCAAGTCCCCACATGGTGCCCATTAAAGTACCTAAGCGAACTAATTTTTCAGCAGGTAATATGTCAGAAAAAATGGCTCGCGCTAGCACTGCTACTGCACCGAGCATAATCCCTTGCAGAAAGCGTGCTAGCAGTAATACCGTAATATGCGGGAAAATAATGGGTAAGATACTTACGATAATAAAACTGAATAAACTTAAACGTAATAATTTTTGTCGGCCCCACGCATCGGTTAAAAATCCTGTGAAAAAGTTACCCAGCGCATAGCCAGATAAATAAATAGCAATCACCGCTTTAGCTATTTCAGAACTTACGTTTAAATGATTGGCAATTGCCGGTAGTGAAGGGGCGATAAGATCAACCGCCATCCCGATAATAGGAAGGACGCCAAGCAAGGTCCAGGTGATAGCATGGACACGTTTTTCTGATAAAGCTACTTTAATATTATTGTCCATTTTAGTTCTCCGAATTTCTAATGGTTATGTCATTATAAGGTCATATCAACAGGTTGTAAAGACCCGTTTACAAAACCTATTAAAAAGGTTATAGTAAAATATATTATTAATGTGAAATGGAACCACTATGCCAAGTTTAAATAAAAGCAGTTATGTTATATTAGGCTTATTAAGCAAGCATGACTATTCAGGATATGAGCTTAAACGCAAAATCGCTAATTTTTCATCTTTCTATTGTTCAGAAAGTAATGCTCAAATCTATCCAGTCTTAAAAACACTTGAAGCGCAGGGATTATTAAGTTCATCTCTAGATGTTGCGAGTGGGGCCCGTAACAAACGTATTTACTCAATTACAACTGAAGGCAAAGCTGAGTTAATGAAATGGTTAGAAAAGGATTGCGATGCTGCAGTTTATCGTGAAGAATTTTTAGTGCAATTATCATTAGGTCAGCATTTAACAAAAGCGCAGTTGATTAAAAAGCTTCAGCATTATGAGCAAAGCACGATGGAAAAGTTAGCAAGCACTCAGGTCATTATTAACCACATTAAAGAAGTTCACCATGGACAGCCAGGTGAGCCTTATATGCTGTTAACTTATGACAATATAAAAACCAGTCTGGAAGCAAAGCTGCAATGGTGTCGTAAAGTGTTAAAAGAGTATCAGGGAAAAAACTCTACTTAAGTTCTCTTTCCTGTTGAATAAACATTATATATACAATATGTATTAAACCCGATTTTTTGATAAAGGTTTATTCCATCATTTGAAGCATCTAAAAAGCAATGTTGCTTGCCTAAATTTTTTGCTATTTTCATAGCATGTATTGTCATAGCGCTTCCAAAACCTCGTTTTAGAAAATCTTTTTTAGTGGCAAGATTATGAATCATGACGGCATCATCATGAATAAACAATGTGACAGCACTAACGGGTTCATCTAAATAATAGCCAACAAAATGTCGAAATGCCGCACCTGCTCCATGTGGAATATTGCTATTTAAAGTTTGATACGCCATGCCATTATCAGTTGCTTGAAATGCTTCAGCAACAGGTTTAATCCAAATTGATAAATCATCTGCCTCTTTAATAGAAAAATTCTCTATTAAATGTGTGGGTAGAGTTGAGCTTAAATTAAAATACATGCCAGGGAAGCTTTCTGAAAAAATCAAACCATGTTTTTGCAGATAGTCAGCTAAATTACTAGGCTGAGTTAAAGGACCAATAATCCATTGCCATTCTAATTCGCGCGATTTATAAAAGTCGATAACTTTTTTAATAGTAATATCGAGATCAATATTAGGTAATTGAGTATCAATCACTAAGTTTAAACCAGCGGAATTTTTTAAATTGGTTGCTATAGCAGTTATACCGTCACAAGCTAGTTTTTCTACCGCCATAGCTTGCCAAAAAGCAATTTCGGCTTTTAGCGCGCGAGCTGTTATAGTATTGTTGTTCAATTTAGAGAACCTTTTGTAATATGATCTAACTTTTTAATGCTGGTTAACTTGCTAATCACCATAGCAATAAATAACAATATTTTAGCATCATTATTAGTAAATCATTTATTTTTAGTCATAAATAATGCTGTCATTTAACTAGAATTTAGGTAAAATACCGTATTATGATATTTCGCAATTAATTCCTGGTTGGTTTGTACCTGTAATGGGATATTTTTAAAATAATATTTATATGATAGAAAAAATTATTGAAACATCGCGTACTTATTTACGTAAATTAACACTAAATGATGCGGAAGCTTTGTTAGCTATTTTTGATGATCCCGATGTAATGCATTTTTCTGTTAGCGGGGTGAGAAATTTAGCACAAATCAAAGAGTTTATTAATGCTGTTTTATTAAGTTATGAACAACATAATTTTGGTGGTTGGGCTGTTATCGATAAATCGACTCAACAATTGATTGGTGGCTGCAGTTTAAATGAGACATTAATTGATAATGGTCAACACATTGAAATAGCTTATCGTTATATAAAATCTGCTTGGGGAAAAGGTTATGCAACAGAAGTTGCGCAAGCAGTAAAAGATTATGGCATTAATGTGTTGCAGCTTCCTGAAATTATCGCAATAATTCAACCTGAAAATGTAGATTCAATAAAAGTTGCCACTAAAATCGGATTACGTTATTCACACCAAACTATTTTTTCTGACTTTATAGTCAATATCTATCGTTCTTAAATATTGATTAAATTTTGCTCGATAGCGATGCGGATAATATCCGTTAATTTAGAACAATTTAATTTAGTTTTAATATTTTCAAAGTGATGTTGGATGGTTCTATTACGGGTGCCTAAAGCCGCTGCTATTTCAGCGCTACTATGGCCTTGTATAGTAAGTTGTATGCATTCAACTTCGCGAGCTGTTAGATAAATGCCAGAATATTTTCCATTGAGATAAAAGCGTTTGACAGATAAGGCACTTATTATTTGTGATGTTTCTGGAGAAGTAGAAATATAATCTTCTTGCAATGGGAGATAGATTTTTTCTTGCTCAGCTTTATCAATTAATTTTTTAGCTTGTTCTTTAAAGTAATATATAAATTTATATAAGGTTTTTTTATCTAAAGTATAAATTTCTTTATCAATACCAGAAAAATCAAATATTTCAAAAAAATCAGAGTGTTTTTGTATATAAGTAAAGCCTTCTTTAAATTTAAAAAACAGGTATAGCTCTTTGCAAAATCGAATTTGTTCTTCTGTATTAAATAAACGTTGCACCTGCCACGATTGCCAAAAAGAAGTGATATTTTCATTTTGTTTTTGATTGTAAAACCAACAACGAACTAGATTTTCAGGAGCATAAAAATATTCTATCATGTCAGGCTGGTTAGAAAAAATAATTCGCTCGCCTGAATTATATATTTTTGCATATTTAAAGTAAGCTATATTTGAATTTTTTAAAGGTCGGGTAATTTTTTTGATACTATCAGCTAGTTTAATAGCATGGGTTGTTTCGATAGCAATAGGTGGTAAGAGAATGGTTGACATAGCTTTTTCCTTAATAATATTATAGCATAATTTAACTTAAGATTTTATTAAAGAACATTGTTTATCTATCCATTGATGGGTATTTTTACCCATATATCTTTTAACTTTTTCATCTAAACTTATTATCAGTTAATGAATAGAGATTTTCTATGTTAAAAGAAGATAAACACCATGTGGAAATGCATAGTTTTTCAAATGATATATTTTTTGACAACCTAGAGACTGCTATAAAAGTAGGCTGTCAAGGTTATCTACATTCACCTTATTCGAACATTCCTTTTTTGTATGGTGATATAGGTAAAGAACGTGCCAGAAAAATTCTTAAGATGGTAGATAGAAGTAACGTATTAGGTTTATTAATTTTAACATGGGCGCTTTGTCGTTTTAAAATAACAAATTTTTTTGGTTCGTCTAATCCAAAAAGCAAAGATAATATTATTTCTGAAATGGTTAGAGTTAAACATCATATCTTTAATATGAGATTATATGATAAAAAATTGCTAATCTGTAAAAAGCATAATATGACAATAGCGATGCTTGTTGAGAATAAAATACAGCAATTAATTAACATGGCTGCGCTGCGTTATGACGATGCTGGGCAAATGCTTAAGGTCATTAAAATGATGGTTGCTCTTTTAGAGGATGAGCTAAATGGACAAATCGTTAATAGACCACGTTATGAAGATGAATATACAAATTTTTTATCAACCATAGATATTTTTGCATGTATAAATAGAAATTCTCAGCTTAATATATTTTTAGAGAAAGCTAATTCGCTTTTTATACAGTATCCGAATTCAAATAGTTAATCGCTACCTGAGCCAATACTTCAGCTGCTGCGGGAATAATTTCATCATTAAATTTATAAGTAGCGCTATGAATTCTTAAATGTTCTAAGCCCATTCCGATCCAAAAAAAGCAACCAGGCACTTTTTCTAAATAATAAGAAAAATCTTCAGAGGCCATACTGGGTTCAGGTATGTTTGCTACATTTGCTTCGCCTAATACTTGTATAGCGGTATTTATCGCTAAATTAGTTTCAGCCACAGAGTTTAAGGTGGGCGGGAAGCAATAGGAAAAATCTACTTGGCACGTGGCACCATAAGTGCCTGCAATACCGGTAGCAATTTCAGCTAATCGTTGCTTAACTAAGGTTCGCATAGTCGGTGTGATAGTGCGAATGGTGCCATTCAAGATAGCTTCATCTGGAATAACATTATGAGTGGTGCCCGCATGAAATTGTGTCACAGATATCACAACTGGTTCGGTAGGAAGCGTTAAGCGACTCACTATGCCTTGCAACGCTTGAATAATCAGTGAGCTGATATAAATTGGATCGATGGTTAAATGCGGTTGTGCACCATGACCGCCTTTGCCTTTCACTGTAAGGGTAAATACATCTTGTCCAGCATGCATACAACCATGGCGAGTTTTAAAAACACCAGCAGCCGTTTTAGGTGTATTATGATAGCCAAAAATCGCATCAACTTTAGGGTGTTCTAAAATACCAGCTGCAATCAGGGCGGCAGCACCTGTGCCAGTTTCTTCAGCAGGTTGAAAAATAAATTTAATTCTGCCGCGAAATTGGTCTTTGCACTGTATTAAAGCACCTGCAGCAGCGAGTAAAGTTGCCGTATGCCCATCGTGTCCACATACATGCATAATGCCGGATTCCAATAACAGGGCATCCATATCAGCACGCAGCGCTACCGTTTTACCTGGCTTGCCAGAATCTAACAGCGCACTCACACCGGTACCTGCAATGCCTTCCGTCACTTCATAACCAAATTTTCTGAGGGTATCAGCTACTAATGCTGCAGTCATTTTTTCTTGATGCGCCAATTCTGGATTCGCATAAATTTTATGCCGAATCGCTACTATCTCTGGTTGTAATTGCTGTAGAAGTTTTTTCATTTTATTTTAGCATCAGTTATAGCTCTTTTAACCCATTGTCTTGTTGGCCAAGCAAATGCAATAACTGCGGGGATAGCTAATATAGAAGTTGCTGCCAAGAAATGAGAAATATCGCCATAATCATGCATGCCTGAACCACCAAAGTATTTAAATAAAATATAAGTAGATAAGATCATAATAATCGCTTTAGCTGTTATTGAAGATAAGTTTAAAGTGACATAAGTTGTAATAAGTGTTTTGGTATAAAATTGCCAAATTAAAAATCCAACTATATAGCTACCAATCACATATACCCACCAAGGAGAAATCCCTAAACCCATTGCAAAATGTCCCATATCGCCATGATCAACAAACGTTCTAATGGGGATATAATCATAAAAATTACCTAAGTTCATTAAATTAAACCAGAATAAAAAATAGAACCAATAGACATGGGCTTGTATCTTCTTATTTCTTAATAAAAGTAATGACGCAATAAACATTAAGCCATTGGCAATGCCAGGGCCGGCAAATGCAATTAACGCCACATGCCAATGCTGTCCAGCAAAGAAAATAGTTTTATAATCTACATTTTCATCAATATTAGCTAAAAATACTAAATTGGTCCAATGCGTTCCACCATATTCTAAATTAAAAGGATTGGCTTTATCGCCTAGAAAGTAAGCCATAAAAGAATGGCAAAACTCATGCGGGAAAACGGTTAGATAATGACTTAACAGTACGAAGATTGGGGTTAAGATAATTAGATATGATTTTTTCATGATAATATTCATGCATTATTGTTGGTTAAATTGAAGAAATTAAATCAAAATAGTTTTTTGTAAGGCACTTTCTTATTTCAGTTTGACTATCTTTTCCGTCATCACTGCATGAACATGATGGGCATCTATGTTAAAAAAAACGATATCATCTTTAGCTACAGCCTGATATTCTGGCGTTTCATATGCTTTTTTCTGTGCTTGCTCGGATTCAAACCACAATTCAGCAATTCCATCAATAGGGTCATCGGTATTATCCGATATTTCAGAACGAACGTGATATTGGACGTATTGAATTAACCCTGGGATTTTAGCTACTAAAGGGCCGTGAATATGTTCCCAATAATATCTAAATTTTTCGACAGACATGTCAGGTTTGCGTCTTAAAATAACAAAGCGTTTGATCATATAACTAACTCTTAATTTTAACTATTTATAACTATCCACTTTTTGTAAACGTTGTAAAGGCGGAATATAGGTTAGGCGATCAGCCATAAAATAACTACGTATTACTTTTTGAAAGTGCATATAGTCAACTCCGTCATCAAAAAATCCGCCCCATTCCCAACCATGATTTAAAAAAGTAGTAAAAACAAAATCACCTTCTGCTATTGTGCCCATATGCTGCAATTTGCGATCTAAATATTTACGACCTTGCTGTCGATTCATATATTGTGGCGCAATAATAGCTGGATTGTAGTATGGATTTATGTCAATGGCAATACCAAGACTATGAGGTGAAAAATCGTTAGGACGCTGTCCATCAACTCGACACGAGAACGCATTTGTATCATCTGAATTATCTAAGTAAAAAGCTAAATCAATGGAAGTGGGGAATTTTTTATCGCCAATTAAATTTTCAGGTACTACCATCTTTTCAATTGGGAAATGTGCTTCATAAAGTTGTTTAAAAATATCCAATGTGTCAATAGCAAGTTTTTGATTAATAATTAATTCACCTTGATGTGGTTTATTGTCAAATCCCCAATACGAAAGTTTTAAATAGGATAAGTCATTCAAACCAACTGGGCAGCCTGCATGCCAGGTATTACCAATCATTTTCTTTTGTAATGCTTGGGGAATAGGGCTGATTGAGCCTTCGAAACCACTATCAGCATAAGAAAATTTGGAAGGAAGAAATAAAGCAATTAACAATAAAGCATTAATGGTTGAAAATTTTACTACAAGCCTTATCTTATTCATCATTTCCCCCAAATATTTTAACCAACATGAAACTATTCTAAACAGTTTTGGTATAATTTCTATGGGCAAAAATACCTATTGTCTTTAACTAAACTAAGTGATAAAACGATAAAATATGATATTTCGAAAAGCAACTATAACAGAGCTTGATAAGCTTAATCAATTTTTGCGTGACTCAAAAGGTGTTTGGGGTTATTCAGATAGTTTTCTTGATGATTTCATAAAAAAATTTGGACTCACAGAAAATCATCTACAAACTAACGAAGTGATGATGTTTGAGGAAAACTCTCAGTTAAAAGCGATATTTAGTTTTAGCTATAAAAGTGATGAGGCTAAATTAGATGATTTTTTTGTTGCACCTGCTTTGATTCGTCAAGGCTTAGGCAAGCTAATGTGGCAAGCAGTTTTAGAATATGCATGTGCAAAAAATTGGCCGAGTTTTATTTTAATTTCCGATCCTAATGCGCAAGGTTTTTATGAAAAAATGGGCGCTGTTAAAATTGCCGACCATGAAACGTTCTCAGGGCGGTTTGTGCCTGTAATGCGCTATACTATTTTTAGTAAGCTATTAAATTCTGCTGAATAGCAATGCTAATGATTTCAGATAATTTTGAACAATTTAATTTAGTTTTAATATTTTCAAAATGATGTTGGATAGTTCTATTACGGGTGCCTAAAGCTACTGCTATTTCAGCACTACTATTCCCATGCGCGCATAGCCGCAGACATTCCACTTCGCGCAAAGTCAAATAGATTCCTGCATGATCGCCCTGTAAGTAAAAACGGTTTAATGACAGGTTGCTTGAAAAATTTACTTCCTTAGCTCTGAGATGCTCTGCATTTTTCTTGGAACTAGGCTTTTCAAAAGGAATAATTATTTTTTCAGTTTCGCTAGTTTGAATCAATTTATGTGCTTCATTTTTAAAATAAAACATAAATTGAGTAAATATTGAGGGCTTAAGATCGTAAATATCAGCCGTATTGGCTGCGAAGTTATAAATTTCAAAATAATCCTTTTGCTTTGTTAAATAAAAGATACCTTGTGTTAAATGAAAAAAAATTGCGAAATCTATTAGTTGTTGATTTTGGATGGCAGTATTATTTATTTTTTTAGTTACCCACAGATGAGAGGATGTTGTAATTTCATCAGGATGTTTATTATAGAACCATGCTTGTTTATATCTTTCTTCGTTATAAAAGTAATTTATTACTTCAGGTCGATTACATAATATTATGCGCGATCCATCATTATAAATTTTGTCATATTTAAAATAAGAAATATTAAATTCTTTTAAAAGCGGCTTACTTAAAGCAGTAATGGTGGCAGCAGTTCTAAGAGTGTGACTGGCTTGTAAGTCAATTTTTACCATAAAATAGCTCCTAAAGTTAGGAGTATATTATCATATTTAGCTTAAGGTTTGATTAAGCTATAAACCAATTGAGTCTATTTTATTAAAGATGGTAAAATTCAAATAACATTTATTCTTCTAAGCTATAGCCTTTCATAGCCGTTTCTGTATAGCGTGAGCCGACTGGCGCATATTGCTTAGATAAGATATCTAAAGTTTCTAGTTCCTTAGCCGTCAGTATTAAATCAATAGCCTTGATATTTTCAGTTAAATATTTCACACGTCGAGTACCAGGAATAGGCACAATATCTTCACCTTGTGCTAATACCCATGCGAGTGCTAATTGTGCTGGAGAGCATTGTTTTGTTTCCGCTAACTGTTTAATGTGTTCTACTAATTTTAAATTGGCTTGCATGTTTTCACCTTGAAAACGTGGTAAATGTTGGCGAAAATCTGTTTTATCAAAGTTTGTGTTATTAGCAATGGTGCCGGTTAAGAACCCTCGTCCTAAAGGGCTATAAGGTACAAAACCAATATTTAATTCTCGGCAAGTTGGCAATATATTGTTTTCAACATGTCGCGTCCATAAAGAATATTCGGTTTGAATAGCAGCAATCGGATGCACGGTATGGGCTTTACGAATAGTATCAGCATCTACTTCTGATAAACCAATGTAGCGAATTTTTCCGGCCTTTACTAACTCAGCCAAGGCTTGAATACTAGGTTCAATCGGGACATTAGGATCAATGCGGTGTAAATAATATAAATCAATATAATCGGTGTTTAAACGTTTTAAGCTCGCTTCGCAAGCGGCTTTAATATAATCAGGTTGAATATTGACGCCACGTGCAGTGGGGTCATCTTTTTGCCGTACAATGCCACATTTAGTAGCTATCATGATTTTGCTACGAAATGCTTTAAGATTTTCGCCTACTAATATTTCATTATCACCAAAACCATAAATATCAGCCGTGTCAAAAAAATTAATGCCTAGTTCTACCGCTTTATGCAAAGTTTCTTGAGCTTCTTGCTGATAAGTTTCGCCATAAAACTCTGACATTCCCATGCAGCCTAAACCCAACGCTGAAACATGCTGTAGAGTACCTAAATTTCTGTGTTGCATGAAAGTTCTCACTTGTTTTAAATTTCTTCAGCAAATATAACATGAAATGGTTTGGCTAACAAATTTTCAGCTTTTTTATGGGCAAAAATACCCATTGATACTAAAGTTTTAATTGGTTTAACAAATTATGCAAATCACCCAGCACCCAAACATTGGCGATTTTATCTTCTTTAAAAGTAAATAAAGCCGCGCCTGAATAACTTACTTTTTTATATGTTGGCGCGATGCCAAATATTTCACCGGTGTGTGTGCCAGTATATTGCAAACGTACAAAAGATTTATTATTTTCACTGATGATTTCTTCTATGGAGTTACGAAAATCTTCAAAAGCAATTTTAACAAAACGGATATATTCAATTAAACCTTGATGGCCTATTTTATCTTGTCCTAATGAACCTCTGAAAATGATATCTGTAGTTGTCAATAATTTTACTTGGGATAAATCCCAGTTATTCCACATTTGGTTATACCATGCTTTTACTAATAATTCATTTAGTGACATTAATTGAGCCTATTTTATTAGAAATAATAAAGTTTAAAATTTTAATACTATCGTTGTATAAATTATATGGGTATTATTGCCCATATAATCATTTTGCAGCTATAGTTATTCTGGTATGTTGTTTAGTATTGTATAATCATAAACACTATTAAGTAACTAGAGAAACCTATGCCATTCGTAGAAAATAACGTTATAAAAATTCATTACCAAGTGGTAGGCGATGGTATGCCGCTCATCTTGCAACATGGCAATACTTCTAGCTTAGAAGCTTGGAAATACGCGGGTTATATAGAGCGATTAGCTGAACATTTCAAAGTGATTGCTGTTGATGCGCGTGGACATGGCAAAAGTAGCAAGCCTTATGAACCGGAAGACTATACCCTGGAAAAACGTGCGAGCGATATTATCAGTGTATTAGATCAAGAAAAGATAGACTTTTCTCACTATTGGGGATATTCAATGGGTGGTTGGATTGGCTATGGTATTATGAAATATCATAGTAAGCGGTTTAATCGTTTCATTATTGGCGGCGCACAACCTTATGAATCTTCTGGTTTAGTAAACTCATTTAATGCTTGGTTAGAAAAAGGTATGCCTTTTTTTGTGGAAAAAATCGAAGCTATGTTTGGACGTTTGACAACAGTAGTAAAAGAAAGTATGTTAAAAAATGATCCGAAAGCATTAATTGCAAATAGTACTTTACCACGTACTGATATTTCCGCAGATATTTATAAACTAGATTTACCCTGTTTGCTGTATGCTGGAAATAAAGATCCTATTTTTTCACAAATAAAAACTTGTGCTGAAAATATGTTGCAATGTGAGTTTGTTACTCTAAATAATGTAGATCATAACCAAGCTTTTTTACGTTCTGATCTTATTCTTAATAAAGCCATTGATTTTTTGCGGTTTACCAAAGTAGAAAATTAATATGTACATTTACATTTGGAAATTTCACGTTACAGAAAACAAACGCCAAGCGTTTGAAAATTTATACGGGCTAACAGGTGCATGGGTGACATTATTTAAAAAACATCCAGGTTATATTAAAACTGAGTTTTTGTGCGATCTAAAAGCACTTAATACATACCTCACTATTGATTGTTGGGAATCACAATTTGCCTATGAAGGTTTTCGTCAACGCTTTGCTGAAGAGTTTGAAGAATTGGATAAAATGGGCGGTTTATTAACCCAGAAAGAAGAGTTTATAGGGGAATATAACTCATAAAATCATCGTATTAAACGTTTATGATATTATAAGCCGCGATTTCATAGTTTATTTCTTGACTTCTATGTTTTACGCTTCTATATTATACGAAGCGTAAAATATAGAAGCGATAAAAAGCGAAGTCTCAAGAGGTAAATTATGGAAGCACGACGTTATTTTCCATTAGGAAAGGCAAATGGCCAAGCATTTTGCAACCGCGTGAGTGAAACGAAGTGGTTGGTTTCAAACATCAAAGCGGCTAAACATTCTTTGTTAAGCGCTCCACGGCGATTTGGGAAATCCAGCCTGGCAGAAAAAGCAGTGGAGCAAAGTGGGTTGCCAATGGTGTGTATTAATTTCAATACCTGTACCGATGAGCATGAAGTGGAAAAATTAATCAGAGATGGCGTGAGTCAGCTAATTGGCCAAGCTTTGGGTTCAATAGAAAAATTAACTCACTCAATCAAAAAATACGTTAGTAACTTAACCCCGAAATTAATTTTAGGGGCGGAGTATGCGCGGTTAGAGTTGGTATCTGAAAAGCAAAGTACATCGCCTGCAACTAATGTTGAAGAATCGCTTAATTTATTAGAAAAATTATTAGCAGAAAAAAAGCAATCCGCTGTAATGATCTTGGATGAGTTTCAAGTGCTCGGCTTAATTGCTAAAGGAGCGGGTGTAGAAGCGGCTATTCGTAATGCGGCACAAAATATGAAATATTTAGCCTTGATTTTTTCAGGTAGTAGTCGCACTTTATTGTTAAATATGTTTGAAGATGAAAGCCGGCCATTATATAAACTTTGTAGAAAGCTACATTTAAAACGTATTGAGGCAGAACATTATCGCCAACATCTTAATCATGCGGCGCAACTAAATTGGCAAGCGCATTTAGATGAAGTTGTTTTTGAACGCATTATGCTGTTATCCGAACAACACCCTTATTATGTTAATTATTTATGTGATGTAATTTGGACAGAGTGCAATCACTTACCAAAAGTTACAGATGTTGATAAAGCCTGGCGACAAGTTATTGAAGAAGAACATAGCGATGCTAATGCGGAAATGATGGCACTGCCTATGGGACAAAAGAAAATTCTGAAATTTATTGCCGAAACATCAGGCAAAAATTTAATGGCAGCCAGTTCTAGTAAAAAAACTAACATGGCTCTTAGTTCAACGGCGGGTGCAATTACAACCTTAGTCGAAAAAGACATCATTGAAAAACAAACAAATTATTATCAAATTATTAACCCGATGATTAAAGTATTATTGCAGTCCACAGGAACAAACGATGACAAATAAAAATTTTACTATTAAATCAGCAACACGTGCTGATGTACCACTTATTCTGTCTTTTATTAAAGAATTAGCAGAATACGAAAAATTAGCCCATGAAGTGGTTGCTACAGAAGAACTTTTAGCGGAATCTTTATTTGGTGAAGATTCGCCTGCAAAAGTTATTTTTGCCTATCTTGATAACAAAGCAGTAGGGTTTGCTTTGTACTTTTATAATTTTTCAACTTTTTTAGGCAAACCAGGACTTTATTTAGAAGACTTATACGTCAAACCAGAAGTGCGAGGACAAGGCATCGGTAAGAAAATACTGGCTTATTTAGCTTTTATAGCGAAGCAAAAAAATTGTGGACGTTTTGAATGGTGGGTATTAGATTGGAATAAACCCGCTCTCGATTTTTATAAAAGCATTGGTGCCAAACCTATGGATGAATGGACTGTGCAGCGTGTGACTGGCAAGGCTTTAGATGAGTTAGCGAGTTATTGGAGTAATAGTTAATGAAAAAATCCGCAATAAAACCTATGCCATGGGATGCTCATTGCTACAGTAAAAATTCAACACCACAATATCAAGCCGGATTAAAATTTATTTCATCTTATAAATTTAAAGGCAACGAAAAGGTATTAAGTATTGGCTGTGGCCCAGGCGCGATAGAAGCCGTCATTGTTGATCTTGTTCCGCAGGGACAAGTGACAGGAATAGATAGCTCAAGCAGTATGATTGCAGAGGCTAATGCCAAGCATGATAAAGCTAACTTAAAATTTTTCTTGATGGATGCACAAGAAATTTCTTTTCCACAGAAATTTGATCTTATTATCAGTACCTTCTGCTTACATTGGGTTACTAATAAAGCTTTAGCCTTTCGTAAAATAGCAGAGCATTTGGCGGAAAATGGTGCGGTTTTATTGATCATGTCATTGCCTAATTTAGGAACAGCAGCTATTCGAGAAAAGCTTATACACCAGACAGAATGGCGAGAATATTTTAAAGATTATGATGATCCACGAAAAGCTTTATTTGATACCGCTTACGAAAAATATGCTAAATCAGCAAATTTAGCCAATATACACTATGAAACTATCATAATTACTGAACGATTTTCAAATGTTGAAGCGTTGGGAAGTTTCCTTAAAAATATTATGGCCTTAGAGCGATTACCCACAGATGCCTTACGTGATCGTTTCATTAAGCAGTTAGTTAATAAATATTGCGAGAAACATCCTGTTGCAGAAGATGGTAGTTGCGAGATTACCTATAATTACGTGCAACTGCGTGCTGGTGCTGAAACGTTTTCAGAAAATTAAGCAGAAAATCGATAATCGTTTACCAATTTATCTGCTATCAACTTAAATTTTTCCGGTTCAGCATCACGAATATCATTTATAAAATTCTGCTTATCATCCGAGTTCATATGAGGGAATAATACTGTAGTCATGTGTAATAGCTCTTCTGGTGTCATATGGGAGTAAGCTTTAAAATCAATACGGCGTAATTCTTCGTCAGTATACAATCGTTGTAATTCCGACATAATGATAGTTTCTTCTTGATGTAAATGCTGTAAATTTTCGCTGACAAATAAACGGTAAGCAAGATAAAATTGATAACCTTGAAAATTTTTTTCTTCATTGGACGTCATTGTTAGAATATTAACAAGTGTTGCAGTGAATTGCTCAAACTGCTTTTCCTGCGTGAGATGCTCCGCTTCAATAGCTTCATAACACTTGGAGACCTTTTGCTTTAATAAAGAGTGAATTGCATGGTTTTCATGCTCCGCATGGCCTAACATTAAATTTATTAAATCGCTTAGTTGTTGCTGCAAATGCTTAACTTGCTGATTATCGGTGAAATCAGTTTTAGCGGTTAATCGTTCAAACTCTGAGAGCATGAAACTAATGTATTTATGTTCTCGATATAATCGGTAACGCATGATCATGTAAATTATTTAGCACCTGGCGTAGCTGTTCATCATTCATTTGATTTTAATAACTGTTCCACTAGTCAGCTCAACTAATATAGCAGAATTTAAACTAAATACTGTATGCGGTGTTCCAGCAGCTGCCCATACTTCTTTAAATTGCAGTAAATCTTCATCAACAAAGGTTTTGATGGTTTGCAGATGACCAATTGGAGGAATACCACCAATTGCAAACCCGGTGACTTCACGAGTGAAGTCCGCATCGGCCTTCACTATTTTTTCACCTACGTATTCAGCAAGTATTTTTTCATTAACGCGATTGGCGCCACTTGCTAATACTAAAATAGGTTGTTGGCTGATATGAGTTTTAAATATCATCGATTTTATAATTTGTGCGATTTCGCAACTAATTGCTTGAGCTGCTTCAATAGCGGTATGCGTACTTTCAGAAAATTGGAATACTTTAAATTCTATACTCTTGTTTAACAAGGCTGTTTGTATTGCATGGGTATTTTTGCTTAAGTTTAATGTGGTTTCAGACATGTTTTAGTTTCCCAATAAATTTTGTTCCATCGCAATGGTTTAGTGATGGAACGAATAATCGCGGATGGTTTTAGTGTATGACTACCTGGCAAATCTATTTTATTCATCATCACTTATAATATCATATTTATTCTTAAGACAAAATTAAGGGTACTAATTTTTTCTGTCTATATGGGTAAAAATGCCCATTTTTTTCTATTTAAGTACAGAGTAGTATCGCGAGGCAAATGCCCTCATGAGCTAGATAGAGATGAAGTATGCCTAATACAAATAATGGTAATTGGAACTCCAAGGTTGGAAAAGGTAATAAATTTAGTCAAATGTCCAAAGGGCAAGATTGGAAAGCAGGGCAACAAAATACCAACCGGATAAATAGAGTAGTTAATAGTTCAAAAAATCATAGTAATTCTTCCGCGAGGCAGCAACCTGTTGCAGCGGTTAAGTTAAATAATCCATCCTATCCACAACAACCTTTATATCCCGTTATATGTCATACGCCTAAACTGTATCGAACCCGTCAAAAAATAAATATATTTGGGATAATATTCGCTATTCTTCTGATTCTGACCAGGCATTCACGTGCTGAGCCATTGCCGCCTGATAGTAGAGAAGTCATTTTTCTAGCAGGACCAAGAAATCTATGGGATGAAACTGTTGTTTCAGAATGGAGATTTTTATCGAGCTAAAGTAGTAGGAAACATACTATTGCAACGAGGATTTTATATGGGTACTGTAAATGAAATGCTAGGAAATATTGAATATAGCCGAAACAACATGGTTAAAGCAGTTAAACATTTTAAAGATGCTCAGAAAAGCGGCTATAAACTTAGCCATGATTCTTTATCTAAATACTATAAATTATTGAATGCTTATCCATCTTTAATTTAAGAAATTTAACATAAATTGACCGACTTAAACCTTTGATTTTCTTAAAAATTATGCAAGTTCTTTTGCTAAATTTTGTAGTAGCTGAGTTAACAACTGCTCCAATTTTTCAGTGGTCTGGAAGCCAGTTTCTTTTAAGGTTTCGCCTAAACTCATTAACACACTATCGTGTAAAGTATTAACTTTTAAATTATTTAGCACCTGACGTAACTGTTCGATTGAGCGTGCACCGTTAGCAGGATAACCGTATCCTACTAAAGCCATTGGTTTATTATTCCACTCAGCATAGAGATAATCCAAAGCATTTTTAAGTACAGCAGGATAACCTGCATTATATTCACCCGTTACAATCACGAAGGCATCATAACCCGCAATCAATTTCGACCATTTTTTTGTATGCTCATGCTGATAATTACCCTTTGCCATCGCAGCAGGAAGTGGTTCATCGATCAAAGGCAAATTAATGTCTTTTAAATCAATCAAGCTATATTCAACATTATTATTCGCAACTTGTTTTGCAACTTTAAACACCCAGTCAGCTACGCTTTTACTAACTCGATTTTCACGAGTCGTGCCAATAATAATTCCAATTTTTTTCATTGCCATTTTCTCCATTATTTAAATATATCATATCCATAGGTATTTTTGCCCATAGAATTTTATTTTTTGCCGTCTACACTTTAGTGGATTCTAATACAATTTATCTAAGAGGTATATACTATGTATAATAAAGGTTCTTGGAATGCCGGGCAAAGAAATATTTTACCACAATATAAAGGACGCGATCCAGTTCGTCCTAGGCAATTAAGTGAACAAGAAGCCTATTTAGATAGTCAGTTACGGGCAAGACCTAATAGTCATAATGGGCGCGCCTCAAATTTTGCTAACCCAAAATTCCAATCTACCAATTTTATGCCAACTACGCCTCAGCAAATGCCATTGTATAGATATCATTCAAGCTCTGGTAACTCTTCTGGTTTTTACTTGTTAATCATGAGTATCATTTGTTTAGTGTTTACTAGAAATTTTGCGGCAGCGCAACAAATGGCTCCCACAATAACAAATACTTCTGGTTTTACTCCCTTGCCACCCGGATTTTATCCTTTCCCAGAGCCTAAACCAGTTCATTCTCCGCTTTATGATAAAACAACCGGTCCACTTTATGATAAAACCACGGGTTGTTCCCTGTCGTCATATCATTCACGTCAAAACTTACCGTTACCTACTCCCAAGATGCAGAGTACAAAAAGTGCAGGAGATGATGCAATGAAAGCTATCAGCTCAATGCAGAGCGTGTTGGAGTCTGTTCAATTGTCTGCTTCGGCTGGGCATTTGAGAAGCGCTACTCAATCAACTCAGGAGATTCAGCAGATAGTAGACTATACTACACAACAGATAATTGATTCTTGTATGAGAAATGTTCAATTCCCTTCAAGTACAATTGAAGACCAAAGATTTATAAAAGAAAAACTGGCAGAAGTAGACTGCCAACTATCAACACACCTATCTAAAGAGGTTTCAATCGATGAATTGAAAGCAGCTATAGATATTGTAGGTAAATATTCTGGTTCTGAATCGTATCGAACTGAAAGAATCATAGAAACTTTACGAAACAAAAAAACTACTTAATATTTCTCAATAAATTTTATAGGGCTAAGCAATCATTTGAATGCCTATTAGAATCATACAAAGGGCAAACAAACGCTGTAAAAAATGTGTTGGTAAACGGGTGGCCAATTTTACCCCTAATGGTGCAGCTAACACGCCTGCTGCCGTGATAGCCAAAAAAGCGGGCCAATGTAAATAGCCAATAGTATGGAAACTGGGGTTGATTTTATGCAACCCCAATAAGCAGTAAGTAACAGCGCCAACAAAAGAAACTGGAAAAGCAATTAAAGTCGATGTGCCTACCACATAACGCATTTTCAATTTTAACGATTGTAAAAAAGGCACCATTAGCACGCCACCGCCAGAGCCTACGATACTAGCAATAAACCCAATAATAAGTCCACCTGTTGCGGCTTTAGGTGTTGTTAAGTATGGTTCTTGATCTAAATGCGCTGAAATAGATTTTTTAAATAACATGTGTGCCGCATTAAGCAATAAAAAAATTCCAAATAATATTTGCAAATAATTACCAGACAAATGGCTAGCTGCCAAGGCACCCAGAAATGCACCAACTAAACTAAAAAGGATGAGTTTATTAAATAAAGGCCATTTAATATTGCCATGACGATAATGACTGCGTAACGCACTAATTGAGTTAGTTGTAATTGCTGCCATAGATGTTGCCAGCGCAATGTGCATAGCGTTTCCTGGTGGCACACCATAATGTGGCAAAACAAAAGTCAACAATGGCACTACAATAATGCCGGTTCCTACTCCAACCATGCCTTGTAACATTGCGCCTATAGCACCGCCAATAAAACAAATAATTAATAAACTTAACATATTAAAAAACCAATGGATGTTGTTGAATAATGGTTTTTTCAGCAATTGTTAAGGTGTTTTGCAACTGAGTGATTATTTCACCAAAGCTGGCAATGCTGAGTAAAGTAATATTGTGTTGTTTAAGATTTTCAATAGCGGTATTGTCGCGATATGCACTGATAATAGCGTAATCAACGTTGCCACCTGCCGCACGAATTTTTTCCGCAGCTTCAATTAATGTGCCGCCAGTGGAAGTCATATCATCAATCAATAATACGGAATTTTTAACATTGCCATAAATATCTTCTTTGGTGCCATGTGCCATGGAGGTTTTTTTAACCACGACATAATCCTGTTGATACAGTACACTCATTGCTCCAACGATAATAGGGCTCATGACGGAATCAACTGTGCCAAGTATATAATCGTGTGGAATGACAGAAGCTAATTCATGGTAAATTTTTGCAATGAGGATAAGATAGTGATGTTGCGCAAGAAAATCTCGATGATTCAGGTAAATATGGCTGCTTTTGCCAGACTGCAAGGTAAAAGCTTGGTCTTTTATAAGTAAAGCTTTGGTATAGTAAATACCATTAATATAGTCTGCTTTTAATTGAGTTAAGTTCATTATGTAGCTCCTGGAAGTTATTAGCAGCATTATAATAATTTTGAAATTAACTGATAGCACTAGACTCGTAAACTACTGTTTCCAAAAAACGAACAATTAGTCAATCAAGAAAAAATCGATAAATTTTCGTAAGGCGGGACGAATATAACGATATTTAGGATAGTAATAAAAAATATCGGTACCAGTTTGATAATATTTTTTTAATACTGGCACTAAGGTTTTATTTTTTAATGCATTATGAAGTTTAAAATCAGATAACTGAATGAGCCCTAAGCCGTGTTCGGCACATTCCAGCATGTCTTGTGAAGAAGAGAGGAGTAACGATGGTTGAATCGAAAATTTATAGCCTGGTTTTAAACGCAAAACGTGTGATTCAGGACGGCTCAATAAGCTAATATAACGGTGATGTTTTAAATCATCTAAGGTTTTAGGGGTACCGTATTTTTTAAGATAGGCAGGTGAAGCACATAGCATAAAATCTGTACTTAACATTTTACGTCGCACGATATCGCTAGCAACTGGAAAAGAAAGTCCAATTGCTAAATCTACTTTATCTTTTGCAAAATCAGGAATTCGTTCGGTAGTATTAATGACTAAATTAAGTTTGGGGTAGCGTTCGGAAAATTCTGCTAAACGGGGGAATATATATTTGCTGGCATAATAGTTGCCAAAGGTAGCAATGCTTAAGGTACCTTCTGGTTCATCATGAAATTGCTGACAAAAAGCTCGGGTATTATCTAATTCTTTTTTAAGAGCCAAACAATTTTCTAATAATGCTCTACCATGCGAAGTCAACTCTAAATGATGGCCTTTGCGAGAAAATAAATCAACCTTAAGTTCAGCTTCTAAATTCTTAATTTGTTTGCTGAGAGAGGATTTGGCAACACCTAAAAAATTAGCCGCTTCGCTTAAGTTTTCAGTGGTAGCAACATGGATAAATAATTCAAACCGATCTAAGTCAGACATATATACTCGCTAATTTATAGTTTATAAAAAGTTAACATATCATAATCAATAATAAACGTTATATCTATAGAAACACCTATAGATTTTTAATATAGTATGTACTATTATCTTGGTTATGACAAAAAATATTGATTATATTGAAGCGAATCGCCTTGCATGGAATGAAGCGGCGCCTATTCATGCTAAAGAAACTCTGGACGAGTTACTGACTCACTTTCAGGTTCTTGGTTATAGTTGCCTCGATGCAATTGAAACAGAATGCTTAGCTCAATTAGATTTAACGGGTAAAGCTGTAGCACAACTTTGCTGTAATAATGGTCGGGAATTATTGTCTATAAAAAACATGGGTACCGGATACAGTGTGGGGTTTGATATTTCAAATGAATTTATTAAGCAAGCCGAGCAACTTAATACTGTTGCTAAACTTGATTGTGAATTTTTATGTATGGATGTTTATAAAATTCCCAAGAGCTATGATAAAAAATTTGATTTGATTTATATTAGTATTGGAGCACTCTGTTGGCTTCCTAGTTTAACTGAATTTTTTGCTGTGGTTGCACGTTTATTAAAACCAAATGGTTATTTATTTCTGTATGATATGCACCCCGTTTTAGGGATGTTTGATGAAAGTGATCAACAAGATCCGCCAGCTTTGGTTAATTCTTATTTCAATAAACAGGCTAATAAAAGTGAAACAGGTTTAGATTATTATGGTAATGAAAAGTATACTTCTGCACCTATGTATTGGTTTCACCATAAATTTTCAGATATTTTTACTGCCCTTGTAGAGCAACACTTTAATATTAAAAAATTTAAAGAATATGAACATGATATTTGTAATATCTTTAGCCATTTTCAACAACGTAAAGCGCAGCTGCCATTATCTTACACATTACTTGCACAGTTAAATTTAGACTGATGAGAGGTTACCAGAAGTTTAATTAGATCATTGCCATATTATTGAAAACCCAGTAAAATATAGCTCTCACCTGTGACGGAAAAAATAGTATGCCAACTACACACACTCTGCTGGCTTTTGCCATCGTAGTTTTTGCCATCTGGATTGCACCAGGCCCTAACATGATTTATTTGATTTCCCGCTCGATTTGCCAGGGGCGAATGGCGGGATTTATTTCTTTAGCCGGCATGGTTATAGGCTTTATATTTTATATGCTGTGCACAGCTTTTGGCATTACAGCATTATTATTTGCGGTTCCCTTTGCTTATGATGCATTGCGTATCGCTGGAGCAATTTATTTACTTTACTTAGCCTGGAATGCACTGAAGCCAGGAGGGCGTTCGCCGTTTCAAGTACGTGAATTACCACAAGATAACCCGCGCAAATTATTTTTGATGGGATTACTTACCAATTTATTTAACCCTAAAATTGCCATGATGTATTTGGCTTTATTGCCGCAATTTATTTATCCGGGCCATGGTTCGGTATTTATACAATCGATTATCTTAGGCTCGGAACAAATTTTTATTAGCATGTTGATGAATAGCATCCTTATATTCGCAGCAAGCTTTATTGCACCTGTTTTAAGTTCACATCCAAGTTTTATTTCCATTCAGCGCTGGTTAATGGGAACAGTTTTAATTGGATTAGCAGCGTATTTAGCCCTTGCAGGACGAAAATGATTACGATATTTTGAGGATAAAAACATGCTCTGATGGGGATTGATATGTTTCGCTGAAAAAGCAGCATTTTAATTTCCTAATCCAGCAGCTATCCATTTTTGATACAATAACTCTGCTATAGGTAACAATACCTATGGCTTTGCATTTAAAAAAGTGCTAATCTTTTAGGCAGATTTTTCGTAATTAGGATTCCTCTATGATTTCTACTTATCCTTCACACTTAGTTCCTTGTGGGTTTTTCTGGAAAGACTTGAAGTCTATTTTTGTGGACTGCAACGATGTTGCTGCAAAGTTAGGTAATATCAGTCATAAAAAAGAGTTAATTGGAAAAAGCGATTTTCAAATTCCTGCTTTTCATGATGGAGCAAAACGCTTCCAGGAAGATGATCAAGAAGTTATACAAACTGGTAAGGCTAAAAAGGGCATTCCAGACCGGTTCTCTTTTCCCAATAACATCACATTAAATTTACTTGCTTATAAATACCCTTGGTATGATGAAAAGAAAAATATATTGGGTATAAAGGGTATAGTTATTGATTCACTTGATAATGTGGGTCATCATACGCTTGAATATTTTATAAACCATAATTCTCCAGTGAAAAATGGTTTATTGTTAGCAGAGCAAGAAATTAGAGTGGCCAAAGAAAAAATACAGCAAATTTTCTCTCAATCTTTAACAATACGCGAACTTGAATGTTTAAATTTTTTACGTAAAGGATTGAATGCAAAATCTATTGCAGTAAAATTAAATATATCACATCGCACAGTTGAACACCATTTTGAACATATTCGGAATAAACTCGGCATTCATAACAAATTTCAATTGTTTGAATTAATGGTAAATTATAAAATTTTTTAATTGGTACGTATACATTAAACTTTCTATAGATTCATAAAGTTTTTCTTTTTCATTTGCTGATAACTCTGAACTCGCCAATGCTTCATGAACTGAACCAATGACAATATCAACAGTTGACTCTGATTTCCCTTTTTTTATATATTTATAATTATTAAATTTTTCGAGTGTAATTTGGGTAAACGTAGGCAAATTTTCTAGCGCATGTACTTTATAGAGATAAGCCCATGCAGGGGATATAAAACCATAATACGCTATATTAGTATATAATCCAGCTAGAGATAATATCAATCCATATTCTTTTCTTTGATATTCTAATGAATGTTCCAAAGTCGCGTCAAGACTGATGGTTTTTTGTGATTTTACCATTAAATAATGCCACCTACTTGTCGGTAAGGATTCCGATTTAATTAGTTCATAATTCTTTTCTACCTTATTTTCTCCTATTTTATCTATAAATTCATGCCAAGTATAAAAAGCGCTTTGCATGGAAAGTATTTCTTTATGTGTTTTAAAAAAATGTTTATCAATTTCGTATGACTTTTCTTTCCCCCAATTTATTTCTTGTAATCCTGCTGATGAAACAACTTCAACGCTCGCAATATCACCACTGTCTAATTTTTCTGCGGTATAAGTTAAAATCTCAGCTATTCTCTCATCATATTTTTTTATTTTATCTGGTGTACTATCGTATCTAGTCATGCTAATAGGGATTATTATTCGAGAATCTTTGTTTAATACAGGCATAAACCTTACTATATTTTCTTTGGATGGGGGAAATAAATAACCGAGCTTACTTGTAAATTTCATATCTTTTTTAGGCAAAAAATATAGGGTAGATATACCTATATACTTTAATTTTCCAAGCCAATAGCAATTCTGTTGAAAGCATTCATGATTGAAATGCAAGCTGTTAAATCGACAATTTCGCGTTCTGAAAAATGTGGCTCAAGCAATTAAAGAGTAGCAATAGTCGTTTTAGAAATTTGAGCATAATTCATTTTTAATCTCCTAATTCCATATGGCTAGAAGTGTGGCAGAAAAAAGCAATTTAATCTATAGGTAGAACTACCTAAAAATCCATTTCAGATTAATTATGAAATAATAGGTATTTTTACTGATTATTATCTAAATAGAATATGGGTTATAATGGGTTGTTAAAAAGGTGAAAAAAGTAGCGTTCAAAATTCTTACTGCTATTTATCATGTTGACATGATTTTATTATAACATTTTAAGAAAAAGAGATAGCGGAGTGCTTAAAATAAACAAATGGATAATCTAGAACAATTTGGTTATAAATCACAACTGAAACGCAGTTTGACTACTTGGCAGCTTACCGCGTTTGGTTTGAATTAAATGTAGATGAAATTGCTAATCTAGTTAACTATGGTGCATTATTTGGTTTTGCCTGGCTAAATTTATCAGTTATTGTTTTGTATTTTCAAGGTAAGCACAATTTACTTTATCAATCCTCTAAACAGCAACTTCTTCATTATGTGGTATTCCCCCTCATAGGTTTTATCGTAGTTGCTTGGGTGTTTTTAAGTTTAAATACATTAACCCATTTATTGGGAACTATTTGGTTAGTGATAGGGGCTGTTTATATCTGCAAATTTTTAAAAATTCACACTAAAAATTTTATTCTGTAAGACAGGGCTAACGGTATTATACTTAATATAAATAAAATAATAGCTAATGAAAATAAGGTGCCATTATAAACTCTGCTGACTAAGACGGTAGCAAGAGTACTGGATAACCCCATTAAAAAAGAAGATACCGCAACACGTGAGCCCATCGGTTCGCTGCTAGATTCAATGGCTAAACGGCTTAAAATAGGAAAGGCAAAGCCACTGCCAGCGCCAATTAACATCATGGCAATCACTATATTTAGCAATAAAGTTGGCCATCCTAAAGCAGTGCAAAGAGCGTAAATTCCACCTATTACGAAAAATATCATGCCTATTTTTATAATAGATTGCAATTCTAACGTTTTCATTAACTGTTTAATAAAACGCGTTGCTATAATAAAACATATAAAAACAACGGCTTGAATCAAGCCAAAATCTAAAGTACTAAGATGAAAACGGTTGATTAAGAGGAAAGGGCCGGCGGCGATCCAGGCAATCATTGCTGCAAAAAAACATTGTCCAGTCAGGCCAAGCAACATAAATTTTTTATTAGTAATAATATTTTTGTACTGTTTTAAAATGGTTTTGAATTGAATTTTTTCATCAATAGATGATTTTGTTTCTGGCATTGCAAAAAATAACCCGATAATAGCGATAGCTGCCCAAATAGCTAATATGCCAAAAATCCAATGCCAACTGACAAAATACAAAACACCAGCGCCCAATAATGGCCCAAGTGCGGGAGCCAATATCGTAATGCTGCTCATGATAGCTAATATATGAATTGCTTGCTTTTGTTCAAACAATTCATGGATGGTAGCGTAACCTGGGATATACATGGTGGCAATCATCGCACCTTGAATAAATCGACAAACTAATAACATATAAATATTATGGCTTAAAGCACAGCCTAGCGTTACAACAATAAAGACTAATCCGCCAATGAGTAATACAGGGCGTCGTCCTAAACGATCAGTAATAGGACCAGTGACTAGTTGCATTAAAGCAGCGCCCAGAAACCAAATAGTCAAAGTCAGTTGCACAAAATTAGCAGAGGTATGTAAACTGGCAGCAATATAAGGCAGTGCTGGTAAATAGGCATCGTTAGATAAGTAAGTCGCAATTTCATACGAAGCCAATAGCAAAGGAAATACTAGCGCAGATCGTACCAAATTGCTTTTTTCGTTTTTCATTGCAGGCTCATTTCCCAAACAAAAATTATATAATTAAGCAATCATTATTATACTTGTTGGTCACCAATTAAGCGTATTCTTTCTAAGGCAATTAATTGTTGATTATAAAAACGGGTTTCAAGTTTTTCTTGAATTGTTTGATGTGTAACATACCACCCAGTACATAAACAATAGAATAAAATAAAGAAAATAGCCGTTGAAATAGATACAGTATATTCTGCTATATTTGTATTAGTTAACGAAAACCCAATAAATACTGCTAAAAAAACGCATATAATTAATATTAAACACATTACAGAAAAATTCAATACACAACCATAACCCTTCGTTTCGCTTGCCAATTGTGATAACTGCTTTACATTTTTTATTTCTTTTATTTCGCGACGCAGATTAGCTCGGGTTTGTCGCCATTCTTGTCGATGTTGTGGGTTGAGTTGAGGGTGAGTTAATGATTGCTTCTTAAATTTCACCGCCATTTTAATACTATTTTTTAGCGACGCCAGCAGAGTTTGTACTTTAATTAATTGTTTAAGATTGGGAACTTGTTTATTTGTATCATCAAAAATATGCTTTAATATATTACTTAGCCATTTCTGACTCACATTGTCGTTTTGGTTAGACGATTCAGCAAAAGAATAAATGATTTTCCCCCAATTCTCATGAGTGTTACTAATTTTGTCGTGAGCAAAATCCTCTATGCCTTTGCTTATTTTTTCAATAGCTATTATTGATTGTTCTAATGTTACAGAGTCATTCATTAGTACAGTATCATGTATCACCGTATCACACATCCAACTCTCGAGAGTTTGTTGATGGGGTCTGAAATTTTTATTATTGAATCGTATTGATTGTTCAAATTTTGAAAGAACTAGCGTTCTAAGAGAAGCTAAAGAGATTTTTCGTAGGCTAATATCATCTAACCACTGCATAATTTCTAGTATCAGTTCATTAGGTAGCTGCGTAAAAAAAATTTTGTTAGAATACATCATAACCTCTCATTTTCTTTTAAAACTGACTTAATCTTTCAAGCCAATAGCAATTCTGTTGAAAGCATTCATGATTGAAATGCAAGCTGTTAAATCGACAATTTCGCGTTCTGAAAAATGTGGCTCAAGCAATTTTCGTTGGTCTATTTTATTATCTTTAGTTAAACATGTTAACTCTTCACACCATTGTAAGGCAGCTATTTCTTTAACACTAAAAATATGAGCAGTATGCCAGGCGGGCAAAGCATCTAGTTTTTCTTGTGTGATACCAGCGTCCCTTGCTTCTTTGGAATGTAAACTGCAACAGAAAGCGCAGCCATTAATTTGTGAAGTTCGTAGTTCAACCAATCTTCTAATAGTAAGATCTAATGGGGATTCATCAAGACTATTATAGGTTTTGTAAAGAGTAGCGATAGTCGTTTTAGAAATTTGAGCATAATTCATTTTTAGTCTCCTACTAAAATAATGTTACCAACTTGCTTGTTAGCTTCAACCATTTTATGCGCTAACACAATATTGTCTAATGGAAGAGTTTCAGCGATAACATGTTGTAAGCTATTGTTGGAAAGTAAAGTTGTAATATCTTTAATAGCATGCTGACGCGCCGCAAGTGGTAATTCATAAACATTTACTAAGCGAATAGTAATGCCTTTAAACATCAGTGGATAAAAAGGTAGTGCAGGATTTATATTGCCCATAGAGGCGTAAGATGCAATAATACCGTTAAGTTTTAAAATAGTATTACTGATAGCTAAGTTGCCGCCGAAATCTACTTCAACAATGCGATCAACCCCTTCACCAGCAGTAAGTTCTAATATTTTTTTACTCACATTCTCATTACGATAATTAATAATGTGATCGGCCCCAGCCTCTTTTGCATAGTTAGCTTTTTCAGAGCTACTGACTGTGGTAATAACCTTTGCGCCTCCCCATTTAGCAAACTGAATGGCATAGCGTGCGACATTTCCTGCTCCACCTGTTACTAAAATAGTTTGGTTGTTAACAGGGCCATCAGCAAATACAGCGCGATGAGCTGTCATAGCAGGGATGCCTAAACAAGCACCTGCAGTAAAACTGGCAGCATCTGGCAATGGTATAGCCAAATAAGCAGGTACTGTGATATGAGTCGCTGCAGTACCAAAAGCTCGTTGCCATTGCGCATTATAGAGCCATACTCGTTGTTTAATACGATCAACGGAAACATTTTCTCCAACTGCTTCAATTACTCCAGCTCCATCACTATGAGGAATAATAGTAGGGAATTGCAGGGGTCTATTAGTGTCATATCGTCGTTTAACATCGCTAGGATTAATTCCAGAAGTATGTATCCGAATTAATACTTCATCAGGTTTTAAATCTGGATAATCTAATTCACTGACAGTTAAGACTTTATCAGCGGCACCTTGTTGAGTGTACCATGCAGCTTTTATTTTCATAAGAGGACTCTTTATTTTTATGGGGTTACGAAAAAGTATGGCAGAAAAAAGCAATTTAATCTATAGGTAGAACTACCTAAAAATTCATTTTGGCAATCAGATATATAATGTTAGCTGTTGTAGAGTCTTGTTTCCTGATGATTTGCTTGACTATTTAATAGTTTTTAACATGCTCTGCAAATATTTGCATCAAATATTTAGTGTTCTTTCCAACTTGTTGATTTCCAAATACAAGATTATCTATTTTAACGACAGGTACAATTTCTCTCATGGTAGAAGCAATAAAGGCTTCAGACATTTCACTGAGTTCACCCAGAGCAATATCTCGTTGTTCAATTTTAAAATCAGTTTTTGCAAGGTTAACAATAAATTGTTGGGTAATTCCTATTAAAATATTATTCTTTGGGGTAATTAATGTATCACCCTTAAAGAAAAATATACTGCTGGTTGCGCCTTCCAAAATAATGCCATGATTAAAATATAGTATTTCATATGCATCTAATTCCTTTTTACGTTTCTGCAATGGCATAAAAGTTAAATATTCTGTTGTTTTTGCAGAGGGAAAATTTCGTTGATGTTGGTAGGTAATCAGCTTGACACCATTTTGATACACAACAACAGGGTGCTGAGGAGCTTGTTTAACTGTGATAAAAAATGTTGGCGCAGAAAAATTACAACTCACACCATCTTGGCTTTCACCACCCGTTAATACAAGCTTTATAGCTATATTGTTGTTTAGCTTGTTTTGTTTAATTAAGTCCGAGATAATTTTTTTTATTTTTTCATTGGAAAGCGGAACTCGCAAACCAATTTCTTCTGCTGAATGTTGAAATCTGCTTAGATGTTCTTCAAGCAAAAATGGTTTTCCATTATAAGTTTTGATGCTGTCAAATACGCCATAGCTTCGTAATAACCCCAAGTCATTTAGGCTAATATGCGCATCATTTTCAGGCAATATTTTTCCATTAAAATAGCAATAGTTTGACATAATTATTCTCTTCATAAATATTAATATGCCATTTAATACTAACATTCTAGCTAAAAAAAGCAATTTAATTTTGAAAAGGTACATGAAGCATTAGGTAGAAGCACCTAGTTTATGACTGCATAATAAATAAACTCAAAAACGCAGTGATGCAAAATAGTATGCCAGCTATTATAAGCGTTACGTGCATGGCAGCTATAAAACTACTAGCCAATGCCGCGATAGTACCAAATGCCGCGACGCCTATTAAACTGCCAATTTGACTACTGCTGTTTAGTACCGCGGCAGCAATCCCAGCACGTTGTGGTTCAACAGAATGCATGGCTGCAAAGGTCATGGCAGGAGTGGTGAAAGATACACCAAAACCGATAGCAAAAAATGGCATGATTAACCATATATAGTTAGGTGTTGTTTCTTTTAACATCAGTAATGTAAAAAAACCAATAGCGGCGATTAATAGGCCAATAAAAATAGTTTTTGCAGAGCCCATTTCTGTAGTAAATTTGCCGCCTAAATAAGAACCAATCAATGCTAAGCCAGGCAATGGCAGAATAGCAAGGCCGGTCATAAAAACTGAATAGTGCCGTAAATTTTCAAAATAAAATGGCATCATAAATAATTCACCATAAAACACTAAATTCAACACTAGGGTAACAAGTAATGCCATTGTAGTGACTTTATTACTAAATAGAGTTAATGGCAGCATAGGATGCTTTGTTTGGCTTTCAACTGTTAAGAACAGCAATAAAAATACTGCGCTTCCAATAAAAGAAGCTAAAATAATATGACTATTCCAGCCATAATGACTTGCTTTGATAAGTCCAAAAGCCAATAGGAAAATAGTCAGCACACCAGCAAGCTGGCCTAGATAGTCAAAAGTTATTTTATGCAAACTATGCTTGACTAACGCATTAAAATAGCGCGATACTAGAAAAAAACTAGCAACTCCAATTAACACATTAACCAAAAATATCGAACGCCAGGAAAATAAGCTTGTTAATAAGCCACCTAAAAAAGGTCCAGATGAGCAAGCAATCCCGCCTAAAGCTGCCCAAATTCCAATTGCCTGTGCTTGCTGCTTTTTATCAGGATAAAGATTAGTGATCAATGCGAGTGAAGAGGGTAGTAATAAAGCACCTGCAGCACCTTGTAGTAATCTAAACCCCACTAACATCGTTATAGAGGAAGATAAGGCACAGCCTAAGGAGGTTAAAACAAATGCGAGCAATCCTATTTGGAAAATTATTTTGGCACCAAAGCGGTCACTTAGTGAGCCGACTAATAATAATAACGCAGCAAACGTTAAGGTATAACCATCAACCACCCAAAGAACACCCGTTAGAGTAGTAGTAAAATAATACGCTAATGTTGGTAGGGCAACATTGACAATAGTAACATCTAAAATCACCATGAAAAACCCCATACACAACGCGGTAAACGCTAGCTTATTATTCATGACTGTTCCAACGCCAACAAAATTGCTTTTGTATCAAGCCCACCACCAAAGCCGGTTAATTTACCATTGCTGCCGATAACGCGATGGCAGGGGATAATAATCGAAATAGGATTGCAGCCATTAGCCATGCCCACCGCACGAGCTTTATTTTTATCGCCAATTTTGCTGGCTTGTTCGCCATAAGAGATAGTTTTTCCATAGGGTATTTTTTGCAGCTGTTTCCAAGCTTGCAGTTGGAAATAAGTACCATCCAATATTAATGGCAAATCAAATTTTTTGCGCTCGCCTTGAAAATATTCGTTTAATTGTTGTTTGGTTTTTACAATCGTTTTTTCAGTATCGGAACGAGTTAATTCTTTAATAAATTTTTTCCGTTCTGGGCTTTTGTCATTGTCCCACAAAATGGCATGTAAACCTTTTTCTGAGGTGACAATTGTTAAGGTGCCAACCGGTGAGGGCATTTCGCTATAAGTGGCATTAGCAGGCACGCCGCGTAATAGTTTCATATTATTTCTCCAATGTTATATTCCATAGTAAAATAGCACCATAAGCTCGCCAGGGCGTCCATTTTTCAGGGTCGAGTTTGAGTTTTACGATTTTCTTTTGTAGTTCTAAATCAGTATGAGGAAACGCATTGGGGTTGCGCAGTGCACGCATGGCAATGTATTCGACCGTCCAAGGGCCGATGCCTTTAATCGCTAATAATTTTTGACAAGTTTCTTCAATATCTGCCGTACCATCTAGAATAATGCTTTTAGCTACAACAGCTTTTGCCAGTGCTTTTAAACTAGTAATGCGTGCGTTAGTTAATCCTACTTTATTCAAATCAGCTGCTAAAATATTTTCGGGTGTCGGAAAAAATCGTTGCAAGGGCAATGAGGGATCCAAAGTTTGTGGTTCACCGCAAATTTCTACGATTCTAGTTAAAATAGTGCGTGCAGCTTTGACGCTGATGCGTTGTCCAACTAAAGCGCGCACTGCTAACTCAAAGCCATCCCAACAGCCAGCAATACGTAAACCTTTATGCTGTGCTAAATAAGGCTGTAGTTTTTTATCTTCCAATAGGTTTTTTTCAATTGCCATTGGATCCGCATCGAGATCAAACATATTTTTTAGCCTTGCAACACATTCTAATAAATTAGTGTTTTTATTTAATTTAAACTCAAATTCTATTTTATTATTTTCACCATGAGTGGCTTTAACCCAACCGCGTATGTCACCAAGAGTAATCAAACGTTGATAGCTGTTATCTTCAACCAATTCTAAATTTGTAATAGCACGGCCATTAAAAAAGTTAATTATTTTATCCCAAGCATAGGGTGGTCGATAGCTTAGTTGTAAGCGCAGTTGATCTTTTGCAAGTGGTGCTTTTTTAAAGGTACTTGGGTTTGTTTGAAAACGGGTTTTAAAGGCGTCATTAAAACGTCGAATCGATTGAAAGCCTGAACTAAACGCAATATCTGTCATGGACAACGATGAGGTATCTAATAAATTCCTGGCAGTATCAAGTTTTTTAGCTAGCAAAATAGCTTGTGGGCTGGCGCCAACTTGTTGTTGAAATAATTCACGTAACCAGCGTTCACCAATGCCTAATTTTGTTGCTAAAATTTCAATTGATAAATCTTCCAGAGCAAAGCGATCCATCATACGAATAGCGCGTTGCACGGTGGCCGAGGTACCAATCCAGGCGGCAGAGCCGGGAGCCGTTTCGGGCCGACAACGCAGGCAAGGTCGAAAGCCAGCGGCTTCAGCTTGCACTGCATGGGTAAAAAATTCTAAGTTTTTTAACTGAGCTTTACGCGCTGGACAAATTGGCCGACAATAGATCATAGTTGTTTTGACGGCCACAAAAAATTTGCCATCAAAGCGTGGATCACGTGCTAAGTGGGCGCGATAATATTCTTGTCGATCATATGTGAAGGTCATGAAAGTATAATAGCAGTTGCCAAAATAATCTGCTAGCCAGAATCGGAGGTGGATTATTGAGTTCAACTGTCCGGAAATTCCGGACAGTTGAACTCTCAATGTGTGAATACATTAATGTCAATATAAATTTTTAGAAAAAATACTATATTTTACGATGCAACATTTTCCAATAAGCACATGCTGCTATTAAACTCAATATAACCATTACTAATGCTAAGGGTTTTTGTGTCCGGTTAGGTAATTCCGCGACTAAAATAGTAGTAGCGCTCGAGGCTAAAACTTGTAAGCTAGTCATTAGGCTACTGGTTGCGCCAGAATTTCCAACTTCGAGGTTCATTAAACCAGAAATAGCATTAGGATAAAATATTCCCATGCCTAAAGTATATAAAAATAATGGCAACATAATACTATAAATATTCATTGCAATAATAAATGCTAAGATAAGCATGCTAAATACTGCAATCAAAATAAAGATTAAACCTAGGGTTATTAATCTTGCAGTTGTATAAAGTTGGTTTAATTTTGTAGAAACAAGCCCCCCAATAATTAAGCCACTTGCTGTTATTAGCATGAACCAACCATTTGCTATAGGAGTAAATTCCAGATTATTCTGAATAAGAAAAGGTAGCATTACAATATAAGAAAATTCTCCAGCGCAAATTGTCATGATACCAATCAAATATCCTAATACTTGAGGATTTTTTAGCAAAATAAAATAATTTCGTAATATTTTTTTAACAGAAAGCGTTGATTGTTTTAAAGTTAAATTAGTTTCAGGCAGTTTATAATAAAATAAAGTAAAAATAATGAGGGCATAAATGAGCAAAAATCCGAAACTGGCTCGCCAATTAAAAAAGTGTTGTAAATAGCCCCCTAAAATAGGTGCTAACACTGGCATAACAGCGATTGCTGTGCCCACCATTGAATAAGCCTTGGCTAATTCAACCCCATTTAAGACATCCTTTAAAATAGCTGGGCCTAATGCACCACTACAGCCAAAACCTAAACCTTGCAAAGCTCGCCCTAAGAGTAAGATATTAATATTAGGTGCAAAAATACAAATGAGAGTACCTAATAGAAAAATACTTATCCCAGTTAATGCGGTAATTCTTCTACCATAGTAATCGGATAAAGGGCCATAAATTGGTGTAGAAATAGCAAAACCAATTAGTGCCATACTAAGACTAAATTGGATTAAACTATCTGTAGTATTAAAAGCATGCACCATACTCGGCATTGATGGTAAATAAATATCAACAGCTTGCCCAACAGAGATCAGTAGTATGATTAAAAAAATCAGCAGTCTTGGTCTAATAATTATATTTTTCATAATAATATTATGACATAAAAATAATATAGTTTTCTCATATTTATAGATAATAAGGTATACTTGAATTATGAAAACAAAATCGTCTGATGAATTACTAGGCTTGATGAATGTTGGGAAAGCCATACGAGCCGATCTAGCATTGCTTGGCATTAATTCTATTAAAGAATTAGCTAGAGCGGATGCCGATAAATTATACGCAGATTTACAAATTATCACTCAGCAAAAACACGACCCTTGCGTATGGGATACCTTTGCTGCCATTATTCATGAAGCTAAAACGGGTATTAAAAAACCGTGGTGGGACTGGACGCCGATTAGAAAAGCACGGCAGGAAAAGGGAAAGTTTAATTTTTAGAATAAACGTTGTTTAATAATGCTTCCAGCTCCGCTAACGAAGCCACTTGATAAGTAGGTTTAATATTTTCGGGTAAAGATTTTTTATGCATATTAAGCCAACACGTATCAAAGCCTGCATTGATGCCGCCAATAATATCAGAGTCGGGATTATCGCCAACCATTAATACCTGGTTTCGATTAGGATTGCCCATAAGTTTAAGCGTATGATCAAAAATAGTAGGGTGCGGTTTCGCAACACCCACTTGTTCAGAAATAACTAAAATATCAAAAAATTTTTTAAGGCCAGTGCGCTCTAAACGAATTTCTTGTAACTCCACAAAGCCATTAGTGATAATCCCTAATTTTACTTTGCCTGCTAAGGTGTTTAATAAACTAGTGGCGCCCTCAAGGGGAACGCATATAGTTCCCATGGCTGCTAAATAAGCGCTATTTAATTGTTCCGGTTCGACATTTAATTTTAGCGCCCAATCGGTAAAGCGTTGACGCTGCAACTGTTGTGCGTTAATCAGCCCATTTTGATAATCCACCCATAATAATTTATTCACTGTTTGATATTCTTGATAATGGGTGTCGGTAAACTTTACACTAAATTGAGTAAACATCAGTTGTAAGCCATCAAAGGCATTAAAGTGGAAGAGGGTGTCATCAGCGTCAAATAATATCCAAGTGTATTTTTTCATAGTGGTATTTTAGCATAAATATAATTTTATGTAATCCTTGTCTATACACAATTTATTGTGTATAATATAACACAGAGGATTGAAATTGGCTATAAATATAAATGCAAAAAACATATCACAGTAAAGAACTTATTAAAATGCTTGAAAAAGATGGTTGGTTGCTTGATAGAGTTAGAGGAAGTCATCATCAATTTAAACACCCTATAAAAAAAGGTGTAGTTACTGTGCAGCATCCAGTAAAAGATTTATCAGGATTTATTGCCAATAGTATTTTTAAACAAGCTGGTTGGAAATAAGAGGAAGATATTATGTCAACGTATGTCGCATTAGTACATAAAGCTAAAAAGAAAGGTGCGGATTATGGGGTTATGTTTCCGGATTTTCCAGGATGTGTATTTGGTGGTAAAACCTTAGATGAAGCACTAGAAAATGCGCGGGAAGGTTTGGTGTTTCATGTTGAAGGTTTATTAAATTCAGGTGAAATATTGCCATCACCTACTTCCCTTGAAGACATTAAGAATAATCCTGAATATGCTGTTGCAACGCCTTCTTTGGTTCGACTCACTATTCCAACTGGTCATATTAAACGACTTAATATTTGTATGGATGCTGGGCTAATCGCTGCTATCGATCAAGCTGTTAAAATGAGTGGGACAAATCGCTCAGAATTTTTGTCTGAAGCTGCAAGGCATATGCTCGCTTAAGGCTTATCAACTTCCTGGGGAAACCTTATGAACTTTGCTCTTTTTGCCTTAGCACTCAGTGCTTTTGGTATTGGTACCACTGAATTTGTCATTATGGGTATTTTGCCCGAAGTTAGTAACACTTTAGCGGTGAGCATTCCCAAGGCTGGTTTACTGGTTAGTCTATATGCTTTAGGTGTCGCAGTTGGGGCACCTATTTTGGCATTTTTTACCAAGAATTTATCGCGTAAAAAAGCCTTACTCGTATTAATGTTTATTTTTATTATTGGCAATATTTGTTGTGCTTTGTCTTTCCATTATGGGTTGATGATGATAGCTCGTATCATTACTTCTTTTTGTCATGGTTCTTTTTTTGGAATTGGAGCAGTAGTAGCTGCACGTTTAGTGCCACCAGAACGCAAAGCCAGCGCAGTGGCATTGATGTTTACGGGTTTAACGGTGGCAAATGTTATAGGTGTACCATTAGGCACATGGATTGCTCAATATTGGGAGTGGCATATTACTTTTTGGCTTATTGCTGGAATTGGTGTCATGGCTTTTTTATCATTACTCGCTTTTATTCCCGAGGGTGGTCGTAATGAACCTATGAATTTTCAAGATGAGCTGCGTGTTATTCGTCAACCACATGTACTCTTAGCTATGTTTATTACCTTATTAACTTTTGCTAGTGTGTTTGCATTGTTTACTTATATCGCACCGATTTTGTTAGTGACTACGCAAGCACCTAAAACCTGGATCAGTATGACGCTCTTAATTATTGGGGTGGGGTCTATCATCGGTAATCTTTGGGGTGGAAAATTAGCCGATAAAGGCATTTTATCTGCGTTAACATGGACAACTGGTTTACTATGTATCACGTCATTAATTTTTGTGTTAACAAGTGCATGGCCTTATGCCGCGGTGATTACTTTATTTTTCTGGGGGATTGCTGCGTTTTCAACCATTGCGCCATTACAAATTAATGTTGTAAAAGCCGCGCATGCTGCGCCCAATATTGCATCTACTATAAATATTGGTGTATTTAACATTGGCAATGCTGTGGGCGCTTATTTAGCCAGTGTACCGCTTTCTTTAGGCTATAGTCCTCACGCTTGTATTATTGTGGCAGTCGCTTTAGCGGTGTTGGCATTGTTAGTGACAGCCCTGAAAGGCGTCTTAGCGAAAACTCATTGGCAGCAGCATTGCCAACATGTAATTTAGGGGGTATTTTTGCCCATTTTTTAGTTGGTAAAGCTTTGTTATGGTAACTATTCATTTAGCCAGTTATCAAGGAGCTGAAAAATGGGTCAATCATTTTATTGGTGTGATAATCAAGTTGTTTGATATCTAGGTATAAATGCCCATTTTTATTTATAAAAATAATCAGTATGATAATTAAAAAATTTGAAGGGTAGCAAACTATGCATCAATGTGTGATTAACCACAGTTTACTTAAAGCAAAAATGTATCAGGCTTGCCAGGAATATCTAGCAATTAATTTTAGATTTTCTTTTTCTCATGGAGATAGTGGGAAACAACGTGCTAAGAAAGTTTTTGAATTTCTTCAAATAGCTGATGGGCTCGGTCTGATTGTTTTGGTGCATGCCTTATTAGTTTTTAATAGTAGTATATTTACTCCAACCTTGCAAAAAAAAATTATTGATTACTTAGTGGAAAATAAGGATACTATTTTTGCTCGACAACGTTTAGGAACCAACGTTGCCGCTGAATTAAGAGTTATCAAAATTTTAATTGAAGCAGAATGGCAGCAATTAATAGCTAAAGCTGGTTTGCCAGCTGAAGTAAACAAACAAACTGTTAACATAGTTCAAGATTGTATTTTAATACTTGCACATAATCTCGATGGGAAGGATTTAATTTATCTTACTGATAACCCTTATATATCTAGTGTTAAGAATAACACACGGCCTATATGCTCAGAGATTCTTCTCAGTTTAGGGGAAAACCCTGGTTTTTTATATAGTCAGGATCCTAAAGCAAAAAAATTGGTTAATGATATTAGAGCATTAGCAAAAGATATAAAATCTCGTCCGAAAGATACAAGATCTCCTCCGAGGGCTCAGAACCCCTTTGTTCCTTATCGTGATCTTGATTTTATAGGGCGAGGAGAATAATAGGATTTTTTGAGCATCAAGTTTGTATAACGAAGCTAATTTTTTATAGGATTAAAAAATGGGTCAATTATTCAGCAGAGTTATTAATAAGCATAATGTCATCCATCCTATAAATCATCCAGCCCACGCCCCGATAAATACTTCTACAAAGCATACAAATTTTCTTGAACATTATTATGCTCTTTTTATTAATTCAATAAGTGAATCAGAAAATGCTGCCTTAATAGCATTAAATGATTTGGTGCAAAACTGTGGAACAGAAAGCTTGAAGCGTCGTAGTTCTATATCGTTGGAAATTATCAACATAAATAACAAACTGATTACAATTAAAGTAGATAGACTTGGCGCTGCATTTATACGAAATTACCAAGCTTTAGCTTTAAAGTTAATAGAATATGGAGATTCTATAGAAACCACTATAAGCTGTGAAGATGATCTAGCTTATGATGGACTTACTTTATTAATGTTTTCATGTGCTACCGACCTAATAAATATGGTTACACTTTGTTTAAATAATAACGCTAACTTATTTGCAGTTTCCAAACATGGGACCACAGCTATTATGGAAGTAAAGAGTATTCCAATAGCTAAATTAATATTAGATACAATCTGGGAAAAACATTTTTTCCAATCTTTCCCGTTTATTTCTGAAAATTTTAGTTGGGAAAAAGTAAAGACTAAATTTGCCAGACGATTTTTACATTTTTCCAGAGTGATTGCATTAAAAACCTCTTTGCCGCAGAGAAAAACATATGAAGAAATCTGTCTTAAATTAAGAACAATTGTTGGTGAAAGACCGACTGTAGATTTTAATGCTCGTGTTTTACCTCCAACAAGTTTTCAATCAGCATATGCAGCATTATTTGGTCCATTCTTTGCTTATCTTTCTCCATACCCGAATAGTAAGGAAGAAGCTGTTAAAAGAGCAATCACTCAATTTTATGTTTTATTATTAAATACATCCAAATCAATAAAATATTTACAATTTCTAAATGCTGAATTTACTAGATATATTATTGAAGCTGCTAAATTTGACTTAAATTTATTAGATCCCATTTTTTATGAATTTATTGCTGTTGCTGGAGGCTGTTATCCAATACCTAAGGAAAATTATCGGTATTTAAAAAAGAACCATGCCTTACAAGAATATTTAATTTTATTATTTAAAAATCATGGGTTAGCTAGCAAAGCTTATAAATGGATGGGTTTTGTTCCCAAAGAGGTAGCAAATGAAATTATAAAAGGAGGTGATTTTTTTAAAGAAAGTCGACTAGAGTTCGGCTTATTCCATAATTCTATTAGTCATATGATACAGCTGGCAATATTAATTTATGCGGTTGAAAATGAGGAAGTTTTATTAAAGCAAAAAGTAAATGGAACGGTCCAAAATATAACTATAGGCGACATTGTTGATGGATTTATAACTTTGAAAAATTATAGTACTAAGAAAGAGGTATGGGGAAGTGTCCGTGATTCGCATAGTTATAAAATATTTTTTTTCAATTCGCCACACCGTTTGAGTGAATTTATTATGCGATATGGGAAACAATTTAAAATAGAAAATTTGTCAAATTATATGATTCGTTCATTTGTTGAGGGGCTAAAACAAAATATCAAAGCGTTTAATCATACTCCCGAATGGGGTGATATGACCATTAAAGATTTTGTTGTAAATATGAATGATATGGATATAACAAAATTTTCTATTGCTCCTAACATATTGAAATATGCCCTTTCAAGAGAACAGAGTGTTAAATCAAATGCGGATTATGCAGTCATTGAGAAAAATTACTCTCCTTATGAAATGAAACTTACCAAGTGTAAAATTGGGTTATGCTATGATCCTGTGAATCCGCAAGACCAAACTACTATAAGCCATTTTATGGCTGCTCCACTTAAGGTGAAATTTTTAATTTGCCAATATTTAGATGACGCAAGTTTATGGCGTTTAGCACGAACTTGCGAAGAAATGCATGATTTTATTTTTTCTCACAAAACTTTACCTCTATGGAAAAATTTAAGCCCTAGTCTGTATGAGGCTATGGTGCTTGGGATCTTTAGTTTATCAGATGCATTGGCGATAACTAGGTTTGCAATCTCAATTGGAGTAAATACAACAATGGAAAAAGTTAAGCGAGTTAAAAAGGATGGACTTATAATAGGTTCTGCTAATAAAATACTAATAACACCTCAGCAAGCAGCAAGGATGCATGAGGAATATATTAAAGTTATAGTGGATTCAGAAAACGGTATATTAATTCTTTATCAAGGATTAATAACAGCAGATCAACTTTTAACAATGCCTAGATATTTTTGGTTTTATTCTGGACATGAACATTTATGTTCGTTATTTCGTAGGCAAGGAGTGGTTGCATTACGTGAAAATTTAATCCCATTCGAGAAAATAATTTCATTAAATTTATGGAAATTTTTAAGGTGTTTATTAACCAGAAAAGGACTGGCAGCACTTAGAAAAAAATTAATTATCTTGGAAGAAATAAGTTTAATGGATTCTGTTTCCTCACTAAAACTACTTATCGATCATTTGATTCCCGATTAATGGGCAGAATTACCCATAGTTTTCACATGATTACCTATGTTAGCATTACTTTAATACCAGAAAATAATTTTAATAAAGCGTAAAGGGGAATCTATAGTGCATGGCAATCAAGATGTTTACATTAGTTATTTTGAAGCTGCGCCTGCTGAAGTAAAATTTAATATTTGCCAACATTTTCGGTATATTGTATATTTGATTTTCATGGGAAGCCAATAGATTTGAGTGGTCTTTACTTAAATCGGTTATTCTGTAAATATGGAATAACCGCATTACGCGAAAGATTAATTGATTTTAATCAAATAGTTGAGATGAAATTATGGGAGTTTCTATATTGGTTATTAACTAAAAAAGGATTAACTGCACTCAGAAAAAAATTAATTACTTTAGAAGAGGTAAGTTTCATGGCTTCTCCTGCTCAGTTACAACAAAGGCTCAATCATTTAATACCGGATTAAAGTCTTTAAACGATGTTAAAATTCAAAAATATGGGTATTTTTACCCATATACTTAATGGCGCAGTTTTGTTATTATTGTCACAGTAAAATAAAAATTTAGGCAATAATCATGAGTGTAGTCCAACAAGTTGTTAAAGATATTTCCTGGCAATCAGTCGCTGATATACAAACTATATGCCAACCTTTATTTGACACGTTAGACCTTAATTTTTTTGCCTATACAAAATTTGATAAAACCAAAAGCGCTGTGCAAATGTTGCATACACATCAAGAATGGCATGACTACTATATTAATAAAAAATTTGTTTCTGCGGTAAAATTTTTACCCTCGGGGACTCACTTATGGGCGGATTATATTTCTACTGCCCAACAGGATGCCAAACAATATTTTGATTTAGCCAATGGTTTATCGATTATTAGGCATTATGAGACTTACACTGAGCTTTATGCTTTTGCCATGCCAAGCGACAGTAAACATGCGCTTAGTTTTTATTTTAATAATTTAGATTTGTTAGAAAAATTTAATCTGTATTTTAAAGATAAGGCTCAAGCTTTGTTAAATCCTAGTGAGGAAAAGACAACTATTTTATATGGTTGTACTAAGCAAGTTGCAGGTAGTTTAACTGATGAAAATGCTTTTTTAAAATCCATTGAACCTACTAAATATTATTTTAATATTAACGGTAAGGATAGACATCTTTCTAAACGTGAAGTTGAAATTATTCGTTATTTAGCCAATGGCTATTCTGCAAAAGCCATAGCCGAACTATTTGAGATTGCGGTGAGGACAGTTAATCATCATATAGAAAACATTAAAGCTAAGTTGGTTTGTACTAAAAGTACCGAAATATTAATCAAGGCTGTTGAGTTGCATTTAATTAGCTAGCAATAAAACTTGCAAATTAATTAGTATGTTCTATACTGAACAAACAGATAAAAAATGATAAGGATATCATCATGACTTTTACAGCCTATCTTAAGTGCCTTTGCGGCGGCCATTTCCCCGGAAAAATTGAACATAAAGCGACGCCTGCGGGCAATCAATATAGCATTATTTGTTTTCGTTGTGGAAAAGTTGCTCGAGTTTGGAACCAAAAAACCAAATGGACTGAAAAAAGTTAATTATCATGCTAGAATAATATAAATTAATTTTTATATCATTCTGGAGAATCGTCTTGAAATCATTTGCAAGTGATAATTATTCTGGTATTGCCCCAGAAATTTTACAAGCCATTATTGCCGCCAATCATGAACATGCCCCTTCTTATGGCAATGATAGTTATACTCAACAAGCACAAGAGCTATTAGCACACACTTTTGGCCAAGATAGCAAAACCTATTTTACTTATAATGGTACTGGCGCTAATAGCGTAGGATTAAAAGCAATTTTACGCAGCCATCACGCTATTATTTGTACCAACACAGCTCATATCGCGACTCAAGAAACGGGTGCCGTCAACAATTTAACTGGCTGCCCCACTTTATTGGCGCCACATGAGCAGGGGAAAATAACCGTTGCTGGAATTAAAAAAGCTTATGAGGGATCAACTCAATGGGGACATCATTCAAGCTTACCCAAAGTTGTTAGTGTTGCGCAGTCAACCGAATTAGGTACAGTTTATAGTCTCGAAGAATTACAAGCTATTGGTGCAATTTGCAAAGACTTACAGCTTATTTTCCATATGGATGGTTGTCTTTTATCTAATGCCGCCGTTTATTTAAATTGTTCGCTCACGGAAGTAACCCGCGCAATAGGTGTGGATGTATTATCTTTTGGTGGCACTAAAAATGGTTTAATGTTAGGCGAAGTGATTGTATTTTTTCGCCCTGAATTAGCTGAAGAATTTGCTTATGTGCATAAACAGAATTTACAGTTAAACTCTAAAATGCGGTTTCTGAGCGCACAATTTATTCCTTATTTGAAAGATAATTTATGGCATACTTATGCTTCTCATGCTAATAATATGTGTCATTATTTAGTGGAAAAATTATTGTTATTGGCAGGGGTAAAGCTGGCTTATCCGGTGCAAACTAATCAAGCTTTTATTTATTTACCGGAAAAAATTATTCAAGCTACTCAGCCACATTATCCCTTTTATTTATGGGACCAAAGCGTTAATTTAGCTCGTTTAGTGACGAGCTTTGATACTACTAAACAGGATGTTGATGATTTTATTAGCTTAGCAAGCAAAGGTTTAATATGACTAAAAAATTTACACAATCTGGTTTTTCTTTTATCGGTTTAATTATTATTATCGCAGTAATAATTTGGGTGATTTATTGGGTTATGCCTAAATTTTCTGCCAATGCGGAAATAAAAGTACCGCCGGTTTTTAAAGCCGATGCTGAAACCTTGATTCAAAGTCCAAGTATTTTATCTATGCTAAATACTATGCATGCTGAATTTGGAATTACTAAAATAGAATTTAAACGTACTGGTCCATTAGATATAGTGGCTAATCTTAAATGGAATACAGTGAGTAAAATTTATAGTAGTTGCACAGTAGTAGCAACGAGTAATCAAAATAAACTCTCAACTTTTGCTGATACCGATAACCGTTGTATTGCGGGCGTGACCTTAACTTATCAAAATAATAAATGGTTTAGTAATTTTAGTTATTACAATAATTATGATTTTGCCCCGACTACTATTACATTGCCTAAAGCGTATGGTATTTTTAAAGATCAATTAACCACGGGCTTAAAGGCTTTAAGCCAAACTTTTTCTGCAGAAAATGCCAATTTAGCGACGTGGCAAAAACCCTAACTTTATTCATTACCTACAACTATTGAAGCCACCTTCTGATCTCCCCCTTTGAAAAAGGGGGATTAAGGGGGATTTTTTCCGTTAAGGCACGTTCCTTCAAATAAAAGCACCTGTGCAATCGGCTAATAAATCCCCCCTGCCCCCCTTTTTCAAAGGGGGGATTCTTTAACAGAAAAAAATTATTTATTCAATAACACCGTAGATATCCTATACTGTAAGTAGCTATTAATAAGAAGGAGAAGGATCATGAAAAATTATAATAGTTACTTAGCAATAGGGCTCTTAAGTTTATTACCCCTATTTACTTTCGCGCTTCAATCACCCGCTTTATCCAATATTGGTGTCAATGTCATAGATAATAGTAATGCCAATAAATGGTATACCAGCGCGACGATTAATTTAAAAAATCAAACCGGACAAGCCATTGATACTAGTGGTTTATCTATTCAGTTTAGTTCTAACACCGCAGTGAGTTTTTACAATAACCAAACCATGACGCCAGCGAATGGAGTATATAATAATGGCGGTTCAGCGAGTTTTAATAATAATATTATGCAAATTACCCCTGTATTTGCCGGCCCTTGGAACAATGCGATAGGAGGCCCTGGTAAAGCTATGTGGGCAAATGGCGCAACTATCAGCTTTAGTATTGGTGTGAATACCAATGGTATAGCATATAACTTAGCCCAAGTTCGCAGCTCCTTGAAAGTATTCGTTAATAATGCGCCGGCTCCCGTTCCAGATCCAGTGCCACCAGTGCTTTATAACGCTACAGTGAATTTACAAGGTTTGCCAGGTACTGCGCCCGTTACCGTGAGTTTGCAAGGTAGTAATAACTATACTGTGGCTGTTACTCCTGGTATGCCTGCAGCGGTAAAACTTACAGCAGCGACTTATGTAGTAAGTGCCCCTACAGTATTAGTAAATGGGGTAAATTATAGTGCTGCCAATCAATCTGTGATAATTAATGGCGATGGGGTAGTTATTAATATTAATTACCTGGGCCAAATTATTCCAACGCCTCCTGTACCACCTGTACCGGGTAAAGGCGGTCGAATGATAAGTTATTTACCGGCCTGGAGTGCATTGCCTGCACCAGCTACCTTAGCCAGTAAAGGTTATACTCATATGTTAGTCGCTTTTGGCTTATTGAGTACAACTAACCCTGGCCAAGTAGTGTTTCCCAGTACTTGGAATATTACCCCAGCGTATATAAGCCAATTACATGCGCAAAATATTAAAGTCTTGTTATCAATTGGTGGATCGTCTTCCAGCATACCCAATACCACCGTAAATTTTGATCAAGTTTTTAAAGCTAGTAATGCTGTAGCATTTCAAGCTCAAATGGTGAGCTCAATACAAGCTTTGATGAGTCAATATGGGTTTGATGGTATTGATGTCGACTTTGAACAAGGCTTTAGCCCTGGTGCTGGAGGAACCTTCACTAATCCTGGCGGTTCGCTTGCGGCGATGGCAAATGTGATTAATACTTTGCACGCTAATAATCCTACTATTTTAATTAGCTTAGTGCCACAAGCCGCTAATATTGGTGCTACCAGTGGATTTGACGCCACCTGGGGTAATTATTCAGCCTTGATTATGCAAACCTACGCCAGCTTGAGTTGGGTCGGTATCCAATTGTATAACACCGGTTGTGTCTATGGTATCGACCATGTCTGTTATGCAAATAATGGTGGTAACGATCAAAACTTTAGTGTCGCGATGGCCGTCGATTTATTAGCAAGTTGGCCACAAACCGATAGCACAGGCCGCGCGACAGGTTTCCAACCTTACATCAGCTATTTGCGCCCTGATCAAATCGTATTAGGTTATCCAGCACCCAATGCCAGCGGCGTCAGTGATGGTTTGCCGGTCACAAATGCCGCAGGAATTAAAGCCGCACTTAACTGTTTACAAACAAAATTGACTTGTGGCAGTTATGTTCCCGCTAAAACGTATCCCGGTATAGGCGGGGTGTTTAACTGGGAAATTACTTATGACCAAGCCAACAATTATAAATTTGCCACAGATTTAACGCAGTGCGTGATAGGAGGAATTTGTTAAATATTTGTACAGCCTAAGCCTTGGTAAAATTTCTAAAAAAATTTATCAATACTACTAGTAATCTATCTTAATTGCGATATACTTGAAAGGCCTTTTAATCATTATTATGGAGAGAGTGATGTCAATTGAAAAAAACTTTAAACCTATCGTTATGGCTTTAACAGCAACTTTTGCTGTATCTGTTGCTGGTGGCGCTTTAGCTAGCAGCTCATTTCAAGCAACTAGTTTAAGCCAAGGCTACCAATTAGTAGATGATAGTTCTACTGCTACTGGATCATCAGGTAGCTGTAGCGGTAAAACTGCACAAAAAACGTGTAACAGCACTACTAGCAGCAGCGGCACTACTACCACGCCGCCTAAAAAACATCATAAGCATCATCACAAACATTCAGAAAAGAAATGTAACGGTAAAACTGGCAGTACAGCAAGTTGTTCTGGCAAAACCAGTACTACTGGCCCAAGTGCAGCCGCTAGCAGTAACTAAGATGTCTCTCATCGGTGCAGGTTTGGGTTTGCGCAAAAGTTTTATCGACGATTTGCTAGGCCCTGATTTGTATCCAATCGATTTTTTGGAAATTGCGCCAGAAAATTGGTATGGAATTGGCGGTCAGCTAGGACAGCATTTTCGCGTGCTAGCTGATCGTTATCCTATTACCTGTCATGGTTTATCTTTATCATTAGGAGGCCCCGCGCCGCTTAATGAACCTTTCATTTTAGCCATGAAGCAATTCTTAACAGAATTTAATGTCTCTATCTATAGCGATCATTTAAGTTTTTCTACAGATGATGCTTATCTATATGATTTACTACCGATTCCTTTTACTATCGAAGCGGTTAAACATACAACGACACGTATTAAACGAGTACAAGAATTATTAGAACGGCGAATAGCGATCGAAAATATTTCATTTTATACCAAGCTTACGCCCGAGCTAACAGAACTCGAATTTCTCAATGCCGTATTAGCTGAAGCGGATTGTGATTTACACTTAGATGTCAATAATATTTATGTCAATAGTCTTAACCATCAGTTTGATGCGAGCCAGTTTTTAGCTGGTATCAAAGCGAAGCGCGTATCTTATATTCATATTGCCGGTCATTTTAATACGCCGGAAAATATAGTTATTGATACTCATGGTAGCCCCGTAATTAAACCTGTATGGGATTTATTAGCCCAAGCTTATCGGCAATTTGGCAATGTACCAACTTTACTAGAACGTGATGTCAATATTCCCGCTTTAGACGTGATGCTGGCGGAAGTCGCACAAATTAAACAATTGCAGCAAGAGCACAGTCATCATGTCCAAACCATTGCTGCCTAAATTTATTCAAACTCAATATACCTTTGCAAACTATTTACGTCATCAAGACTTGAAGGATCCATTACCCGCTGGCATTGATAACGCCGGGGTAAAACTCTATCGCGAATTAATGTATTACACCATGGAAGATTTAATTGCGGCAACTTTTCCCGTGTTAAAAACGATTATCGCCGAGACGGATTGGGAAGCGTTAATCAAAGATTTTATCGCTGTGCATCGTGCCACAACGCCTTATTTCCCCGAAGTGCCACAAGAGTTTTTAGTATATTTACAAAATGAACGCGATACGCGCAATGATCCACCTTTTTTATTTGAGTTAGCGCATTACGAATGGACTGAAATGGTATTAAATATTTCTAACATAAAATTAGATCCTATTTTTCCTGTGAACCCTCATAAAATAGATAATATTATTTTAACTTGCTCACCCTTGGCATGGGTGATGCAATATAAATTTCCCGTACAAAATATCAGGCTTAATTACCAACCTATCGAAGCACCCGCCCAGCCGACGTTTTTATGTGTCTATCGCAATCAAGCATTAAGCGTAAAATTTATGGAATTAGAAGCGTTATCGGCGCGCTTATTAAATCTATTAAGTGAAAATAAGCAACTAACTTGCCAGCAAGTGTTAGAACAGTTGGCGGTGGAAGCTCAAGCACAAGATCTCACTAGTTTTATGTTGCAAGGTCAACAGCGCCTACAGAATTTTTTAGCTGAAAATATAGTCTATTGTTTTGGGTAAGAGGACGTGTCATGCCAGCGTAGGCTGGCATCCAGAGCAAGTCTACAAATTAACTAGAGAGTTTTTAGATGCCCAGCTTGCTAAGACTGAGTATTTTAAGAAACTTTCCCGTGCTGGCATGACAACTTCGTTTTAGTTATTATGCCAGCGCGGGCTTTTTATAATTTTACAATCCTAGAATAGCAATTGTAATTGGCCTAAGGCAACGTTGTCGCTACCGCCGGCGCCACCATCAGATACTTTATAATCGATGTCATGACGGTATTCTACTTTCACATTTAAAGTTTTAGTAACATCCACACCATAACTTACCACATAACGGTATTGCGGCATCGCATATCCACCCAAAGCGAAATCGTTTTGGATATTAACCGCATCACCACTTTGTTGATAACCAATCGCTGCTTCAGTAGAATAATTCATCACATCAAATTTATAGCTGGCTTCAGTGAAATAGGCCCAAGGTAAGGCACCTTGCGTCGTAGAAGTACCAGATGGTAAATCAGAAGCCTCAAAGTGACGAGTGGCTGTCGCATAATCTGCAATAAAACCAAAGGGACCAGAAGTCACATCAAAGTGTACATCCACACCCGGTGTTTGTCTGTGATATACTGGATCCGCATTCGTGCTTCCACCTTGAGTAAATTGTTGAGCGTTATTTTGAATGAAATAGTTTTCATACAAATTATTGATAAAACCAACGTCCACATTATATTGCAACAAAGGATTGGTAGTTTGACCATAACCTACATTACCACCCCAGGTTCTGATAGTAGTTGCTGCGGTATTAGCAGGTTGCGGGCCTTGGCCAGCGAATAATTCCGCATGCACGCCTACAGGTGAAATATAACCCGTGGTGACACCATTATCCAAGGTATATGTTAAAAAGCTTACTAAGGAACCGCTGATAGTATTACGCATGGTACTACCAAAGGGGAACATTTGACGACCAGCGGTTAACCACACGGGTGATTTATCGGTGTTAGCTAAAGTAATAGCTGCTTCTTCGGCATATAAAGTGAAAGGTTGTACGCCATTGCCATTACCTTCGTTTGCTGCACCAGAGGTATTTACTGGATTAGCATAGTTATTGGCATTATTAGGATCTTGACCATAGGCCACAGTGACGTGACCACTTAACCAATCATTTACTTGAGCATCAAAATATAATTCGGCATTGCGTAAATACAAAGAAGAGTTAGTGTAATCACCCACTGAACTGCTGGTATTGGCATCCGCTTGAATGATACCGCTGACGGTGATGTATTTAGACCAGTCAGGGCTTAAAGGGCCACCCACTGGCGCAACATTATCTTGCACACGATTAACAATGTTAAAAAGGTTGTATTGGTTGGCTTGAGAAGTCGCTTGGAAAGCATCAATACCTACCGGTCCTGGGATAGTAGGGGGATTACTGGTGGCTGGATCTGCAAACGCTGCAGTACTAGCAAGGGCCATTGCCGCAACTAACGCTGTTAATTTCATTTTGTTTGGTCTCCTAAAATAAAGAAAACCTACAATACAATGGATTAAAGAAAAATGCAACAGCTTCTTAGCAGCATTCTTTTGAGATGGTTAAAAAATGCTCAATTTTTAGATTTGCTGTCATTCTCGCAAGGAGCGCTAAGCGACGCAGCGGGAATCTAAGGTTTTAAGGGCTTAAATTAAGAAAAAACCTTGGATCTCCAGTTTCGCAAGCTCAACTGAAGATGACAGGCGGGGGAAGTTAGGATTCAGCTAACGATTCATCACGTAATTCACGACGGAGAATTTTGCCGACATTGGATTTGGGCAAGGAATCACGAAATTCGACCGATCGGGGAATTTTATAACCCGTCAAGTTTTCTTTACAATAACGTCGAACTTCCGCACTGGTTAAATTAGTGCCGGGTTTTGGCACAATAAATACTTTCACGGCTTCGCCGGTATGTTCATCCGGCACACCAATACAAGCCACTTCTTGGATATCAGGGTGTAAGGCTAACACATCTTCAATTTCATTAGGGTAGACATTAAAACCTGAAACTAAAATCATATCTTTTTTTCGATCGACTATGCGGATGTAATCATTGGTTTCAATGCAAGCAATATCGCCGGTACGCAACCAACCATCAGCAAACATCACTTCTTTCGTTTCTTCCGGTTGTTGCCAATAGCCTTGCATCACTTGCGGACCTTTTACGCAAAGCTCGCCTCTTTCACCGCGAGGAACAATTTCACCCGTTTCATCGCGTATGGATACAGCGGTTGCTGCAATCGGTAAGCCAATGGTGCCGGTAAATTCTTTTTCACTGGCAGGTTCTAAGGCCACCACGGGCGATGCTTCAGTTAAACCATAACCCATTAATAAACGGGTTTTAGTCACAGTAAACCATTTATCGGCAACTGCTTGTTGTACAGCTGCGCCACCACCAACGACAGTTCTTAACTTAGAAAAATCTAATTTAACAAAGTCTTTATTTTGTATTAAGCCATTAAATAAAGTGTTAACACCGGTAATTAAGGTAAACGGTATTTTCATGATTTCTTTCACAAAGCCTTTGATATCGCGTGGATTGGTAATTAACATATTATGAGCGCCGATTCGCAGTTGTAACAAACAATTTACCATGAGTGAAAAAATATGATAAAGCGGTAGCGCGGTGATAGTTAATTCTTTACCTTCTTTGAGCGGTATACAGGCATAACTTTGCAACAAATTAGCCACCATATTACCATGACTTAAGGCCGCGCCTTTAGCGACGCCAGTGGTGCCGCCAGTATATTGTAATAAAGCGAGATCAGCGTGGGTTAATTCCACAGCAGAAAATTTTAACGCAGCACCGGCTTTTAAAATATCTTTAAATTGTAAAGTGTTAGTCAATTTAAATTTAGGCACCATGTGTTTAATATGTTTAACGGCAAAGTTAATCATCGAGGCTTTAAACGCAGGCAATAAATCACCTATATGACTAAGGATAGTATGTTTAATAGGTGTATCCTGAATCACTTCCGCCAGAATATGAGCAAAATTTTCTAAAATAATGATGGTATCAGCACCGGCATCATTGAGCTGATGCTTTAATTCACGTGCGGTATAAAGTGGATTGACATTGACGACAATTAATCCAGCTAACCAAGCCCCGAATAAGGCAATGGGATATTGCAAAGTATTAGGCAACATAATAGCCAGGCGATCGCCTTTTTTAAGCTTCAAAGTTTGTTGTAAATAAGCGGCGAAATCTTCGGCTTTAGCGCGGGTTTCTGCATAACTTAAGGTTTTACCCATATTGCTATAAGCGGGTAATTTAGCGAAGCGTTGGCAAGATTTTTCAAATAAATCGCTTAAAGAGGAAAATTCATTAATATCTATTGGTGTATTATTGACCACGTAAGATAAGTTTTTGTCCATAACAGCCTCAAAATTATATAGCTTATGTTGAATAATATAGTTAACAACAGAATTTGGCAAATAATTATCAAAAAATTTATGATTATTGATAGCTTCACGAATCTGAGTGGAAGAATAATCCAGCAGCGGGCTATCGGCAAAATAAATTTTACCATGAGCAAATTCAGTTAATTCAGCGGTATTGGTGATTATATACTCTGCAATAAAATCTTTCAGCGGCTTAGAAAAATTTGTTATTTCATGCTCTCGCGGCACCACAATAAGATGACAATAATTTAGCAAAGCTTGCCAATCTTTCCATTGTGGCAAAGTTAAAAATGCATCCATTCCCACAATCCACGCTAAACTAGTTGAGGGATTAAGTTGCGTTCTCAGTAATTTTAAAGTATCAATAGTATAAGAAGTCGCAGGATTATTTATTTCAGTTAAATCAATGCTAAATTTTGGATTTGTTTGAATACTTAAGCGTAACATCGCTAAGCGGTCAGTTTTATTAGCTTGTAAATTTTTACCGAACGCATGTTGTCCACAAGGTAAAAACCGTAATTCAGCAAAGTTTAATGTTTCGGTAAGATAATCAGCAATTTGTAAATGACCATTATGAATAGGGTCAAAACTGCCGCCTAATATGCCGATCATGCCGCTAACTCCAAGCCTAAAATAAAACATTCTAGTTCCGCATAAGCATCAGCTTTTTTGAGACCTTTTATCGCCAATTCAATTTGACAAAGTTGTTGTAGATAAGTTAAATAATTCCGTTTGGTTTGCAAATGCTGTTTAATAAGGGGTATGCGCTTGGGCCAAATTTTATATTTATTGGCAACCGCCATAAAATTATTGTGATTCAATTCTTGCTGTAAGTTGGCAAGCAAGCGGCACTCGCGAGTTAAAGCCCATAATAGTAAAATAGGTTCAGTACCTTCAGAAACTAAATGCTGGAAAATTTTATAAATTCGGGTTTTATCACCGCTTAACCACGTGTCCACTAAGTCAAATAAACTATAATGGGAGCTATCATATAAACTGGCATAGACTTCATCGTCAGTTAGGTTTTTGTCGCCATATTGTAAAGATAAACGCTCAATGAGTTGAGTAATCGCTAATAAATTACCTTCACAGCTATCCGCGATTAAATTGATAGCAGATTTAGAGACGGTGATATTATGAATTTGTAAGCGCTGGCTAATCCAATTGGGTAGCGCTGCTTGGTCGGGCGCCCGGAGCTGTGCCACATAACCTTGTTGTTCTAAGGCTGTGATCCATTTAGATCCAAGCGTAGCAGCATCTAATTTTTCACAGCTAATAATGAGTAATTGTTGCGCTGTTTGTTGTTGTAAAAATTCAACAATAGCCTGGCTGCCTTCCGCGCCAATTTTACTCGATTCAAGTTGTAATTCAATAATTAAGCTACTGCTAAATAAATCAGCTTGTAAAGTATCCGCTAAAAAATTTTGCCAATTAAAATTTTTACTCACATGGATTTTTTTAGTGTCAGTAAATTCTTGTGCGGCAAATTTTTTAATTTGCCGCACCGCCTCATTTACTAGTAAAGGCTCATCACTGCTTATTAAATAAGCTTTTGCCAGCGTTTTTAATAGAGGTAGTTGAGTGCTATTAATGCGCATAAGCTTTCGTCAATAACGTGCGGGTATTAATCGAGTTGAGTTGGCTAGTTAATAAGAATGCCGCCGAATGTCGCATACTGTCTTCAATACTATTTTCTTGCGTATTTTCTCCTAGCATTTGCTCAGCGTTGGTGGTGAAGACTTTACTGACGCTAACGCTATTAGCAGGCACTACCACAATGCCTTTATTATTAACAATTTCATACGTGACGGTTAAGGTTAATACATATTGTCTTAACAAAGTACTAGCACTCAAAGCTGAGCTAGCTTCTGAAATGGTTTGACTGAGAATTTTTAAGGTAGCGTTGGCTTGTGCTGGTGCTTGCGTTAAAGTAATATTAGAGAGAGCAAAGCTTTTGCGTAATATG
>Ga0207024_10001_pt2 | contig 78951 bp, 87 predicted proteins | sample Alteio_BWMinCont_44_FD_153470 | JGI IMG/M metagenome (GOLD analysis project Ga0207024, IMG submission 153470) | Enriched cells from forest soil in Barre Woods Harvard Forest LTER site, Petersham, Massachusetts, United States -... | ecosystem: Environmental > Terrestrial > Soil > Temperate forest >...
GAATATTTTTTTTACACTTGATGACAATAAGGGGGGCCTTTTGAATGAAAAAATTCTCATGGAGCATGCCGTTATTTTTACTCTTTTTTATTTCGTGCACGAAAAGCGGCGCTTTAACTGGAGGAAGCGCCGGGACAAGCAGCTTCAGCGGTTCCATCAACGGTTCCGTAAACGGTGGCTTAACAGGAGTAGCCGGTGCGACAATCAATCTTATGATCGCCGGCAACAGCGTACCGGTAACCACGGCGACAACTGCTTCCGACGGTTCATTCTCGCTAACATTCAGCAATCCGGGCCGAACCAGTTTGCTTTACGTCTCCGTCACAGGTGGCAATGCGGGCGGAGGGACCAACACCAAGGCGCAATTCCTTTCGATTGCCGGGACAACGGCATCTCCCTTCACAACGCTTCGCGTCAATGAGATGACAACCGCGGCCACCGAACTGGTTGGCTATAACCTCAGCCTCTTAACCGATACGAATGGCGTGATCACCTTAGCCGCGCCAAAGACAGCGGGCGGCGCTAGCAATGCGGCGAATGACTTTACAAATTTCATCTCAACCGGTAATTTAAACACGGCCAACAGTAATCTCACAACGTCCGCTCAAAATGGATTAAAAGTCATGGCAAATGCCTTTGCCAGCTGCATCCAGACACCGGCGAATTGTAGCAATTTGTTCAACAACGCCACGTCGACAAGCGGCACGGCCGCCGCGAGCTTGTTGGAGAGCGGCCTGAATGCCTTAAATAACAGCTCCAATGTTGCAAGTTCTCTTTACACAATCGCCTTTCCATTAAATACATCAACCGGTTTCACATTAACCTCCGCGACAATACCCGGCGGCTTTACGTTTAATAACGCCTTGCCAATCACTCAGAATACGTTTAATGTGGGTGGAAGCCCAGCGGGAATTGCCATTGACGCCTCGGGCAATGTTTGGACCAATGGAACAAGCAATGTTGTTGAAATGAATTCAAGTGGTACTGTTATTAACACGGTCAGCGTTGGCAGCGTTGCGGGTTCGGCAATTGCTATTGATCAGTCCGGCAATGTGTGGGCCGCTGGGACAGGATCAAGCGCGCACTTTGTCACGGAGTTGAATTCGTCCGGAACGATTTTAGGAACTTTTGCAAGCGGTCTTAGCGGCGGCGGGAATCCCTGTGAGGGAGTGGCCATTGACGGATCGGGAAACGCATGGCTTGTCTGTGCCAACACATTCTACGAATTTCAACCGAGTGGATTCCAATCATTAGCCGTCACCCACAGTCTTAACAACAACCGTGAAGGCATTGGCATTGATCCCTCCGGGAATGTATGGATCTCCGGTGGAAAAAAATACGCCCCGAACGGAACACTGTTATTAACCATCAATAACATAAATGGTACCGAGCTGGGAATGCCTTTTGATGTTTCCGGCAATTTTTGGGGGCTCTTCGCTTTTTCCGAGACCGTCACACAAGCAAGTCCGTCCGGGGTGATTTTAGGAACGTACAATCTTCTTAACCTGTCAAACTCCGCTCCGGGAGGAATCGCAATTGACCCTTCGGGTAACGTGTGGGCGGCAATTTGCTGCAATGGAAACGTTGATCAGTTACCTGGAGCGGCGGGAGGCCCTCAGTCTTTCCCTTATTCTGGCCCGGTTTTTCCGTAACTCAAGCTTTAACGGCAACAGGCTCTCTCGTGGTGAAAGTGACGGCGCCATTCTTTGCGTCGACTTCGATGTTTTGGCCGGGAACATACTTGCCCGCTAACATTTCCTTCGCCAGTGCGTTAACCACCTGCTGTTGAATCGCGCGCTTTAATGGACGCGCTCCAAACACGGGATCAAAGCCGACTTCGGCCAATAATTCTTTCGCTCTATCAGTGACCGAAAGAGTGTATCCTTTCTCGAGTAATTGCTTACTTAACCCCTTCAAAAGAAGGTCAACGATTTGAACAATTTCCTTTTTGCCGAGTGGATGAAAAACGATGATTTCATCGAGACGATTTAAAAACTCGGGACGGAAGTGATGCGACAATTCGCCCATCACCTCGGTTTTAATTTTCTCGTACGGCACTTTCTTTTCGGTTGATTCGCGAATCAATTGACTCGCGATATTGCTGGTCATAATAATAATTGAATTTTTAAAATCGACGGTTCGGCCTTGGCTATCTGTTAAGCGCCCTTCGTCTAAAACTTGAAGTAAAATATTGAAAACATCGGGATGCGCTTTTTCGATTTCATCAAATAGGACCACCCGATACGGACGGCGGCGAATCGCTTCCGTCAATTGTCCCCCCTCTTCATGTCCCACGTAACCTGGAGGCGCGCCGATCAGTTTTGCCACTTCGTGACGCTCCATGTACTCGCTCATGTCAATTCGCAGCATCGCTTTTTCATCATTGAAAAGAAAATCTGCGAGGGCACGCGCAAGTTCCGTTTTGCCGACACCAGTGGGCCCGAGAAACAAGAAGCTACCATGCGGCCGGTTCGGATCCGACAACCCGGAGCGCGAGCGGCGGACCGCATCGCTGACAGCACGGACGGCTTCATCTTGATCAACCATCCGCTTGTGAATTTCCTCCTCCATCTTAAGGAGCTTGTCCATGTCGCCTTCAAGCATCTTTTTCACCGGGATTCCGGTCCACTTACTGACCACCTCGGCGATGTCCTCGCTGTCGACTTCATCTTTGAGCATGCGGCCATCTTTCTGGATTTCCGCCAACTTTTTATTCGCTTCGGTTAACTCTTTTTCAAGAGACAAAATTTTGCCGTAACGCAGTTCCGCGGCTTTCGCCAAATCGGCATTCCGTTCGGCGCGCTCCGCTTCTTGTTTCGCTTTCTCAATGTGATCTTTGAGCTGCTGGATTTTTTGAATTCCTTCTTTTTCTTTTGTCCAGCGCGCTTTCATGATATCAAGCGTTTCTTGCAGTTTACTCATCTCTTCTTCAATTTTTTTCATTCGTTCTTTGGAGGCGGCGTCTTTTTCTTTTTTCAACGCCTCTTTTTCAATCCCCAGTTGGCGGCGATGGCGTTCTACTTCGTCGATTTCGGTCGGCAGACTGTCGATTTCCATCCTTAACCGTGACGCGGCTTCATCAATCAAGTCGATCGCTTTATCTGGTAAAAATCGATCCGAAATATACCGATTGGATAATGTAGCGGCCGCCACTACCGCGGAATCATTGATTTTTACACCATGATGGATCTCATATCTTTCTTTCAATCCGCGCAAAATGGCAATCGTGTCTTCAACGGACGGTTCTCCGGCGAAAACCGGTTGGAACCGGCGTTCAAGAGCCGGATCTTTTTCAATGTATTTTCTGTATTCGTCCAGTGTCGTTGCCCCAATACACCGCAATTCGCCGCGCGCCAGCATCGGTTTTAACATGTTGGCTGCATCGACCGCACCTTCCGCGGCGCCGGCGCCGACGATCGTATGAATCTCATCAATAAAAACGACGATCTGTCCTTGTGATTCCAAGATTTCACGAAGCACGGCTTTCAATCGCTCTTCGAATTCGCCGCGAAATTTTGTACCCGCTATCAGAGCGCCGATATCCAATTGAATCAACCGCTTATTCTTCAGACTTTCCGGCACGTCATTGGCGACCATGCGCTGAGCTAACCCCTCAACAATCGCCGTCTTACCCACGCCGGGTTCACCGATTAAAACCGGATTGTTTTTCGTGCGACGCGACAGTACTTGTATAACGCGTCGAATCTCTTCGTCACGACCAATCACCGGATCCAATTTTCCGCGTTGAGCCATCAAGGTTAAATCTCGCCCATATTTTTCTAAGGCTTGGTATTTGGATTCAGCGTATGGATCGTCGACGCGCGCCGATCCGCGAATGGACTTTAAGGAGCCCAGTATCGATTGCTCGGAGACTCCATGGTTTCTCAAGAAAGGTCCTGCAACTCCATCCTTTTCGGCGGCTAACGCCAAAAGCAAATGTTCCGTGCTAACATAGCTGTCTTTTAATTTTTCAGCCGATTGAAAGGCTTTATCAATCAGTGTCTTCGTTCGCGAGCCTAGAAGTAGTTGTTGAGCACCGCCGGTGGACTTTGGAAATTTGTCGACCGCCTTTTCAATTTCTTGCTCCGCCTGCCCCACCGAAATTCCGATTTTTTCAAGGAGGCGCGGCACTACACCCTCAGGCTGTCTTAACAGAGATAAAAAAACATGCTCAGGCTCAAGCTGCGTGTTACCCATGCCTTCCGCCATTTTTTGAGCTTCAAGAATTGCCTCCTGGGCTTTCTCCGTAAACTTCTCAAAACGCATCATTTCTTTTTCCCCCGCTGTTCTTCGATCTCACTAATCATTTTTGTCCTTAACTCTTCCATTTCATCGAGCAACTTCAAAATCACTTCCACACCGGCCAAATTGACCCCCATATCCCGCGTAAAATGAACAATGCGCGTCAGGCAGTCGACGTCTTTCCTTGAATAAAGACGCATTTTTCCTTGGGTTCTGGAAGGGCGAATGAAGCCGATTCTTTCATAATGGCGAATGGTCTGCGGATGCATCTCTACAATTTTGGCAACAACACTAATCACGTAAAGCGGTTCATCGTAGTCATGCGTACTCATCGCTTCACCTCCTGCAAGCGCTTTGCTTCTTGGTATAATTTTTTCTCCTCGGCGGAGAGCGTGGTCGGGAAAACCGCCTTTAAGGTCAACAAGAGATCCCCATTTTTACCGCTTTGGGGCATCCCCAATCCTTTCAGTCTTAAGGTTGCTCCATTTTGAGTACCGGGCGGAACATTAACCACCGTTTTGCCTTGCAGTGTCGGAATGGAGAGTTCTCCGCCCAAGATTAAATCTAAAAACGGCACCGACATCTCACAACTTAGATTCCCATTTTCAAGAACTTTAAAAAGAGGGTGTTTCGCAAACTTTACTTTAATATGAATTTCTTGACCTTCAACATGAAGCCGTAAGGTTTGTCCTTCACGAATCCCCTTTGGGATTTTCAGTTCAACCCGTTTTTCTTGCTGAATGGTTCCTTGGCCACGGCAACGCCGGCACAACGTCCGACGGACCGTTCCTCGGCCGCCACATTCCGGGCATGGCATTTCAATCGGAAGCACAACCGATTTCGTTGTCCCCTGGTAAGCGTCTTCTAAAGAAATCTCGATTTCATACACCGGCGCCGAACTTGCAATGCGGCTACCTCCACCAAAGTTAATGGGTTCACCGCCACCCCCAAAAAACGTTTGGAAAAAATCGCTGAATCCGCCACCGCTACCCCCGAAAATGTCGCCGAATCCTTCCGGACTTGTCGAAAATTGATATGAGAATCCGCCGGGCGCGCCGCCGCGGCGAGGGCTTTGCTCAACCTTGTCCCAATTGGAGCCTAACTCGTCGTAGCGTTTACGCTTTTCGGAATCGGATAAAACCGTATAGGCTTCATTAATCTGACGAAAACGAGCCTCCGCCCCTTTGTCATTCGGGTTAACGTCGGGATGGTATTGCCGAGCGAGTTTCCGGTAAGCCTGCTTGATTTCCTTATCCGAAGCCCCTTTGGGCACACCTAAAACAGCGTAATAATCTCGATATTCCATAGCTTACACTATACTTAGTATAGATCTTTAGTCGATCCTTGTCAACCCTCGACAGGCTTGCCGCCCTCCATGATTTTATAACTCATAGTCCTATAGGTAACAAGACCTACCCTGTAGAATAAGGAAATAAGTAAGTTAGTATATAAAAGGAGGTTGAAATCATGGGCGACCAATGTTGCGGAGGCGGAAAGCAAGAAGAATCTTGTGGCACCGAAAAACACGAAATGAAAGGCGAACATAAGCACGGAAGCTGCGAGACGACCAATAAAGATACCAATAAAGAACAGAAGAGCGATTCTTGCTGCGGCCACTAAAGATTTAAATTCATTATTCAAGAGACGGCAAATGCCGTTTCTTTTTTTTCTCCGAAGGAATCCTACCGTAAAGATTGAATTTCTCAGCACTTTGAAGCTGAAAGTTTGTCTTGGTTTTCTTTTGATTTTCATCTTGTTTCAATCTGCGTTTAGCCAGCCCATTTCGACGGCTCCTCCCAAAATTAAGCTGGCTGTGATTATCGTTTTCGATCAGTTCAGAGCAGATTATTTAACGCGTTTTTCTCCCCAGTATCTTCCGGCCAGCCTTCCACAAAAAAAAGTGGGGGGCTTTAAATATCTGATGGAGCAGGGGGCGAACTTCATCGACTGCCGGTTTGATCACTACCCCCTTTACACCGCGCCAGGTCATGCGATTGTTGTCACCGGAGGTGAACCGTATAAGACTCTGATTGTGGGTAACGAATGGTACGATGAAAATCAACAGAAAAAAGTTTATGCCGTCAGCGATCCAAAATTCGGTTTAAGCCCTAGAAACCTGGGTTCGACTACCCTTGGGGATGAACTTAAATTATCAACCGAACAAAAAAGCAAGGTGGTCTCCATTTCGCTTAAAGATCGGGCCGCCATTTTACTAGGAGGCTTCACCGCTGACGAAGTTTTTTGGTTCGACTCCAACCATTGGGTGACGAGCGACTTTTACGGAAAGCACATTCCGGCGTGGGCCGAAAAAGTAAACGACGGACTGGGTAAAACAAAAGAAGATCTGGTTTCGCCGCGCGGCAACGAGCTGACCTGGAACATGGCCATGGAAGCGGTAAAAAATGAGAAATTAGGCAATCACGATGTGCCCGACTTATTGACGATCAACTTTGCGAGTAACGATTACGTCGGTCATGTTTACGGCCCAGACAGCCAAGAAGTTAAACGCATGTCCATCGCGTCTGATCGCGGTCTTTCGGCATTTTTAAACTTTCTCAATGTTTCCGTGCCGGGGGGCTTGAAGTCAATTCTTTTGGTCGTGACCGCCGATCACGGCATCGGCTCGCTGCCTGAATATCTGAATTCGATACGGATACCGTCAGAACGGCTCGATCCACAAATGACGATTAAAACCGTAGAAGATCGCTTGACATTGCGTTTTGGCGAAGGCCCGTGGGTTTCATCCTTTATCCCCCCGTTCATGTATCTTAATCCAAAAACGATCAGTCATTATAGTATAGAGGAAGCAACTGTCGAACAAGAAGCCGTTGATGCCTTATCGGAGGAACCTTCCATTTTAGCGGCGTATGGTCGAACGCAAATCATGAAAGGCGCCCTTCCCCGCAATGAAGTCTCCCTATCCATAGAAAAAAGTTTTGTTCCTCTAAGGTCAGGAGAGCTGGTCATCGTGCCGGGTGCCAATGTTATTTGGAGTTCCCCAAAATCAAAAGAAGCAGTCCATGAATCTCTCTACACCTATGACACGCATGTGCCGCTTCTTCTTTACGGCGCCGGGATTAAACCGGGCACATATACAGAGCCAGTCAAGCCGATTGACATTGCCCCCACGGTTGCCTATCTTCTTAAAACTCAATTCCCCTCCGCGTGCGAGGGAAAAATTCTAACGGAGGCGATTCACTAATGCATCAAGCATTTCAAGCCGCTATTTTAGGGGTTGTTCAAGGTCTTGCGGAGTTTCTGCCGATCAGTTCATCGGCTCATTTAGTTCTTGTCCGGTGGATTTTTGGATGGTCGGAATTTGTGGGCGGTCCAGCGGTTGAAAAAGCGTTCGACGTCATGCTGCATGCCGGCACGTTTATTGCCGTCGTCTGGTATTTCTGGGGAGACATCAAGGGCTTTCTTGCAGGAAAAAATTCCAGATTGATGGGTCTTTTGATTCTCAGCACCATCCCCGGGGCGCTGTTCGGGATGCTTTTCGAAAAAATAGTGGAAGAAAAATTATCATCCCCTTTCCCGATTGCGATCTTCATGATTTCACTTGGAGTCTTACTCCTCATGGCGGAATGGCTTAGCCAACACAAAAAAAGTTTAGATCAACTATCCTGGTTCGACGCCGTCATAATTGGCATCGCTCAAGCTTTTGCGCTTTTCCCGGGAGTCTCGCGTTCCGGAATCACCATGACCACCGCCCTATTTCTGGGGGTTACCCGACGTGATGCCGCTCGATATTCTTTTTTAATGTCAATCCCTATTATTGGGGGTGCCATTCTTTGGGAAGGTCATAAACTTATTAAAATGCATCTTCCCGTTGCAACGCTCATCCCTTTTGGCTGGGGATTTCTTACCAGCGCCATTGTGGGGTATTTGACCATCCGAGTTCTTATTAAGTACCTTTCGTACGGCAGTTTTTACCCTTTTGTGATCTACCGCATCCTGCTCGGTTCCGCCATCCTTTTTTACCTTAAGTTTCAAGCGGGCTAACAAAGGATTTTTAAGCATTTTTGCTTAACATGGAAGACGTGGGGAAGCATTGATTGCTAAAGGAAACTCGAGAAGAAAAAGGATGCCTCTACGGGTGTCTGTGGAGTATCGTAGCGGGCGGAACACTTGGCGCAATTTCCGGGTATTTTTCAGCCGGTTTTTTGAGCGGAGAAAATTCGGAACACTTCCCCTTGCTGTTGCGCATGGCATTTTCAACCCTCGGATTTCTGGTGGGAGTTGCGCTTTGGCTTGGGATTCAATGGATTTACTTTCGATATTTCAATAAAAGCAACGAGGAGGAAATACTCTAATGGCGGTTGACAAGATGGAAAAAGAAAAGATTGAAAAAAGAGAAAAATATGAAGCAGAAGATATCCAGGTACTGGAAGGACTGGAAGCGGTACGGAAACGTCCCGCCATGTACATCGGGACTACCAGTTCCCGCGGACTTCATCATCTTGTCTTCGAAGTGGTTGACAATTCCATTGACGAAGCGCTCCAAGGTGCTTGTGACACGGTCAACGTAACGATTCACTCCGACAACTCCATTACGGTTGAAGACAATGGACGCGGCATCCCGGTAAACATCATGCCCGAATTTAAAATATCCGCCGTTGAAGTCGTGATGACGAAACTGCATGCCGGCGGAAAATTCGGAGGGAAAGGTTACAAAGTATCCGGGGGGTTACACGGTGTCGGCGTTTCGGTGGTCAACGCGCTTTCCGAGAAACTTGATGTCGAAGTTAAGCGTGAAGGAAAGATTTGGGTTCAACGGTTTAAAAAGGGCACGTCACAAGGCCCCCTAAAATCGACGGATACGACCAAAGAAACCGGCACTAAAGTCACGTTTATGGCCGACTCCACAATCTTCGGCGAGATTGTTTATAGCGCCGATATTTTAAGCCAACGTCTCCGGGAACTTGCCTTTTTAAATAAAGGCATTAAAATCACGCTCGCCGATGAACGAACCAAAGAACCTGCCCATGTCTTTCAATATGAAGGCGGAATCGTCTCTTTCGTGGAGCACCTCAACCACAACAAGGACACCCTCCAACCAAAACCACTCTACATCTCCCGTAAACGGGATGATTTTGAGATGGAAGTGGCGATGCAATACAATGACTCGTATAACGAAAATTTATTCAGCTTTGCCAACAACATTAACACCATTGAAGGCGGAAGCCACCTCTCCGGCTTTAAATCGGCGCTGACGCGCACCCTAAACAATTATGCGCGACAAAAAATGCTTTTGAAAGAAAAGGACGGCAACCTTTCGGGTGAAGATGTCCGCGAAGGCCTCACCGCGGTCTTGAGCGTCAAACTTCGTGAACCTCAATTCGAAGGGCAGACAAAAACAAAACTTGGAAACTCCGAAGTTGAAGGGGTCGTCCGCGCCCTCGTTGAGGAATCCCTTTCAACCCACCTCGAGGAAAATCCGGGTGAAGCGCGTGCCATTGTTGAAAAAGGAATTACCGCGGCGCGCGCCCGGGAAGCGGCGCGAAAAGCACGGGAAGTGGTGCGGCGAGCAAGTGCCTTGGACGGCGGAACACTCGCCGGCAAATTGGCCGATTGCTCCAACCGGGATCCGGCTCAATGCGAAATTTACTTAGTCGAAGGTGAATCGGCCGGCGGCTCCGCCAAAATGGGACGCGATCGATCCTTTCAAGCCATCTTACCGTTAAAGGGAAAAATTATCAATGTTGAAAAAGCACGGCTCGACAAGATCTTGAACAACGATGAAATTCGAGTGTTGATTACTGCCCTGGGAACCGGCATCAGCGATGATTTCGACATCAAGAAATTGCGCTATGACAGCGTTATCTTAATGACTGATGCCGACGTTGACGGCGCCCATATCCGCACCCTGCTTTTAACTTTCTTATATCGTTATATGAAGGCGCTCGTTGAAGAAGGCCACATCTATATCGCGCAACCGCCGCTCTACAATGTCAAGAAAGGGAAAAAAGAGCATTATATCTATAACGATGATGAACTTGAAAAATTAAGAAAAGAATTAGGCGATGGACTCGCCATCCAACGTTACAAAGGGTTAGGTGAGATGGACCCTGAGCAATTGTGGTCCACCACCATGAATCCGGAAACGCGAACGTTACGGAAAGTTACGTTGGAAGACGCCGTCACGGCGGATGAAGTTTTCACCGTTTTGATGGGTGACAAAGTAGAACCGAGAAAACAGTTTATTCAGACTTACGCTAAAGAAGTCAAAAATCTTGATATTTAAATTCTGATTAATGTAAAAGAGCGCGGCGTTTGCCGCGCTCTTTTTTTATTCTTTGATTCTTATCTAGGTGTGACCTTTCCGGTAGGCGGATTTTTAATAACGGTAACGCCACTCACTTCCGGATGTGAAGAGGTCGGATGCGTAACCAAGGCGGGCGGGGCCGGGACGATAACCCTGCTCGATGAACCGGAACTTGTTGTACCGATTTGAGTTACTCCGTTGCTCGGGTTCAAGCCCAGTGTAGCAGCGCCGGAACTTGTACCGCTGCTGCTTAGTGGAGCGCCACTGCTTCCAGCCGCCGGAGTATTGATGCTGGGTATTGTTAGGGGTGTTGGCGTCACCGAGCCTGAATTTGTACCAGATAAGCTATTGCCTCCGGCAGTTGGTATGACAGAGCCCGAATTGAAAGCTTGTAGTATAGCGCCACCGCTAGAAGCCGCAGGACTGCTTCCTGGATTGAGGGTATGGCCTCCACCAATCAGGTTTGCGCCCTGAGAAACTACATTTGAGCTTGTACCACTGTTTGACCCTAGAGTGGGTGTGCTTAAGCCCGAGGTTGTATTGCCCGGACTGGCGACTGGATTTACTGTTCCAGAGGTTATGTTCGTTGCCACTGGAGTCGAGCTGATTAAGTTCGAGGATGGGTTCACATTGCTCACCGATTGCACCGGTTGCTGAATGAGATTGTTTGAGGCGACTTGAGGCACTTGCGAATTCAAGTTTGATACCGTGCCAACGCTGGGTGCAATGGGGTTAGCATTCGTCATCTGTTGCACCGGTTGCTGAATGAGATTGTTTGAGGCGACTTGAGGCACTTGCGGATTCAAGTTTGATACCGTGCCAACGCTGGGTGTGATTGGGTTGGCAATCGAACTGGCGATCGACGGTTGAGCTGGAGAAGCGAAATTCGCCGGCACATTAGATACGAAGGCATTCGGTGCCGGTGCTTGGCCCCAGACCGGTGCTGGTCCCGCGAAAGGTTCAGGCAGGACAGCCTCCATTCCGCCACCTGTCACAGCGGTTAAGCGGGGCATCGATTGTGCCATGACCGGATTAGGTGCCGAGGTCGATCGAATATCGACTACATATTGCTGGTCAAAATTCTGCAGAGTGTTCATGGGTGAATTGGCATTTGCTCGAAGATCAGAATGATCCGGTACAGGGGAAAGAATGCCCGACTTAAGAACCGATTGGGTTGAGCCGAAGCAAACAACTCCTGGCGAGGCAGAGTCATTGCAATGCGTTTTTGACATTGAAACTGACGCCATCCGGTTATCCGCTGCCACAGTCCCTTTAGCCGAGGACAACAATGGAGAATGTGAATTTTGCTGAGCGACAGAACTTTCATCAGGATGAGTCGCTAAGGTTTTTAAAATGGCGGCGGGAATGTCGCCATTGGTCTCAACATTGCTTGTATTGATAGCAACATCAAATTCATGCTCGGCAGCAATGCGAATTTGCTGACTGGCCGACTCAAAGTCTTGCTGGCCTTGTTTAACCCCAGCCAGATCGCCTTTTTCCATGGCTATTCTAATTTTTTCGGTGGCAAGTTCTCGAGCTTGCCTTGCTTCTGAAGCGCTTGCGGTGGGGGAACTCAAGGCACTCGAGTTTATTTCCCGGGAGGTACTCGCCTCATTGAGATGAGAGGCGAAAGATTTTTCAGACCCCTTTTCATGTTTTAAACTGATTGCCGCCGGTTTTTGTTCCGGCATCGCGGTTAAATCCGCGTTGTTTAACGGAAGAGCTGGGATCCCTGCTATATTGTTTGCCATGAATAGACCTCCTCAAATTTGTCTAATTCCATTATACGATTGATTCTTTAACAACTTATGAACAAATGTTTACCTTTTTGTAACATTTTTGAACAATTTTTGTTATTCTTTTGCGAGGGTTTTCAACAAAAAAAACGAAAGCTGCCACATGCTGGAACAATCCCAATTCCTCCTGGAGCTGCGCTCCTTCCTTATAAAACATTGGCACGAGTATGGCCTTGAAGGTAATCCGTCCGGCTTAACCTATCGAATGCGTCAAGCTCCATTAGCAAGGGCGGACCGCAGCCGAATGGTAGCCCTCTGGTTTCATGATAACCCTGAAAAACCCAGCGTCGTGACCAAATGGGGGCTTTCACCGAATTCAGGGGCTTTTACGTTACAGGAACATCGGCATGCTCAATGGCTTTATGAGAAGAAATCGCTTCATTTCATCCCAAAGCCATTGGACTGCCCCACGCTATCGGGAATTCCTGTTCTGATTGAAGCGGCAGTTCTTGGAAGATCGTTTGCCCACCGACTTTTAAGTCTTCCTCTTGGACAGGAATCCGAGCGCCAGAAAGTACGGCTCACCTTAGAGTCTATCTTTGAGAAATCTGCGGAAATTCTCTCAAAAATACAAGATCCGTTAATCCCTGTTGAGAAACAACAATTAGTGATTCGCTTGGATCCCTATTTGTCCAAAGCATCAACCGCCTTGGGCTGGAGCCCGGAAAAAATTAACAAAATAAAAACAATTTTCCTCGACAAAATTACGACTCCGGTGCCGGGCTCTGGGAAAACCCTGATGTCGGGCGATTTTGCTCCGCAACACCTTATCGAAAGTGAGCAGGGTACCTTTTTAATCGATTTAGAGTTCTCCTTGGAATCCCTCATGGCGTTTCTTGATCCGTTAACCTTGGTTTATCGTACCTTTCGTCTCTTAAACCCAGCTCTGGCCCAAAAAGATAATTCGGAAGCTGTCCGCTGTTTTGAGGCTCAAGTATTCAATGAAAATCATGATTTTGGAGCCGTAAGTGCCCGCTTCCTTGAATCCCGGGGTCTTTCCAGAAACCATTTTGCCTGGTATTGGATGGTTTTCTTTTTACATGAAGCGGTCTTTCAGCACTTTGTTTTGGACCATTTTTCGGCGCCAGAATCGGCGTTTTTTAACGCCTTTATCTCGCGATTTTCCAATGAACTGGAAGGTTCCCTTCACCCTACAGGATGAAGCTGTAGTAAAAATAAGCCAGAACTAAGGTTGCCAAATGAGAGTCAATTCTATCCAGAATACCTCCGTGACCTGGAAGAATATCGCCCGAATCTTTAACCCCGGCTATTCGCTTCAGGTAAGACTCAAAAAGATCGCCAAGCACGGCTCCAAATCCTAAAATCAACCCCAAAATAAACCGATGTTCCACTGGAATTCCAGCGCGTCCTCCCAGGGCGACAATCGTTGCAATACAAAATAAAATACCTCCGATTGTCCCCTCGACTGTTTTCCCGGGACTGATCCGAGGAGCCAACTTGTATTTTCCGATCACCTTTCCAATGAAATAAGCAAACGTATCGCACATGGCCGTGGCCACAATCACAAGAAAAAGGCGCCAATCGCCGTGCGTCTTCCAACGAATGAGGACGGCAAATAGAAGTGGAATGACAATAAAGCAAACCCCTAAAAAAACGAAACCGATCCGGTTATGGGTGATCCCTTTTTGCAGGTTATGAAATTCTGAAAGCGCAAGAACACCTAAAACCGCTACGGCCGCGAGAAGGGAATAAGGACTTAAAAAAACAAAAAAAATGGCGAGAATGCCCAACACTGTTCCGGATAAAATTCGTCGCGTTAGTGAAACAGTGACGGCCAATTTTAACTCCTTTAACTTCCACCTAAACGCCGGGATCGGCCTTGATATTCAAGAACAGCGTGCCTTAAATCTTCTTTCGTAAAGTCAGGCCAGTACTGGGGGGTAAACCAAAATTCCGTATAAGCCATTTGCCACAACAAAAAATTGCTGATTCGAAGTTCCCCGCTGGTGCGAATCAGCAGGTCGGGATCCGGTAATCCGGCGGTATACAGGTGATTGGAAATAATTTTGTCGTCAATCTCGGAAGGCTGGATTTTATTCTCCTTCACTTTTTCCGCAATTTTTTTAACCGCATCAACGATTTCCGCACGACCGCCGTAATTAACCGCCAAGTTTAGAAGAAGACGAGTATTGCCGCGAGTAAATTCTTCCGTCTTTTTAAATTCTTTTTGAAGTTTAGGCGACATTTCATCCAATCGCCCAATCACTTGAAAACGAACACCGTTATTATTTAGATTTTCACGCTCTTTCTTTAAATAATAATCAAATAAGTAAAGGATAATTTTGATCTCGTCCTGAGAGCGTTTCCAGTTTTCTTTGGAAAAAGCGTACGCGGTGACAATTTTTATTCCGAGATCACCGGCGGCTTCCACGATTTCCCGCAGCACCCTGGCCCCCACCCGATGCCCTTCCCCCGAGGGCAAATGCCGCTCCTTGGCCCAGCGCCGGTTTCCGTCCATAATAATCGCCACATGCTGGGGAATAGACGAAGGTAGATCGTCTTCAGCGGTTTTCACGGAAGAACTCCGAGAGACTCCTCAGCCGCAATCAGAAAAAATGTGTTTTCGTCCCGCCGTTGCCGTATCACTCGCCAGCGGCCATTCCCCGAAACACGCTTGGTGGGGTATGTTTTCTGAACATCAACCCCGAAGCCTGAAGCTGTCAAAAGCTTTTGGGCCTCATCCAGCGTCAGTGCAACAACATCCGGAGCGCCTATCGCGGAAGACTTCATACTTCCATAATCTCTTTTTCTTTTAACACGCAAATGTCATCCAATTCTTTTGAAATTCGATCCGTAATTTTTTGAACGTGCTCTTGTGAACGCCTTATTGAATCTTCGGATGACTTTTGATTTTTTAAAAGCGACTTTAGTTCTTCATTGGCATCTCGCCGAATATTTCGAATGATGACCTTCGCATCCTCAATTTTTTTCTTGATCACTTTGACGAGATCTCTGCGCCGCTCTTCGGTTAAGGGGGGGATCGGGAGACGAATGGTCGTTCCCTCCGTGTTTGGCGTCAATCCCAAGTCGCTCTTCATTATGGCTTTTTCAATATTTTGGACGACCGATTTATCAAATGCCGTGATGACAATCAGGCGGCCCTCCGGGGTCGAAATTCCAGCTACTTGTTTAAGCGGCATTTCAGTCCCGTACGCCTCGACCGTAATTTTATCCAGAAGCGCACTGGACGCCCTGCCGGAGCGAATCGTCGACAACTCGTGTTTTGCCGACTCCAGCGTTTTCTTCATTTTTTCTTCCGTAGATGATAGGACTGCCTGTTCCATTTAAATTACTCCTTACCTTGGGACAGCTAGCAAACTCGTGTCCCGAGCCTCTCTCCATGAATAATGCCTTTTAATGTTTCAACCTGTTGCATGTTGAAAACCATGATCGGAAGCTTGTGCTCCATGCATAATGAGATGGCGGCGGCATCCATGATTTTCAATTTTTTACTGAGAACATCCATGTAAGTTAATTCCTCGTACTTTACAGCTTGCGGATGTTTCTTCGGATCCATGTCATAGACGCCATCCACTTTGGTTGCCTTCAGCAAGGCATTGGCTCCGATTTCAAGGGCACGAAGCGCCGCCGTTGTATCGGTTGTGAAGTAAGGGTTACCGCTTCCGGCCGCCAAAATAACAACCCGCTTTTTCTCAAGATGGCGAATGGCGCGGCGACGAATAAACGGTTCGGCAATGGCGCGCATTTCGATAGCGGATTGAACCCGGGTAACTACACATTGATGCTCAAGCCTATCTTGTAATGCAAGCGCATTCATCACGGTGGCAAGCATTCCCATGTAGTCGGCGGTGGAGCGCTCCATTTGGGCGCGCTCGCCATCTTGACCCCGCCAAAGATTGCCGCCTCCCACCACAATGGCAAGCTCTATTCCCAGCTCCAGCACTTCCTTGATCTCGCCGGCATACTGGTCGGCCACCGCCATATCAATGCCATAGCCGGAGGGGCCGCAAAAGGCTTCTCCTGAAAGCTTCAGAAGAATCCGATGATACTTTGGGTTTCGCGTCAACCTTTATCGTCTCCCAGCGCAAACCGAACAAATCGTCGGATGATGATGTTCTCCCCCACTTTAGCGATGGAAGCCTTAATCATGTCAGAAACGGTTCGATCTTGTTCCTTAATAAACGGCTGCTCAAGCAGGCAGTTGGCTTGATAAAACTTATCCAATCGCTTGTCAATATCGCCTTTGCCGGCCGCTTCATAGGTTTTGCGCTCTTCTTCAATGACTTCTTTCGGAACCTGATCGCGGGAGAGCCATTTCGGGTTCGCCGCCGCAATTTGCATGGCAATGTTCCGGCAAAGCTCTTGGTAATCCGGAGTTTTAGCGACGAAATCTGTCTCACAATTCACTTCAACCAGAGTTCCAATTTTTCCGCCAAAATGAATGTAAGATTCGATTCGGCCTTCGCCGGCCGCGCGATCTTTCTTTTTCTCAGCCGCCATCATCCCTCGTTCGCGAAGAACGAGAACGGCTTTCTCCAGTTTACCTTCGGCTTGCTCCAAGGCTTTCCGGCAGTCCATCATGCCTGCCCCGGTTTTTTCTCGCAGCTCTTTTATCAGTGCCGCAGAAATGTTTGACACCTTGGTTGCTCCTTCTTTACCTTCACTCATTCTTTTTCCACCTCTTCAAGTAATTGTTCTTCCACGGGGGTTCCTGGCACGACCGCTTCCGTCATGGGAGCTGCTTCAAGCGCTTCCAAGTCTTCAATCGAAAGCATTTCGCCCTCGGTGACCTCCGCCACGCTCACCGCGATCGTTTGTTTCGCCTCAAGAATAGCGTCGGCAATCTTCGTCGTGAGAAGTTTGACCGCTCGAATGGCGTCATCATTGCCTGGAATCGGGTAGTCAATCTCATCCGGATCACAGTTAGTATCGATGACAGCCGCCACTGGAATTTCAAGTTTTCTGGCTTCCGCAACCGCGATGTTTTCTTTTTTAGGATCGATGATAAAGAGTGCGCCGGGAAGTTTATCCATGCCTTCGATACCGGTCAGAAATTTTTCGAGCTTCTGAAGCTCATCCCTCATTTTGTTGCCTTCTTTGGTCGGAAGTTCATCCAGGATCCCCTGTTCGTTCATCTTGCGAAGTTCTTTCATCCGGTCAACGCGTTTTCGAATGTTGCCAAAGTTCGTCAGCATTCCACCCAACCAGCGCTGATTGACATAAAACATCCCTGCGCGAATCGCATCTTCCTTAACGGCATCCTGCGCCTGTTTCTTCGTCCCGACAAATAAAATGCTTTTTCCGTTCTTTACCGTTTCTGCCAGGAAATTACAAGCTTCCCGGATTTTCACCACGGTTTTTTGCAGATCGATAATGTAGATGCCGTTGCGCTGCGTGAAAATGAAACGGGACATCTTCGGGTTCCAGCGGCGGGTTTGATGGCCGAAATGAACACCCGCTTCCAACAGTTGTTTCATAGAAATAGCTACCATGTTTTCTCCTTCTGGGTTATGTCCTCCGTCTCATCCGGAAGTGGCTTCCGGTCATCCGTCACCCGGCTTTCCGGGCACCCAAGGACGAGGCGAGACGTGTGATTTATCCCAAGCCTTTGATTGTTCGCCCCGGCTTAGAGGATCCCTGCCTTTCTAGTCTTCGATAAAGACGGACGGCGATACATGAAAGCGTTTTGCCAAAGCTTTGATCTGTCGCAGATTCAATTGTCTTTTGCGATGCAGAATCTCGGAAACGACCCCTTGTGAACCGATTTCCGGCAAATCACTCTGCGTCAGGTTATTCTCTTCCAATAAAAACTGCAATGTCGAAATGGGATCACCTTTCGGCTCTTCAACATGTTTGTTTTCATAATCTTCGATGAGAACAGTCAAAAGTTCAAGTAGTGGCGCTAACGGGTGCTTTTCTTGATTTCCGACTTCGTCAATGAGCGCATCAGCAAATTCAACCGTCTTCTTATAGTGCTGCTGAGTTCGAATCGCCGACAACGAATGAGAGATCTTTGGCCACGCTTTTACGGTTTCCTTAAAACCATCTTCTTTTAATTGAAGCATCTCATTTCACTCCTTCCATTTGCCTTTGTCATATTCCGAATGGGTCAGAATATGCCGTATATAAACTTTAGCACTCTTGTAAAATATTAGCGTTATTAATCTTATTTTATTTCCCCCGATATTGAAAACGGTAAAATCTCCGACTTGATCTGCGCTTGAAAAAACTCGCCGCAGATCAGCAAATGACGAAAAAATTGTCTTTTTAATAATGCGATACCAGCCATCCAATGATTTTCGTGAATCCGGATGCCGATTTGCAAAGTCGAGCAATCTTTTACGGCTGATAACATGCATTTTATCACCGATCTTCATTATATCTCATTTTGAGATACAAGTCAAGGACAGCAAAGGAAAGCATTGTCTGAACACGAATTCACGCACTTATGAAAATCAGCATTATCGGATCAGGGTATGTTGGGCTTGTCACGGGAGCTTGTTTTGCCGAGCTTGGGCATCAAGTTCTCTGCATGGATGACAATCCCCAAAAAATCGCCTTTCTCAACACTGGAAAAGTCCCCATTTACGAACCGGGGCTTGAGCCTCTCATTAAAGCCAACGCTGAAGAAGGCCGCCTTCTTTTCTCCACCAACATCCAAGAGGCGATCAACTATTCCGATCTTATTTTTATTTGCGTGGGGACACCGCCTAAGGAAAATGGCGAAACCGATCTTTCGGCGATCGAGGTGGTCGGTAAACGGATCGGCGAGACGATCAAAAGCTATAAACTGATTGTTGAAAAAAGCACGGTGCCGGTCGAAACCGCCAAATGGCTCGAAAAAACGATTCGAACTTCCCTTCGCGGAACCCTCGAATTTGATTTGGCCAGCAACCCGGAGTTTTTGCGTGAAGGAAACGCCATCCATGACTTCATGCACCCTGATCGGATTGTTCTTGGTGTTTCAAGCGAGCGGGCCGGCTCAACACTGGTAAAACTTTATGAGCCGCTCAATGCCCCGCTCCTCATGACTGACATCGAAAGCGCAGAGCTCATCAAACACGCTTCCAATGCTTTTCTGGCGATGAAAATTTCGTTTATTAACGCCGTGGCGGAGGTTTGCGAAAAAACAGGGGCGGATGTGATGAAAGTGGCCAAAGGAGTCGGTTTGGATGCACGCATCGGGACTGCTTTTTTGAATGCCGGTATCGGATATGGCGGTGCTTGTTTCCCCAAAGATTTGGATGCCTTTATTCATCTTGCTTCCGAACTCGACATCGACTTTAAACTCTTAAAATCAGTCAAAGAAATTAACGATCGCCAACGAACCCTGTCGCTGACTAAGTTAAAAAAACTGTTGAGTTCGCTTTCTCAAAAACAAATCGGCATTTGGGGATTATCCTTTAAACCGCATACCGATGATCTTCGAGGGGCGGTTGCGCTTTCAACCATCCAAGCGCTTCTTCGTGAAGGAGCCTCCGTTCGGGCGTACGATCCGGTCGCCATGGAAAACGCAAAGTCTCAGATCCCCTCAATCTATTATGCCAAAGATCCTTACGATGCCGCCACCGGATGTGACGCGGTTATCCTGGCAACGGAATGGCCTATTTTTAAACAGCTGAACTTTTTGACCGTCAAGAAATCGATGCGGCGCCCGATCCTTTTTGATGGACGCAATTTTCTGAACCCTTTGCGCATGATCGATCTCGGCTTTGAATATCACGGTGTCGGACGCACTCCCCTGGCCCGGATGAATGCCGCCCTCTGATTTTCTTCTTTCCGGGTATTACGGATTTCAAAATACCGGCGATGAAGCCATTTTACAGTCTGCAATTTACACTTTAAAACAACAAGGATTCCGGATTGGAGTACTGAGCCAGACCCCTCCGGAAACTGCAGAGCAATATCAAGTCAGCGCTTATCACAGAAAAAAATTGAGCGAAATTCTTCGAGGAATCCGGGAATCCAAGGTCATCCTTTCCGGCGGAGGCGGATTGTTTCAAGATGCCACAAGCCTCAAAAGCCTCCTGTACTACCTTCGCATTCCGTTCATCGCCAAACTTCTCGGCAAGAGAACGATGATCTTTGCTCAGGGGATTGGACCCATCAATACCTCGACCGGAAAATTTTTAACCCGAACCCTTTGCAATCATTTTATTGACGTGATCACTGTTCGAGATGAAGGTTCGAAAAAATTGCTGGAACGAATTGGCGTAAAAAAACCGATTCAGGTCACGGCGGATCTCGCCTTTCTGCTTCCACTGCAAAATGGGGACAGTCCCCATTTTCCGCAATTTGCGATAAGTCTTCGGGATTGGCCGGGGGTCCGCGCGTCTCTCGAAGAATTCTCTAAAATCATTTCTTCGTTTTCGAAAAAAACAGGCGCTGCTCCGTTGCTTCTGCCTTTTCAGCCCAATCAAGATGTAGACGTCCTTCGCGCCCTGGGTGAACGCCTTACTGTTCCCTACACACTATCCACATTATTAACCCCGCAAGAAATTTTAGCAGCCATACAAAAATGTGAGATGGTCATCGGGATGCGGTTTCACTCTCTCGTCTTTGCCGCACGTGCATCGGTGCCATTTGTCGGAATAGCTTACGACGAAAAAGTAAAGAATCTTGCCGACGGGCTCAACTTTCCGGTCGTTCCCGTTGTCCAATTAAAGGAATCACAATTGGAAGCGATTCTTCTGGATACTTGGAAATCGCGAATGTCATCTCATGAAAAACTTCTTCTCCGCCAAAAATGGATCGTCGAACAATCGGAGAAAACTATTACCGAAGCGATTCAACTATTGAGAGCGAAACAATGATTGAATTTCGATCTGTTGATTATGTTTACCGGAATGGGGTGAGGGCGCTTTCTTCCTTTAATGCCTTGATCCCGGATCATGAATTTGTTCTTTTGGCCGGACCAACAGGATCGGGAAAGTCCACCGCCCTAAAAATGATTTACCGCGAATTGCAGCCAACCCGCGGAGAAGTATGGGTCAATGGTTTAAATGTCGGTAAATTAAGACAAGGCAAAATCCCGGATCTCCGCCGGACCCTCGGCGTGGTTTTTGAAGATTTTAAATTGCTCAACGGCCGCACCGTATTCGATAATGTCGCTTATGCACTGGTTGTTATAGGAGCCGGAGAAAGGGAAATAAAACGCCGGGTTTCCAAGGTTTTAGAGCTGGTAAATTTAAGTCACAAAACCGATCAAAACGTTGAACATCTTTCACGCGGCGAGCAACAGCGGACCGCAATTGCCCGCGCCATCGTCAACGGTTCCGGGCTTCTTATCGCCGATGAACCGACCGGTCACTTGGACTCCGAAGCCAGCGTTGAAATTATGCAAATATTCGACCGAATTAATAAAGAGGGGGCAACCGTTCTGGTGGCTACCCATGACTTAGCCTGGGTGGAACATTTAAATAAGCGTGTCATGTTCATGTATGAAGGGGCCACGATCGAAAAACTGGTTTCTAAAGGAACACACTCTGCCAATGCTTTTTAAGGAGATATAGGTGATTCTTCGAACGCTGCAGTTCTTTCTTCTTGAGCTGACCAGTAGCTTAAAGCGCAACACCGTGATGACGGTGGCTTCCGTCACGACGGTGGCCGTACTTATTTTCTTATCCGGATTCTTCCTAATCCTTTTCATGAACCTAGAACATTTCAAACAAAACATCGCTTCAGAAATGGAAATCCACGCTTACCTGAAGCCTGCGATTTCCCAACAAAACGCGGACGAGCTCAAAAGACAAATTTTAAGTTTCGAACACGTCGTTTCCGTCACCTACGTCTCTCAAGATGAGGCGCTGAGCCGCTTAAGGGCGGACTTAAAAAACCAAATCGACCTGTCCGGGATCATGCAAAATCCTCTTCCTGCTTATCTCTCTGTTAAAGTCAAGGATCCGGAGGCCATTGTTTCCGTCGCAGAACAAATCGAACCCTTAAAGGGAATCGCGGATGTAAATTATCTTCAAAAAATCATCGAGCAATTCATCTCGGTTTACAAAACCGCCGAACGGCTTTTTCTGGGGCTCGTCATCTTTATCTTGCTCTGTTCCCTCATCATCATCCACAATACCATTCGCCTGGGTGTCTTTGGAAGAAAAAATGAAATCGAGATCATGCAATTGGTGGGAGCAAGCCGGGGTATCATCCGCTGGCCCTTCATTCTGGAAGGAGCTTTTTACGGCTTTCTAGGCGCCTTTGTCGCCGTTTGCTGCCTTCTGCCCAGCGTACAGGCACTCTCAAAGAAATTCGCCATGTTATTTCCGCTTTTCCCTTTGATTACCCCGGGAGAACTCTGGGAAATGATGGCTCTGCTCTTAATGATCGGAATCTTTGTTGGGGGTTCCGGAAGCTATCTGTCGGTCAACCGATATCTTGAATGATTTCTCACAAGCAACTTATTGCAGCGTTTATCTTTCTAATCTCCATGTTTTTGGTGTTTCCCGGAGGTTGGGCAAAATCGAAGTCCTCGGCGATCCTCGAGCATCAAAGAAAATTGCTGGATGTTCGAAGACGCCTACGAGAAGCGCAAAAACGATTGCACCAAGCCAACGTCCGCGAACACGAACTCTCCAAACAATTACATACGGCTCAAATTAACCTTCATCAGGCCACGGACAGCTTGAATCAGACGTCGGTTTCGCTTCGTCACACGGAGTTAACTCTGGTTTTCACGAAACGGCGTTTAGCGGCTACGGAAGAACAGTATGGAGTTCAAAAATCGTTGATCGCAAAACGGCTTGACAGCACTTTCAAGGAAGGGAAAATTCTGCCGCTTGAATTTCTACTGGGTGCTGAAAACTACTCCAATCTTCTGGATCGGTTTTATTACCTCGGATTGATTTTAAATGAGGACGTCTCACTGGCCCGATCGATCAAAGATCAAAAAGACCGTATCACCGTGCAAAAGGTCATCCTGGGCAATCAGTACCATGAGCTCAACGGTCTGGAACAAAAATTTGAAGGCGAACACCGCGTCTACGCCAGCATTACCGTGAAAAGACAGTCCCTACTTGGCGAAGTCCGCACTGAACGCCAAAGTTATGCGCGCCACGTCATTGAATTGGAGGAAATTTCAGCCCAACTTGAACGTGAATTGCAAGATTTGATCCGTCGGGAACAAGCGAAGAATCAAGGAACCCATCATTTTACCGGGATCGGAATGCTGGAATGGCCGGTCAATACGCATCTGATTACCTCGCCGTTCGGCTGGCGGATGCATCCGATTTTTGGCCGTAAACTCTTTCACACTGGAGTGGACATCGGAGCGGCGCGGGGTGTTCCCATTCATGCGGCGGCTGACGGGGTTGTCATCTATGCCGGATGGTACGGAGGTTATGGAAATGCCGTAGTCCTCGATCATGGCAGCGGTCTGTCGACGGTGTATGCCCACTGTTCGATCATTTATGTCCACAAAGGAGAAACGGTCACCAAAGGTCAGGTGCTTGCCGCCGTAGGCAGCACTGGAAACGCCAACGGACCCCACCTTCATTTTGAAATACGGGAAAACGGCACAGCCATCGACCCTATGACCCGATTTTGATATGATTTTAAAGTGAAGGTGTTCGCGCAAAGCGGGAAGAATTAATTCATAAACAAAAATCTATGAGGTGTTCATAATGTTTTGGAAAAAATCTAGATTAAAAATCTTTGTCAATTTTTTGTTGTTCGCGGCGTTATTCGCCTTTCTACAACTTTCTCCGGGAAGAACCGAATCCAATCATGCGGATTTTGACACGTTTTCGGAAAGTTATTACCAGCTGATGAAAATTTTTATTCGTCCTCTTCGTTCTCAAAACTTGATTCAAGGCGCGATGAAGGGAATGGACATTGCATTGACCCATCTTAAAATCGCCCATACCATGCCTCCCCTTTCACTGACCAACAGTTCCGTGGACAATCTGGAGGCGTTTCACACCAGCTTTGGAAGCCTTCTCGATCAATTAAAAGGTAAAGTAACCTCGGATGATTTGATGACGGATGCGCTTCGGGGCATGTTTGAATCGACGGGTGACCCTTATACTACCTATTTGGCGCCCAAAGAATTTAAACTCCTATCAGAACAAATGAACGGTGGTAATTTCAGCGGGATTGGCATTTACATCGAATTGGAGAAAAATACCAAGCAACTGATGGTCTTGGAACCGATCGATGACACCCCTGCCGCGGACGCGGGGCTTAAGAGCGGGGATTACATTACCGCTATTGACGGCAAATCCACCAAAGGCATTGATCTTGACGTGGCACAAAGCCGAATTCGGGGTGCTATTGGAAGCCGTGTCACTTTAACGATTCGACGAAAAAATTCTACCGTTGAAAAAAATTACAACATTACGCGCGCCAAAATCCGGGTCAAGAGTCTCACTGCCAAACTTAAAAATGGGGATATTGGCTACATTCGACTCCGGTCATTCGGTGAATTCTCAGGTCAAGAAATCGAAGACGCTTTGCGCCAATTGGATGACCAAGGGGCGAAAGCATACATTCTGGATCTTCGCAATAATGGCGGCGGATATATCGAAGCCGCAAAAGATGTTTGCAGCAAGTTTCTCCCCCGGGGCGCCGTCGTCGTTTCCGTCGTGGAACGAAACGGACGGGCCCAACGTGAAATCGCCGACGGAAGCGAGCACCCTGATTATCCGATGGTCGTTCTCATCAATGAATTTTCAGCCAGCGCCTCTGAAATTACCGCCGGAGCGCTTCAAGATTACAAACGCGCCAAAATTGTCGGAACGCGTTCCTTTGGAAAAGGGTCGGTTCAAGCTATCAAAACCCTCGATAATCGCGCGGCCGCCAAAATTACAATTGCGCATTACACGACACCCGACGGTCGCGACATCGATAAAAAAGGCATTACACCCGATATCACCGTCTCCATGAAAGGCCATGATTTTGGAGAACCGAATGATGAACAACTTCAGGCGGCTATTCACGAGCTTCAATCAACCTTAAGTTTAAAGTAATAGTGAGATTAACCTCGATTGTTGTTCTTGTTGGCTTGATTATTCTTCTGGGCTTTTGGTTTGGCTGCCAAAAACCCGTGAAACATTATCTTCATTCGCCTAAAAAAGTGCCAACTTCGGTGCTTTCACCCTCTCCAACTGAAAAACATAAAGAAAAAAAAGTTTCCCTAAAGCCGCTGGTCAAATCTATCCCTAAAAAACCTGCAGCGATTAAACCTGTCCTCCCTTCCATAAACAAACCGACCCTCTCTGAGGAACCTATCATCTCGATTATCATTGACGATTTCGGAAATAATCAACCGAGTGAAGAGGCCTTGATTGCGCTCCCCTATCCGATTGCGATTTCAGTCCTTCCCCACCTTGCGTTTTCAAAGTCGATGGCGCTAAAGGCAGCTGCGGAAGAAAAACCGGTGCTTTTACACCTTCCCGTGGAAGCCATTCATTCGAATGAATATCTGGGACCCGGCGCCATTTTCACCGGTATGACAAAAGACGAGATGATTCAAATTATTGATGGAGATTTGGAGACAGTCCCCGGTGTGGACGGCGTCAACAACCATTTGGGCTCCAAAGGAACCACCGATCCTTTGGTGACCGAGACGATTGTTGAAGAAGCAAAGCTTCATCATCTGTTTGTGGTCGATAGTCTGACAGCGCCTTATTCGATCCTTTATCTAAAAGCGCGCGAAGCCGGTGTCCCGGAAGCGGAACGCGACGTCTTTTTGGATAATGTCATGACCGAAGATGCGATTACAAAGCAATTTGAAGAGCTGATTTCCATCGCGAAAAAAAATGGAAAAGCCCTTGCCATCGGACATCCGTACGCGGCCACCCTGCACGTCCTACAAGCACAATTGCCGAAATTAACCGATGAGAAAATCAAGATTGTGCCAGTAACGGAGTATGTTAACCGGTAAACTCGCAACCCTCCCTGAATCTCCGGGGGTTTATCTTTTCAAAGATGCTTCGGGAGAAATTCTTTACGTGGGAAAAGCAAAAGTGCTGAAAAACCGAGTCAGTTCTTATTTCCAGAAACAATCTCACGATAACCCGCGCTTGGAGCGTTTGGTCGAAACGATTGTCGACCTTGACTATTTTCTGTGCGACTCGGAAATAGAAGCGTTGATGTTGGAATACAATCTTATTAAAAAACATCATCCTCCCTTCAATGTTCGCTTCCGTGATGACAAACGTTACCCCTTGATTAAACTGGTCACCACCGATCCTTTCCCCTACGTCACGATTGCACGGCGGCGCGAGAAAGACGGCAACCGGTACTTTGGACCGTACATGTCTAGCCGCGACATGCGCAATACCTTAAAGTGTCTCCGGAAAATTTTTCAGATTCGATCATGCACCATGAAAATCACGGGCCATGATCGTCCTTGCCTTTATTATCATCTCAAAGAATGCACCGCGCCTTGCATCTCGGTAATCAATCAAAAAGATTATCAAGACTCTATTAAAGGCGTTATCGATTTTCTGGAGGGCAAATCTGAACCGGTAATCCGGGAATTAAAAGAAAAAATGAAAGAAGCGTCGGAGCGTCTGGAATTCGAGCGCGCGGCGATTATCCGCAACCAACTGGATTCGATGGTGCACCTTTCCGGCAAACAAAAAGTATCGCGATTACAGTTGACGGATGAAGATTACGTCGGCCTGGCTTCGCAAGGCTCTTTATCCGCCGGCGAAATTTTTCATGTGCAGGACGGACAGCTTCTTGGAAAGGAAGAATTTATTTTTGAAAGTGTTGAAGAGACAAAAGAGGCCAAATTAGCCGCATTTCTTGAAAAATACTATCAGGAACAGGAAATCATTCCACCCTCCATTTATGTCGAAGAGCGATTCGATGAAGAACCGCTTCTTGAATCTCTTTTTTCGGATAAAGTAGGCCATTCGATTAAAATTGAAGTCCCTCAACGCGGTGAAAAAAAACAATTATTGAATTTAGCGATCAAAAACGCCAAGCATCAACTGGAACTTGCGCTCCTCAAAGAACTGAAGTCTAAAGGCATGATGGAAGCAATGAAAACGCTTCAGGATTTGCTGAATCTCCCCTCTCTCCCATTTCGCATCGAAGGCTACGACATTTCAAACTTGATGGGGCAAGAGGCGGTGGCGTCAATGGTCGTGTTCCACGGAGGAAAACCCGACAAAGCCCATTATCGAAAGTTTGCAATACGTTCTAAAAGCACACCCGATGATTTCGCCATGATGGAAGAAGCTTTGGGGAGAAGGCTTTATCGTCTTTCCGAACCCGAGGATGATCCAAGTTTTGCTTCGACTCCCGATTTAATCTTGCTGGACGGCGGCCGCGGGCAGCTTTCCAGCGGCGTAAAAATGTTGGAACAATACAAACGAACCGACATTCCGATGATTAGTTTGGCTAAAGAAGAAGAGGAAGTTTACCAACCAAAACGAGCGAAACCTATCAAACTTTCGAGAAACCATCCCGGGCTCAAACTGCTTCAGCACATTCGCGATGAAGCGCACCGTTTCGCCGTCTCGTTCCACAAAACACGGCGCGACAAAAAGATGACGCACTCACGCCTGCAAGACGTTTCAGGAATAGGCGAGAAACGGATGCGATTATTGCTTGAGGCCTTCGGATCACTGGATCAAATTAAAGTAGCCGCCCCTGACCAAATTGCCAAAGTGCTGCGCTCTTCCACAGCACTTGCTGAAAAACTTCTCCAGCAAATCGCATAGGCTTGAAACAGGCGTTTACCCGTAGAAAGCGAACCTCTTTCCACGGATGAAAAAGCAGTTTTTAATCATTACAGGGCTCTCGGGTTCGGGGAAAACCTTAGCCCTTCATCTTTTTGAAGACCTCAATTTTTTCTGTGTCGATAATCTGCCCGCCGTCCTCCTTCCCCAATTCGCGGAGGTTTGCAGTAAGAAGGGCATAAAACACATCGCGGTCGTCATTGATCTCCGGGGCGAGGAATTTCTAAATCAATTGGCGCCGGCGCTCGAAAACCTCAAAAAACAAAAACTGAATCCGGAAATTCTTTTCTTGGAAGCGGCCGATGAAGTCCTTGTGCGTCGATTCAGCGAAACACGCCGAAAACATCCTCTAGCCCCCAAAGGCCGGGTTTTAGACGGCATCAAAAAAGAGCGTAAACTGCTTGGCGATCTCCGTGGGATGGCGTCGAAAATCCTGACGACCACCGACTACACTCCCCAAGAACTTCGGGAAGAATTGCAATCTGTTTTTTTTACGACGAAAGAAGGAAAACCGCTTTCAATCAATCTGCTTTCATTTGGATACAAATATGGCATCCCTCTGGATGCCGACTTAGTCTTTGACGTTCGATTCATTCCCAATCCCTACTACCAAAAGCCTCTGAAGAACTTAACCGGAACAAACCAACGGGTCAAAGAGTACGTGATGGAAAAACCGGCGACTAAAACGTTTCTGGAATTTTTGTTTCCGTTTCTCGATTTCGTGATTCCTCAATATGTCAAAGAAGGTAAACACCATCTTACGCTGGCGATTGGATGTACCGGCGGAAGGCATCGCTCAATCGTCGTGGCGAATGAAATCTACAAACATCTTGTCAGCGAACATTATCCGGTTCGCGTCACCCACCGGGACATTAATCGATGACCAATAGAATGGTTGACGTGAGGAGTGCCACTAAACTTATCGCAGGAATGCCGGTTTTGTGGAGTACCCGACTTCGCGAACATGAATTAGTGAGCGAATCGGGTACTTCAAAAACCGGCATTCCTGGGAAAGAGAACAGGGTCCCCAAGCCATGAAATTTTGGCGATGGTTCTACCCCGGCATGGGAATCAAGCGCTGGCTTTTTCTGGTGCTCCTCGGACTTATCATTTTCTCGCACGGACTTCTACTCCTCGGGAATTTACGTCTCGAAAATTACACCTCAAGCCTGGACGCCTACACCTATGCTATTTACTCGTATACTAATCATGTTTTTGCGTGGGCGGTCATGAATAAAATTTCGATTCCGTTCCTCTATACCCTCATGATTGCCGGAGGGCTTTTTATCGCATCCTTTGGCATTTGGGGATGGATGCACTCCATCGTTAAGGCAGTAACGCCCGGAAGTTCGTTCTCGTTAGTCGACATGGTGTATCAGAAGCGCTCACTCAATCGTGGCCTAAAGATTGTCGCGATTGGCGGTGGAACCGGCTTATCCACCCTTTTGCGCGGACTTAAAGAATACACTAACAACATTGTGGCCGTCGTAACCGTGGCCGATGATGGCGGCTCTTCAGGACGGCTTCGGAAAGAATTGGGCGTCATTCCGCCAGGCGATATCCGCAACTGTATCGTAGCTTTGGCCGATTCTGAGTTACTTGAAGAACTGCTTCAGTATCGTTTTGAAGAAGGACAAGGCCTTGAGGGGCACAGTTTCGGCAACTTGTTCCTCGTGGCCATGACCGGAATATCCGGTGACTTTGTTAAGGCGGTAAAAGCCTTAAGCGGCGTCTTGGCCATTCGCGGAAAAGTTCTTCCATCGAGTGCGCAAGCACTCACCTTATGTGCTGAATTGGAAGATGGAACTCTCATTGAAGGGGAATCAACAATTAGTCAAAAAGGTCGATTTATCAAGCGTTTGTTTTGCAAACCCCACAAGCCGGCGCCGCTTTTGGAAGTGCTGCAGGCCATTAAAGAAGCGGATGCTGTTATCTTGGGCCCCGGCTCACTGTACACGAGCATCATGCCGAATCTCCTAGTCAATAAGATGACCGAAGCCATTCGAAACTCCCAAGCCGTCAAAATTTTTGTCTGTAATTGCATGACCCAACCCGGCGAGACAGAGCAGTTCAAAACAGCCTCCAGCCACATTACAGCCCTCGAGCGGCAATTTGGCCCTGGACTTATTCAGTACGCCCTGGTCAATACCGCCTCGCCCGGCCCCCGGCTTCTGGCGAAATACAGGCAAGCTGGCTCAGAGTTTGTGGTGGCGGATCTGAAAGAAGTTGAAGCCCTGGGCGTAACCCCGGTCGCATTGCCACTCCTCAGTGAATCCGAAGTGGTTCGTCACGATTTCAAACGCTTGGGGGAAGCTGTCATGAAGGTCATGATGCAAGGCTTCAGTAGCAACATCCGGCCTTCCGGATATTCACCCGCTGTCGACCGGGAAATCCTGACCGACCCTCCTGCGTAAAATTAACAAAACGTTAATATCTTTAACCATAAATCTGTTTACTTTCAAGCCAGATCTTGTTATGCTGTACTTAGGTGAAGATATTTATGAAGCGTTTTAAAATTAACCTTACCCTATTCGCGGTTTTCTTTTGTCTTTTTGGTGGAAATGTCTTTGCCGGCTTCAGTATTTCAATGCCTTCTGTCTCTATTCCATCGGTCGATATTCAACAAATCGGCATTAATCAAATTGGCTTAACGATGATTACTCCTAGTTTCAGCGTCCAAATTCCACAAATTGGGAATTCTTTCAGCATTAATTTTGAGACTGTTGGATTCGTCGGTTCGTCGGTGAACATCCCGAATTTCATCCCCTCCATGATCTCGCCGAACTATCTAACGGGTACATTGGTTGGCGAAAATGCTAATATGGCCTCGTTGAATGGACTTCGTTTTGACGACATTTATATCGCCAATCCCGAGGATCAGCCCGGGACGAAATCGGTGGCAGAATTGGCCCAACGCGATCTGGCGCGCTTCGGATTAAGCGCCCCGGTACAATCTCCCTTGGAAGCTTCTCTCTTTCCTAAAAAAGAGACGGTGACCGTTGCGGAGCAAGCTTCGCCTCTTCCGACCAACGCTTTCTGTTTGGACGACTACGGAACCGAAGGGTAACCACTGTCCGACAGAATTTTTGTGGCGCACCCTCCTTCGCTCCAATTCAGATTTTTATCTCACCTAACCCCATCAAATTCGTTTTGAGCGGTATCAAGTATGGGCTAAGCATTCTCAAAACGAATTAAAAATCCTCAGAGTCGCTCAGTTCGGATGTGCCACAAAAATTCTGTCGATCAAAAGCGGTCGGATCTAGAATCCGACGAGGAAACGCTGCAACGCCGATTGGGCTAAATCAATGACCGTTTTCGGATAAACCCCGATGATGAGCAAGGTTAATCCGATAACCCATAAGGTCGCCTGAATCGGCGCATAAGCGATAAAGGAAGTTTCTTCTTTCTCTTTCTTAAAGTACATCGAGCTTGCTATCCTAAAATAATAGAAAAGAGCGACTACGCTGTTTAAGATGCCTAAGATAACCAGCCAATAAAGCTGTTTTTGAAACGCCGCCGCAAACAAGTAGAATTTACCGACAAATCCGATGAGCGGAGGAATTCCCGCCAAGGAGAAAAGCGACAACATAAAGATGAACGCAAGACCGGGAGAAGTGCGTGCCAAACCCTGGCAGCTTTCCACGGTTTCACGACCCATGGATCCTAAATACGTAACAACACCGAAGGCAGTTAACTCGGTCAGAGCATAAGCGACCAGATAAAACAGCACGGCCTGATACCCAATCTGCACGGAGGCAGGGGCAATCGGAGTCGGCGCTTGGATGGCCGCCACTCCAAGCAAAATATAGCCGATCTGAGCGACACCGGAATAAGCCAATAAGCGCTTCAAATTCGTCTGATGAAGGGCCATCAAGTTACCCATCGTCATGGACAAGGCGGAAAGGATGGCAAAGTAGAGAGTCCACAGCGGCTCCGATTCCGGCATGCTGGAGATAAAAATCCGAAGGATGAAACCGATGACCGCAATCTTAGGTCCCACCGCCAGAAAGGAAACGACAGGGGTTGGCGCCCCTTCATAAACGTCAGGAACCCACATGTGAAAAGGTGCCGCGGCAATTTTAAATGCCAACCCGCTTAAGACAAAGATAACGCCGATCAAAAGAACCGGATCGCTTTGCAAATGAAAAAGATTAATCGGCCCCGGTGCGACCAACCGGCGCAAGTCGGTTGTGCCGAGGGAGGCATAAATCAAGCTGATTCCATATAAAAGAATGGCCGAAGTGATCGCGCCGATTAAAAAATACTTTAGCCCGGCTTCATTCGAACGTGAATCCCGTTTCGAAAACCCCGCCAGTAGATAAAGCGGAATACTCATCAACTCGAACGAAACAAAAAACAGCAGTAAGTCCGAGGAGCTCACCAAAAGCGAGCAGCCCATCGCGACAAAAATCATTAATGCATAATACTCCCCCTGATTTTCGCCTTTATTCTTGAAGAAAAAAGAAGAATAAATGAATACAACGCCGAGCGCCAACAGAAAAATCTTTTTAAAGAAAACGGCAAAAGCGTCCACGACAAATCCCTGGAACACCATCGGATTGTTGTTAAAATTAAAGAAAAGTTCGGCCGCTCCCGGGAAAAACTTTGTTCCGTATGCCAAGTGCACAAGAAGGATAATCAGGACGACTCCGATGATTGCGATGTACCCTAAGGCTGATTTTTTGCCTTTGGGAAGAAACCAATCAATGACCAGCACCAGAATGGCTAGACCTAAGAGTAACAGTTCCGGGAATAGCGGAGAGAGATCCATGTTAATGCGCCATCCCGGATAAGGCACGAATCATCGGCCCGATTGAATTCTGGCTAAGGGCAGTCAGCAGGCTCGGCATGATGCCAAAAAGAAGCGTGATCATAATCAGTCCGGCAACCGGAACTTTCTCCCACCAGAAATTTTTATACGTTTCATCTTTATACGCGTCATTCAAGGGTCCAAAGAAAACTTTTTTAACCGTCAGTAGAATATAAAGTGCAGTCAGCACAAGACCGAGCGTGGAAACAATCATTAAGCCTTTCATCCACCCGTATGTTCCCATGAACGTTAAGAATTCCGCCACAAAACCGCTCATTCCAGGTAACCCTAAACTGGCCAAACCGCCGAGGACGAAACAAACCGCGACAAACGGCATTTGGGGCGCCAAACCGCCGAGATTCATCACGTTTCGTGTGTGCGTTTTTTCATACAGAATACCGGCCAGCGCAAAAAGAAGCGCGGTTACGATTCCATGGGAAAACATTTGAAAAAGCGCCCCGGACCAGCCGATAATATTTTGAGAGGCCAAGCCCAAGAAGACAATCCCCATATGGCTGACACTGGAATATGCAATGATATATTTGATGTCCGTTTGTTTCAGCGCGCACCAAGCCCCATATAAAATATTGATCACGGCAATGACACCAAAGAGTGGAAGCCAAAGTTTTCCGGCATCGGGCATAAGACCGGCTGCAAAACGGATCATACCGTAAGCTCCCATTTTTAGGAGAACGCCGGCCAACAGCATACTGACCGCCGTTGGCGCCGCGGAATGTCCGTCAGGGAGCCAAGTATGAAAAGGAAACAACCCGGCTTCAATGCCGAATGCGACGAAGAGCAAAGGAAAAACAATCCGCGAAAAGTTCGCGATTTGTCCGAAGTTGGCACGCGACAACTCGATAAAATCAAAGGTCGAATACGGCAAGCCCGCTTGCGGGGCGAAAAGATAAAGTAGAAAGAACCCGGTAAGAATCAATGCGCCGCCTAATTGTAAATAGATTAAAAGCTTCAAAGCGGAGAACTCGCGTTTGGTTACCCATGACCGGGAAGCTTGCTGGCCGTCCGATCCCCACATCCCGATTAAAAAGTAGATTGGAATGCTGGCAAGTTCATAAAAGATGATGAAGAAGAACAAATCAAGGCTGACAAAGGAACCGGCCACGCCGGCTTCGACCAAGAGAAGAAAGATAAAATATTCTTTGACACGTTCTTTCACGGAGAACGAAATCAAAATCGCCGCGAGATTTAAAATTCCCGTAAGAAGCACCATCGGAACACTGATGCCGTCGACCGCCAAGTGATAACCGATGTGAAGCGACGGGATCCACGGTTGATAGGTTTCAAACTGCCACTGGGGACCATTGGGATCATACGTTGCATAAACGAAAATGGAAATGGCGAGCGTCCCGAGACCTGCGAGAACCGCCAGTGCCCTCACCCACCCTACCTTTTCTTTTGGAACGCAGAAGATCGCGGCGGCGGCCAAAATTGGAAGGGCGTAAAAAAGTGTTAAGGTTGAAGCGTCCACCAATGAACTCCTTTTTCCATTAAAAAGATAAACGCAATAATCGAACAGACAATGACGAACGCATAGGCTTGAATCAATCCGGTTTGAATCGAGCGGAGCGACTGCCCAACCCATCCGACAAAGGCTCCTATCGTTCTCACCGTTCCGTCAATCAAATTCGTATCAATCCATGAGGCCACGGACGAAAAACGATAGGCCAAGACCTGAAGAATGGCGTTCCAAAAATCATCCATGTACCATTTGCGAACAAACAATTGACGAAAGGGTTTTATGATCGGACTTTCCACGAGCGATGCAAACTTCATGCCTCTCGCGTACAAAACAAAAGCCGTTAGATAACCTAATACAAAAACGCCGGTTCCAACACTCATCCCAAACCAGTCCGTTCCCTCACTTTCCGCGATATGATACATCGAGCGATACGGATCAAAGAAATGGGCAATCCAACTGTGTCCGGGCCAGCCGAACCATCCGCCGCCAATCGCGAAAAGCGAAAGAATAATCAATGGAAATAGCATGGCTCCCGGAGATTCGTGAGCCTGTGAGTCGCCTTCTTTTCCGCCATGAAAGGTCAGGAAAAACATCCGGAACATGTAGGTGCTTGTCATGAACGCGGTCAAGACAGCCAATCCCCATAAAATAAGATGAGACGGCGACTGAGAATGGAAAATGGCGCCGAGAATTTCATCTTTGCTGAAGAAACCCGCGAACAAAGGAACGCCAGTGATGGCGAGTGTCCCCGCCATGAACGTTAAATAGGTAACCGGTAACTTTTTTGCCAATCCCCCGTAATGATGCATGTCAAAGGAATTTTCTTTGGCATGGAAAGAGTGACCAATTGAACCGGCGCCCAGAAAAAGGAGTGCTTTAAAAAATGCGTGAGTCAAGAGATGAAAAATTGCGGCCACAAAGCCAATGGGGCCGGCGCCGAGGGCCAGCATCATGTAGCCAAGCTGGCTGACCGTTGAATAAGCCAGAACGCGCTTGCTGTCCCACTGCACAATCGCCATGGTTGCCGCCAGAAACGCTGTGAATGCGCCGATCCACGCCACGGTCATCAAAGCTTCCGGGGACGCGACAAAGAGGAAATAGCTTCTCGCCACCAGGTAGACGCCGGCGGCCACCATCGTAGCGGCATGAATAAGAGCGCTGACGGGCGTAGGGCCTTCCATCGCGTCCGGAAGCCAGACATGAAGCGGAAACTGAGCGCTCTTTCCGACGGCGCCGCAAAAAATAAGAAGCGGCACACCCCAACTGAGCCATCCGGTTAAAATCGAATGCAAATCTTTGCTTCCCAAATCGACAAAGTTCAGACTTCCGGCCGCCCAGTATAAAGTGATAATCCCAATAAGAAAACCGACATCGCCGGTTCGAGTGACAATAAACGCTTTAATAGCCGCCGCCGCGGCTTGACGTTTCGAATACCAAAATCCAATCAATAAATAACTGCAAAGGCCCACCAGCTCCCAGCCGACAAATGTCAATAAGAAATTATTAGAGAAAACTAAGGTGAGCATTGCAAAAACAAAAAGCGACAGATAGGAAAAAAATAAGGAAAATGCCTTATCTTCCGCCATGTACCCAACCGAATAAATCATGATTAACGTTGAGATGAAGGTTACCATCGCCGCCATAATCGTTGAAAGCGGATCGACTAAAACACCCACCTCCAAATGAAAAGGCAGAACGTTGCCAATTCCCTGCAAATCAATCCAAGGAGAAGAAAATTGAATCGGGCCGGTGTAAGCTCCCGAGCTAACCCAGCGTACCATCGTTAGAAAAATTGAAAACGCAAGTACAAACGACGCCGTATTAAAGGCGATGGCTACGAATGCGCTGGCCTTGCTCCCTTTAATATGCCGGGTGATAAATGCAATGACCAGAAACGAAACCAGCGGCAACAGCGGAATTAAAAAAGCAAATTTCAGTAGCCCCATTATCCCCTCAACTCATTTGCTTCATCCACATTGGAAATAGTCCGGGTACGGTAAAGGGCCAAAACCAAGGCCAAACCGACGGTAACTTCCGAGGCCGCAATGGCAATGACAAACAACGGGAAAACTTGCCCGAGCAGGAAGGAGCTTCCTTGAAACTTATACGATATGGCGACAAAGCTGATGTTTGCGGCATTAAACATCAACTCAACCGACATTAAGACCGTGATCGCGTTGCGGCGGGTGAGGGCGCCAAAAAGCCCGATCACAAAAACCACGGCGGAAAGTATCATGTAATGAAAAAGACCAATCATTACTCCTCCGTCTCCTTAGCGACCGCCACCGCGCCTAACAGAGCGGCCAAAAGCACCAGGGAAATCAACTCGAAGGCAAGCGCATAATTTTGCATTAAGGCCTGACCGATCAAATGCATCAAATCGTTCACTTCAGAAGTAATTTGTAAGCTTGGCAATACCCCAAAGGCTCTAATGAGCAGAACCAGTAAAAGGGTGACACCTGCCAATGAAACTAAGCTAAGGCTGTTTCGGGAGCGATTTCCACTAGTCCAACTTCGCTCCGTCATCATAATACCGAAGAGGATTAAGACCGCGATGGCGCCCGAGTAAATCAGAAGCTGAGCGGTGGCAAGAAAATAATTATGAAGGCTGACATAAATGCCGGCAACCCCCAAAAAAGTGCCGATTAAAAAAAGTCCGGCGTGAAAAACGTTCCGCAAGAAAATCACGGCCATCGAGCAAGCGATTACAAGCAACGCCAAGGCGTAAAATGCAACGGGATGAATCATTCTAACGGGTCCTCCAAAACCAAAACCCTATTCGTTTTTCTTTTGGTGATACCCTCTTGTAAGATATTTTTAAGTTTAGAGGAGTTTAATGTTCCGGGAAGAATAATAACATCAAAGTAGGAAAGCGGTTGTTTTGTGAACAAAAGCGTGTCGAATTGTTAACATTTTGTTCATGGACATTTGATGTAAATCATGGTAATCTAGTAATGCGGGGTGAATTTCCCTGCCTAAACAAGCTCCATACCCCCTCCAAAGGCTCTGCCGGTTCGTCCGGCGGAGCCTTATAATTTGCCCTTAATTGGTTTGGTAAGCAGGGAGTTTACAGCGAAGTTCTTTGTCCTGGCGAATTCCAAGAACGTACTCGGCTTGAAGAAGTTTGTGAATTTCGGGAGTTCCCTCGTAGATGACCTCGCCTTTGGCGTTTCGGAGGAACCGGCCCACCGGATATTCGTCTGAATAACCGTAAGCGCCGTGAATTTCAATCGCATCATTGGCGGCATCAAACGCCGAGGTTGTGCCAATCCACTTGGCCAGCGAGGTTTCCCGTGTATTCCGAAGGCCTTTATTCTTTAGCCAGCCCGCACGAAGCCAAAGAAGCTTCGCGGCATCATAGTTGGCCGCCATTTTAGCAATCATCTCTTGAACTAATTGGTGTTCGGCAATCGGCTTTCCGAAGGTTTTACGGCTTTTAGCGTATTTAATACTGGCATCCAGTGAAGCACGGATTAGCCCTGTCGAACCGGCGGCAACGGTGAAACGGCCATTATCCAAACAGCTCATGGCAATTTTAAACCCATCCCCTTCTTCGCCCAACCGATGCTCCGCGGGAATCTTGATGTCTTGCATGACAATTCCTCCGACATTTCCAGCCCTTATCCCAAATTTATTATGGATTGAAAACGTGGAAAGACCAGGCATGCCGCGCTCTAAAATAAAAGCACTTATCCCATCATGCTTTTTTTCTTTTTGTGTATACGCAAAAACTAAAAACGTGTGGGCATAATCAGCGCCCGAAATCCAAATTTTTTGACCGTTCAAAATATAATGGTTACCGTCTTTCACAGCATGGCTTTTCATCCCGGAGACATCGCTGCCCGCGTCAGGTTCGGTCAGCCCAAAAACACCAAATTTCTCTCCTTTGGCCATCGGTTTTAAGAAGCGCTGTTTTTGCTCTTCGGTTCCCCATTGATAGATACCGCAACCCGACAAACCGACGTGAACGCTCATGATGGTACGAAGTGATGTATCGACGTATTCCAATTCCTCACAAACTAAACCAAGGCTGATGTAATCCAGTCCAGAACCGCCATATTTTTCAGGGAAACAGACTCCTGTTACGCCGAGTTTGGCAAGCTTTGGAAAGGTTTCCGGGTCATAGTGCCCCTTAATGTCATCCTCGGGAATGGTTGGAGCGAACTCTTTTTCTGAAAATTTTCGAACATTTTCTTGAAGCCATTTTTGTTCTTCAGTCAATTCAAAGTCAATCATGCGACATTATTTCTCTGGACAATCATCCCTTCCTGTGTTACCTGAAATGAGCGAGCCAAAGCGTAATAGAAGGGAATTCTTCCTTTTCTTGGAATAAGTTAAGGTTAAATTTTCTATTTGGCCCTTGAGGAGTTCATCATGAAACAAATTGCATTGGAAGCACAGAAACGAGACATTACGGGAAAAGCCCCCATCCGGAAATCCCGGTCGGATGGCTTTGTTCCAGGCGTTTTGTATGGCAAGAAAACCGAAACGCTTTCAATCACCATAGCCCTTCCCGCGCTCGTCAAGGCGATTGCCCAAGGCGCAGCGCACAAAATCATTAACTTGAAAATCGATACAGAACCGAAGGGCGGAGAAAAACTCTGCGTGATTCACGAAATTCAACGAGACACCTTTGGACAAAAGATTCTGCATGTCGATCTTCATCATATTTCCATGGACGAAAAAATCACATCCACGGTGCCCATCGAAACTCAGGGCTCCCCGGTGGGTCTTAAAGAAGGCGGCGTGCTTGAACACGTCCTGTGGGAAGTTGAAGTTGAAGCACTTCCTCTCAATCTCCCTGAAAAATTGATCGCCGATGTTTCATCCTTGGGTATTCATCAATCGATTCACATCAAAAACCTCACCCTTCCCGAAGGCGTTGAGATTTTGAACGATCCGGAAGAAATCATCGCCGTCGTTCATCCGCCGAGGGCTGAAGAAGTCGTCGCTCCGACGCCGGCCGTTGAAGGTGCTGTGGCCACTGCGGCTCAGCCCGAAGTCATCGCCAAAGGCAAGAAGGAAGAAGAAGGCGCCGAAGGAACAGCGGCTGCCGCTCCCGCACCGGAAAAATCCAAAAAGTAATTTTTTCCGATGCCGAGAAAGCTTATCATCGGACTCGGCAATCCCGGCGCGAAGTATCTTCGTACCCGTCACAACCTTGGATTTTGGGTCCTTGACTGCTTAGCTGAAAAATTGGAATCTCCCTGGCGCGGCGATCGATGCAAATCCACACTTTCTCATGCCACGTATGGCCCCTGGGAGTTACTTCTCGCCAAACCGACGACTTACATGAACCTTTCCGGGAACTCGGTCAGCCAACTCTTGATGAAAGAGCGCTTAACACCCGATGATATCCTGGTCGTTTGCGACGATGTCAATTTGCCGCTCGGGAAAGTCAGACTTCGTAAACACGGGAGTTCCGGAGGACATCATGGGCTTGATTCCATCATCGCTTCCATCGGCACCGATCAGTTTTCCCGTCTTCGAATCGGCATCAAACCGAACGAGGACGAACTTCCTTTCGATTTAAGCGAATTTGTGGTCAGCCGTTTCAGGAAAGGCGAAGAGGCGATTGCGTCCGAGTCGGTGAGAAAAGCGATCGATGTTATTCTTTTGATGCTGGATGAGAACCTCGATAAAGCAATGAATTTTGCGAACGCCTAACCGGCGCTGCGGCCTAAAAGTCGTTTGAAATCATCTTCATTGGTGCATTTAGTAATAGCTTCTTCGTACGTAATCAAGCCTTGCTGATATAGATTCTTTAACGATTGATCAAGGGAAACCATGCCGTATTGGAAACCCGCCTGAATGAGGTTGGGAATCTGGTGTGTTTTGCCCTCGCGGACGATATTGCGTATCGCCGGGGTAATGGTAAGAATTTCCATCGCCAAAACACGTCCCGAACCTTTGGCCTTCGTCAACAAAGATTGACACAAAATTCCTTCCAACGTCACCGACAACTGCATTCTAACCTGCTGTTGTTGATGCGGCGGAAAAACGTCAATCATACGATCAATCGTGGTGGAGGCGCTGCTGGTATGCAACGTCGCCACGACCAAGTGTCCAGTTTCCGCGGCGGTAATGGCCACGGAAATCGTTTCCAGATCTCTCATTTCACCAATCAGAATGACATCCGGATCTTGACGGAGAATTCGGGTGAGCGCCGCGGTAAAGGAATGGGTATCGGAGCCGATTTCGCGTTGACTAATCACCGAAAGTTTATCTTTATGCAAAAATTCAATGGGATCTTCAATGGTCACCATGTGACAGCGTCGATTTTCATTGATATGATTTAACATCGCGGCCAAGGTGGTCGACTTACCCGAGCCGGTCGGCCCTGTCACAAGAATTAGACCTCGCGGTTTTAAGGAAAGATCTTTTAAAATCGGAGGAAGTTTCAGTTCATCAATGGTAAACGGCCGCGAAGGAATAATACGAATCGCCGCTCCCCAGGATCCGCGCTGAAGATAAACATTGACGCGGAACCGGGAAATTCCAGGGACGCTGTAAGCCAAATCCAGCTCTTTTTCCGCGACGAACTCCGCTTTTTGCTGGTCATTCACCATGCTTTCAATCATCCGGCGAATTTCATCCGAGGAGAGCATTTCGTAGCCGGCCGGCACCAATTCACCGTCAATGCGGAGCATGGGAGGGCTTCCGGCCTTTAAATGTAGATCAGAAGCACCCTTTTCCACCATTAAGCGTAAAAGGTCCTCAATTTGAAGGGTGATTGCGCCCGATGGTTCTCCCATACCTTGGATATTATAGCACAATCGACTTTCCCGTGGCAACCGTTCAAAAGGAGGGTAATGGCGGCTCGTAGTATGAGGGAGTGTGGGCCCAAGACTTATTCTCTTTGATGTGGATCAGACGCTTATCTATACCAACGGCGCCGGACGCAAATCATTCGAAAGAGCGCTCGAAAAGATGTTTGGGATATCGAACGGATTACACGGCGTCTCCTTAAGTGGGAGGACCGATAAATCGATTCTTTATGGCGCACTGGAGGAAAAGAAGCTCCACCACCTGCTCACCCCCGATGTGGAGAATCAATTCTGGGATCATTATCTCCGTTCCCTACCCGAACATTTAAAAACCTCAAAAAATTCAAAAATCCTTGATGGAATTGTTGAGCTTCTCACGATTTTATCGGAAACCCCCAATGTTTTTACCGGACTTTTAACCGGCAACATCAAACGAGGCGCAAAAACAAAACTTGAATATTTCGATCTCTGGAAATATTTTCCGGTGGGAGCGTTTGGGGATGAACATCCCGATAGGAATGAAGTGGCTAAAATCGCCCTGGAACGTTCCCGCCGCCATTTTAAAGAGCATTTCTCTGTTGAAAATGTTTTTGTCGTCGGTGATTCTTTCAATGATATCGAATGTGCCAAAGCGATCGGCGCCCGATCCATCATTGCGGCCACCGGCTCGCACTCTTATGAGGAACTGCATTCCAAAAAACCTTATTCGCTCTTTCTAACCTTTGCAAAAACCGCCCCAGTCCTACAAGCCTTGCAAGGGAAACCTTTTTTTGAGCCGAACGGAAGAGCATAATGCAAGACAAATTGGAACTCCTCCGCAAGAGAGAAAAAGAAGCACAATTCGGCGGAGGTCCTGAAAAAATCAAAGAACAGCACAAAAAAGGGAAGCTTACCGCTCGGGAAGCGGTAGAAGCCTTATTGGATGCCGGCTCGTTTACTGAATGGGATCGTTTTGCCACGCACAACGTTCACGATTTTGGGATGGAATCCAAAGTTTTTCTTGGTGATGGCGTTGTAACCGGCTTCGGAAAAATTGACGGACGTCTGGTCTATTTATTTTCCCAAGATTTTACGGTACTCGGGGGTTCGCTCGGCGAACGATTCGCTGAAAAAATCTGTAAGATTATGGACGCGGCCGTAAAAAATGGCGCACCGATCATCGGCCTCAACGACTCCGGCGGAGCACGTATTCAGGAAGGTGTCGTGAGCCTGGGAGGATACGCTGAAATTTTTTGGCGTAACACGTATGCCTCCGGCGTTGTTCCGCAAATCTCGATTGTTCACGGTCCCTGTGCCGGCGGCGCCGTCTACTCCCCCGCCATCACCGATTTTATCATCATGGTTGATAAAACAAGTCACATGTTTATCACGGGACCCGATGTTATCAAAACCGTGACCAATGAAGAAGTTTCTTTTGAAGAACTTGGCGGCGCCCATACTCACGGCGAAAAAAGCGGTGTCGCACACTTTATTGCAAAGGACGAGAAAGACGCACTTCGAATTTGCCGCGAGTTGTTAAGTTATCTCCCCTCAAACAATCTTGAGGATCCTCCCCGCCTCGCGCCTTCGGATGATTCGAACCGTGAAGAGTCGTCCTTGGAAACCATTGTCCCGGACAATCCCAATAAGCCGTATAATGTTCGTGAAGTTATTCATCGCACCGTGGATCACGGAAAATTTTTTGAAGTCCAGCGCGAATACGCCGGCAACATTATTATCGGTTTCGCGCGAATGGACGGAAAAAGTGTCGGCATTGTAGCAAACAACGCCGAAGTGCTTGCCGGAACGCTGGACATCAACGCATCCACGAAAGCGGCCCGGTTTATACGGTTTTGCGATGCGTTCAATATCCCGCTCATCACCTTTGTCGATGTTCCCGGATTTCTTCCGGGAGTCAATCAAGAACACGGCGGCATCATCAAGCACGGCGCAAAACTTTTGTACGCCTATGCCGAAGCGACCGTTCCAAAAGTCACCGTGATTCTGCGCAAGGCGTATGGCGGCGCGTATGACGTGATGTGCTCGAAACACATTCGTGCGGACGCGAATTACGCTTGGCCCACCGCGGAAATTGCGGTGATGGGTCCGCAAGGCGCCATCAACATCATTTTCAGAAAAGAGATAGAAAAAGCGTCGGACCCCGAGGCCAAACGCCAATCCTTGGCTGAAGAATATCGCGAAAAATTCGCAAGCCCCTACGTCGCCGCATCACGCGGGTTCGTGGACGATATTATTGAACCGAAAAAGACAAGACCCGTCCTTATCAACGTCCTGGCTTCCTTGGAAGGCAAGCGTGAAGTGAAACCTCCCCGGAAACACGGCAATATCCCGCTCTGATCATCCATGTTTTTCTTGCGGAAAACGCTTCTCGCTCTTTCCGATAATGTCCACCTCAAACGCTTTATTATGCTTCATCCTTTATCAAGACGGGTAACACGACGGTTCATCGCTGGAGAAACGTTGGATGAAGCCGTTCACGCCGTTACCAAACTGAACGGAAACGGATTAACCGCTACCTTTGATTATCTTGGTGAAAATGTTATCCGGAAAGAAGACGCCGAAGAAGCGGTCGCAATGTATCTTCAGATTTTAGAGACCATTGAAAAGACCGGCATCCAAGCCAATATCTCCATGAAACTTACCGAATTGGGCTTGGATTTCAAGGGAACTTTCTGTGCAGAAAAACTTGAACTCATCTTAAAAAGAGCCTCGCTCGGAAATCATTTCATCCGGATTGACATGGAAGGCTCGCCTTACACCGAAAAGACATTAACACTCTTCCGACAAGTGTATTCTCACTACAAAAATGTCGGGGTGGTCGTTCAAGCCTATCTTTATCGTAGTGAAAAAGACACAGAAGATTTGATTTCTTTAGGTGCCCGAGTCCGTCTTTGTAAAGGCGCTTACAACGAACCGCCCCAGATCGCTTTTCCCAAAAAAAGTGATGTCGATGAAAACTACCTCCGCTTGATGAAAAAACTTTTACTCCAGGGTAACTATCCCGCTATCGCAACGCATGATCCAAAAATCATTGATGAAACAAAATCATTCGCGCGCAATAACGGAATCGATTCTTCCCGATTCGAGTTTCAGATGCTCTATGGCATTCGGAGGGATTTACAGGAGTTGCTGGTAAAACAAGGTTATCGTGTCAGAATTTATGTTCCGTATGGCAAGGAATGGTATCCCTATTTCATGAGACGATTGGCGGAACGCCCCGCTAATGTCCTGTTTTTTTTAAGCAGCCTGCTGAAAGGATAAAACATGGTTAAACCTCTTGATTGGGAACAAACCGACCACATTTTGAAAGAAGAACGGCTCTTTAAACCGTCCGACGATCTCGTCAAAAATGCTAACATCACCCGGTACATGAAATCGAAAGGATGTGATTCATGGGAAACGTTTTACCCTTGGTCACTTGCGAATCGCGACGAGTTCTGGTCCGACATGGCCAACGAACTTCACTGGTTTAAACCTTTTGAAAAAGTTCACGAATGGAAGCTACCGAACGTTCAATTTTTTCTTGGCGGAAAAACAAACATCAGCTACAATTGCGTCGATCGGCATCTTGGGACACCGGTGGAAAACAAAATCGCGTTTTATTGGGAAGGCGAAGACGGCACAAGCAAAACTCTCACTTACAAACAGCTTCATCATGAGGTCGAACGATTTGCCGGAGCGCTGAAAAAACTCGGCATCCAAAAAGGGGATCGGGTCGGCATTTACATGCCGCGCGTTCTGGAACTGGTTGTCGCAATGTTGGCCGTAGCACGAATTGGCGCGGTTCATTCCGTTGTCTTCTCGGCCTTTAGCGCAACCGCCTTAAAAGAACGCCTGCAGGACGCCGAAGCAAAAATTCTTATCACCACGGACGGCTATTATTACCGTGGTAAGGTTGTCCCGCTGAAACCGATGGCGGATGAAGCGGTCAAAGATTGCCCCACCATACAGCATGTCATTGTCTCAAAGCGCACCGGTCAAACGACGCCGATGACGAAGGGACGCGATCTTTGGTGGGACGAAGCGATGGCCGGCGCCCCCGAGAAAACATTGTGTGTCGAGATGGAAAGCGAGGACATGCTGTACATTCTTTACACCTCCGGAACCACCGGAAAACCAAAAGGCGCGGTTCACATTCATGGCGGTTACATGGTCGGTGTTTATGCCACCTTGAAATTTATCTTTGATTTTAAACCCGATGATGTCTGGTTCTGCACCGCTGATCACGGATGGGTAACCGGTCACAGTTACGTGGTGTATGGCCCACTTCTTCATGGAGCAACCAGCGTCTTTTACGAAGGGGCTATGGATTACCCCGATCCGGGACGCTGGTGGCAAATCATCGAGAAATACAAAGTCACTCAGCTCTATACAGCACCTACGGCTATTCGCGCACTGATGCGCCACGGCGAAGACTATCCCAATCGATACAACCTAAAATCACTTCGACTGCTGGGAAGTGTCGGCGAGCCTATTAACCCTGAAGCCTGGATCTGGTATCGCAAAGTCACCGGCGATCATCTGCCGATCATGGATACGTGGTGGATGACGGAAACCGGGATGCAGATGATTAGCCCGCTTCCGATCACACCGTTAAAGCCGGGATCCGCCACGACGCCCTTCCCCACAATAGCAGCCAACGTGTTGAGCAAATCGGGGGACCCTGTCCCGGATGGAACCGGCGGTTACTTGGTGCTTGAATATCCGTGGCCGGCGATGTTCCGCACCGTATACAAGGATCCCGAACGTTATGAAGTCTACTGGAACACGATCCCGGGAAAATATTTTGCCGGCGATGCGTGTTATCGCGACAAGGACGGATATTATTGGATACAAGGCCGGGTTGATGACGTGATTAAAAAAGCAGGACACCGTCTAGGAAGCATGGAGATAGAATCAAGTTTGGTCAGTCATGCCAGCGTAGCGGAAGCCGCCGTCATCGGCAAACCTGATCCGGTAAAAGGTGAAGCAATCAAAGCCTTTGTCATTTTGAAAAAAGGAATTACCGTCACGGCGGAACTTCATGAAGAATTACTGATCCATGTCCGAAAAACGATAGGCCCAATTGCCGTTCCGGACGAAATTGATTACCCTGATTCTTTACCGAAAACCCGTTCCGGTAAAATCATGCGGCGCTTGCTAAAAGCGCGCGAAACCGGTGAAGACATTGGCGATCTCTCCACCCTGGATCAATAAAAAGATAATCGTGTTAACAACTTTTTAACCCTCATTCAACAAGGAATGCAAACTCATCCGCCACATATCGCACCTTTAAGCTCCTCTTCTTCAACAGATCAATCGCAAGCAGCCTCGAATTTTTTATACGACAATTCTGTTAATTAACGCTTAGAAATCCCTCGATTTTTTATCTTCCAACGAATTTTCACGTCATAGAGGAAGAATGGGATGAACAGAGAAAACCGCAGAGTTTGAATTGCATTAAAACTATTTTTATTTAAGGAGAAACTATGCGAAAGTTTTCATTCCTCGGTCTTTTAGCTGTTATGATGCTCTTTTTTTATGGCTGCAGTAAGCCGGTAGCCACCGTTAATGGAAAACCGGTTACCGAACGTGAGTTAGATCGCGAATTGGAGCGCGCCGGCGGTAAGAATATGCTTGAAACGCTGATCAGCCAAAAACTGGTCGAACAGGATGCCGCCGCAAAACATATCTCGGTTTCCGATCAAGAAGTTGAAAAGCAAATTGAAGAATTAAAGAAAACGCTGGGCCCAACGGAACAGCAAAACTTAACCGGCGACAAATTGAAGATGATCCGGGACAATATCCGCTTTAACATCTTACTCCGCAAGACCATTACCGCCTCGGTTTCGGAAGCAGATAAAAAAGCCTACTTCGAGAAAAATAAAGACGTTCTTCCAGAAGTTGAATTAAGCGCGATTGTCGTTGCAGACGAAAAACAAGCACAGGCAATTGAACAAGAACTCAAACGCGGAAAAGACTTTGCATCACTTTCTAGAGAGTTTTCGATCGATCCCATGGGACGAGAACGCGGCGGCTATGTCGGATTTGCCTCCAAAGGCAATTTGGCGCAACTCAGCCCTTCCTTGGCTCAAGCCGCTTTTTCTCTAAAGCCGGGAGAAGTTTCCGGAATAGTCAAAACGCCTAAAGGCTTCTACATTTTGAAAATTGCCAGCATGCGCGACACCTATGATCAATTGCGGGATGAAGTGGAACGCCAGATCGCTTCGGATCGCGCCAAAGGATACCTGGATGATCTCCGGGCAAAAGCTAAAGTGGCCTACAAGGGCGAATACGCCGACCATTAATTGAATAAAAATACAGCTGAAAAATCAGCGGCAGCGCTTACCGATTTAGTGATGGTGATGGTTAAATTGCGCGCCAAAAATGGCTGTCCTTGGGATAGAAAACAAACTTCTCAATCGATAAAACGCTATCTTCTGGAGGAGGCCTACGAAGCCTTCGATGCCATTTCACAAAAGGATTGGGCTGGTTTTCAGGAAGAGCTTGGCGATCTCTTATTTCAAGTAGTTTTTCATTCGCAAATGGCCCAAGAAGAGGGAAAGTTCGCTCTCCCGGATGTCCTGGCCACGGTGAAGCAAAAATTGATCGATCGCCATCCGCATGTGTTTGGCAATGAGATCGTACGAACAGCGAAAGAACAATCCAAAAAATGGGAGGAGTACAAGGGAATCAAAGATCCGGTTTCCTTGCTGGAACGAGTGCCCAAAAGCATGGCTTCTCTGCCTCAAGCATTCTCGCTTCAGGAACGCGCGGCGCGCCTTGGATTTGACTGGGAAACGGTGGAGGGTGTTGAAGAAAAACTAAACGAAGAGTTAGCCGAGTGGCACGCTGCCGTAAAATCAAAAAAGAAGAAAAGAAAACTGGATGAACTGGGGGATTTGCTTTTTACAGTGGTTAATCTAGCCCGCTGGCATGGGCTTGACCCGGATGTCGCCTTGCGCGATTCAAATCGAAAATTTAGAAACCGTTTTGCCGGTTTAAATCGCCTTCTCAAAAAGAAAAAACGAACTCTTAAAGAATGCTCTCCGGAAGAACTTGAGAGGCTGTGGCAGAAGGTGAAGAAAAGAGGAGCCTGATGGAACTGGAAAAAGCGATGCGCGAATCCTACGTGGAAATGACGGAAATCGTTTTGCCGAACGACGCTAACCTAATCGGAACGGCGTTCGGAGGAAAAATTGCTCAATGGATTGACATTGCGGGTTCCATCGCGGCCATTCGCCATTGTCGCAACTTGGTCGTCACGGCCAGCATGGGTCAAATTGACTTTGTCCATCGCGTCAAAGTCGGTCAAATCGTCATTCTTCACGCATGGGTTGTCGCGGTAGGAAATACCAGCATGGAAGTTCTGGTTGAAATCTATGCCGAAGATCCGTTGACCGGTCATCGTGATCATACTGGCAACGCCTCTTTAACCTCTGTGGCTGTGGACAAGGATGGAAAAAAGATTCAAGTTCCGCGTGTTCGCCCCGAAACAGTCGAAGAGAAAAAAATGCACGAAGCTGGATTAGCCCGTATCCAGGCCCGAAAACGAACTCAGGACACACATTAATTATTTCCACTCAATGTTCATGCGGATTTCGAAATTAGTCTCCAGAAAAAAAACAGGTTGACATTCCAGGGGCGCATCATGATTGGCTGAAAATGATTAATGTGTGTCCTGGGCTTGAGCGAGGCGGCTATGGAATAGGATGACGGCCGCCGAAACCGCAACATTCAACGACTCGACGTCTCCCGCCAGCGGAATCTGTAAATCTGCATCAACAACCGAAGTAAGCGATTCTGGTAAACCATGGGCCTCACTTCCGAGGAGAAGCGCGAACCTTTTTTTCCAAGGCCATTGGGCATAAGAAATAGCACCGGTTGTTTTTGTTCCCAAGATATCCCACGACTTGGTCTTTAGATCACGCAAGAACGTTAAAACATCTCCCTGAAACAGGGGGGTTCTAAAGGATGATCCCATACTACCTTTGACGACTTTTGGATGAAACGGATGGACGCTGTCCGAAGAAAAGAAAACCGAACATCCGGTCGCTTCCGCCGTCCGCACAAGAGTTCCGGCATTTCCCGGATCGCGCACGCCGCAAAGGACGATGAAATCCCTTTGATAATCAAGTTGGCTGCGGGGAACTTCTACCAAGGCCCATAAACCCGGAGGTGTGCTTTCAAGGCTGACTTCCTTCATCACACTATCCGAAACCAAGGTGGCGGTCTGCACATTTTTTACAAGATCAGAGGCTTGGAACGCGGTCGTGAAAAACAAGATTTCAAAGCGCAATCCGGCGCGTTTGGCTTCCTCAATTAAACGGACCCCTTCGAGAATGACTTTTCCTTCCTCAAAAGGAGGCTTGCGTTTAAGCTTTTTGAGGGCTTGGACGAGCGGATTCTTTGGACTTTGTATCGCTGTTATTTTTGGCAAGCTCAATTAAGCCTTGGAAGGCAGGGGCGTTGGCGGCGGCAAGTTCAGCCAGCATTTTTCGATTGATAACCACGCCTTGTTTTTTCAATCCTGAAATGAACCGGCTGTAGGACAACCCGACGGCCCGGCAAGCGGCATTGATTCGGATGATCCAGAGTCCGCGCGCATCGCGTTTCTTTCTTCGACGATCCGTAAATGCATATTGGAGCGAGTGAAGCAACGCTTCCTGCGCGGTTTTAATCCGGCGGCTTCGTGCCCCTCGAAATCCTTTGGTTAACGATTTGAGCTTTCGTCTCTTTTTAAGTTTTATAATCCCACGCTTTACTCTAGCCATGGCTTACCTCGCTCGCTTCAAATACGGAACCAATTTGGACAACCGATTACGATCGGCTCCGGTTACTTCCACTTTCTGCTTAAATTTTCGTTTTCGTTTCGCGCTTTTCTTCTCCAAGATATGATGGCAGCCGCTGAATTGGCGCTGACGCATAATCTTGCCGCTGCCGGTTACCTTGAACCGCTTCGCGGCGGACCGTTTCGACTTCATTTTTGGCATTTTAATTCTCCTTGTTTACGTTTTTGGCACCATGATCATGATCATGGACTTCCCCTCTAACCGGGGTGGGCGTTCCACCATTCCAACAGCGGCGACATCGGTGGCAAGTTTCTCTAAAATTTCACGGCCATGCTGAGAGTAGACAATTTCTCTTCCCCTGAACATGATGGTCACCTTAACCTTATCGCCTTCTCCCAAGAGGCGGGCGGCCAGTTTGCTTTTGGTCTCAAAATCATGTGGATCAATTTTTGGCCGAAGCTTTACTTCTTTTAACTGCTGGCTATGATGCTTTTTATGCCCTTCGCGATCCTTTTTGGCTTGCGCGTATTTGAATTTTCCGAAATCCATGATTTTGCAAACCGGTGGATCCCCTTGCGGAGACACTTCAACCAGGTCGAGATCCTGCTCCATCGCCCGCTTTACTGCGTCGGATGTGGATAAGACGCCAAGCTGTTGACCGTCCGCGTCAATCACGCGAACTTGCGGGGCTCTGATGTTATCGTTTATATAATATTTTTTACTCGTCTTTTCACCTCATTTTACAAAATGAAAAAGGGACACAGCTGTCCCTTTGCTTATTCTCAATGACCACTGCAACCGGAGGCGCAGGGTGAGAAGCAAAACAGCTTCTTCTTCAAGAATACTCTAATTCGCAACACCCTCTCAAAACTCCTGTTTATCCATAGCTGTCCTGGTAGGCTTTATCCAGCACGTCCGAAAATGTAAAAAGGCAATGAACGATTTTTTGATGGGAATCCAAAGAAATCCTTACCCCTCGTTCAGCATTCACAATCGTCCGTTCATATAACCCCGCGTCATCGGCAAGTTGTTTTTGTGTTTTGTCAATCTGTCCGCGAATTGTTCGCAAGGTTCTTGCGTAAGGCGTTGGAAAAATTACGTTTGGCCCCCGTATGACGCTTGACCGATAAGCATCCTCAAGCCATTCCATTGATGCCGGATAATGTTGAAATAGTTTATAAGCAGTATTCGGATTTGGATGACGCCGACCATTCTCATAATGCGTAATACACGACAAAGGAATTCCCGTGGCTAATGCAAGTTGTTCTTGCGTTTCCAGCGCACGCTTACGCACTTGCCGTAATACTATACTGAACTTTGTTAGTTTATGGGAGGTGATAACCTCATAATGGTCGTGAAGTAGATAAAGGGTTTGAGGTCGGGCCCTCCCGCGTCCGCGTTCGAAATTATAGATCGTACGGACCGATAATCCTGTGGCCCGAGAAACTCCAGCAACCGATTCGCCACGCTGCATGCGAATATCGCGGAGAATATTTCCAGAAAACGGAGTCTGAACGACTGAAGATAACTCCATTCAAACGCAATCTTAAGCTTTGCTGAGTAACTCTTCGTGCAATCCTTGAAGTTTGGTGCGAAGACTGCTGTCGATAATGCGGTCGCCAATCTGGATGACCATTCCACCAAGCAGGCTCGGATCTTGCGACATTAAAAGCTCAACGCGCTTGCCAAGCTTCTGAGACAAATTTTCTTTTAACTCGGATTGAATCGCCGGAGGAACCGGAACCGCCGCCCTCACCTCAACATGCACTTGGTTGTTATGAAGAAGCAGATATCCTTCGAACTCTTCCTTAACTTTCGGGAGAATTTTCTCGCGATGTTTGTCGATCAAGACAAAGAGAAAATTAAAAAGTAACCGCGAAAGGCCCGGAAACGATTTTTCCAAGAATTGCTTTTTGTTTTCATTCGGCATTTGAGAAGAATTCCAAATCGCTTCTGAACGTGGATCTTCATCTAGGGTATGAATGAAACCCTTAAGCTCGCTATCAACGACCTCCAGTTTTTTGTCGGAGAGCGCGGCGTCAAAAAGCGCCTTGGCGTATCGGCGGGCAATCGATTCAGTTAACATGCGCTCCGACCTTACGGACGATATCTGCCATTAATTTTTCTTGGGTTGCCGGATCCAAGGTATCCTTCAGCACTTTTGCGGCGGTAGCAACCGTCAAATCGGCAAAATGATGCTTCACTTCAGTCATTGCTTTTTCTTTCTCCAGCACGGCGTCCCGTTCACCCTGTTTTAAAATGCGGGCGGCATCAGCTTTCGCTTCCGAAATCAAGCGCTCTCTCATTTTTTCGGCGTCGGCAGAGGCGTCGTTCATCAGCGCTTGCGCTTCCGATTTCGCCTGAGCAATTTGGGCCTCATAACGATCCCTCAAGGTTTTGGCTTCGTTGTTGATGGCCTCCGCCTCCTGGATTTTTGTCTCAATGTGGTTTTTCCGGTTTTGCAAAGCTTCCATCAGCGGCTTCCAAAGCAGAAATCGCAGCAACACGAGAAGCACGACGAAATTGATGATTTGAAGAAACGTTGTGGGCCCAAGCTCAAGCATGATATTATCCTTTCAAGAAGATGAGAACCAGCGAAGTGACCAGCGCATAAATGCCGATGGCTTCAACGAAGGCAAGACCGACAAAAAACGTTCCGCCCATCGCTTTCGATGATTCAGGGTTTCGCCCGATTGATTCGAGCGCCTTTCCTACTGCATTTCCCAAGCCGAGGCCCGGGCCGATGGCGCCTAAGCCCATGCAGAGCGCGGCACCAAGATACACCATTGATTTTGGATCCATTGTACTACCTCCTATTTATATTTGAAAGTTCCGTTGGCATACGGTCGAACTTTCATTTGTAAGCTTTTAGTGATGCTCCCCTACTGCTCCCGCAATATAGGCGAGAGTCAGAAGCGCAAAAATCATCGCTTGGACCATGGACGCAATCAGTCCAATCATCCAAACAAAAATCGGAAGCGGTTCAAAAACGACACTTAAGAAAACGGTGAGTCCCAGGAGAATCGCCATCACAATATGTTTGCCCATGATGTTTCCGAACAACCGCATGGAGAGCGAAATAATCCGTGCAAACTCTTCGATAATATTTAGGAGAACAAAGAGCACGAAAAGAAGCGGAATCATGACATACTTCATTCCGCCTTCGAGTGTGTGAGCCAGTTGCGGAACCGGCTGCATGAAGTGCGTAACCCACCCCCAAAATCCTTTTTTTGCCATCCCGAAATAAGTGAACGCTAAAAAGCTAAAGAGCGCGAGACCAACCGTGGTGTTGACATCCCGGGTGTACGGAATGAAAGTTGGGATCAAGCCAAATAAATTTCCGAGAAGAACGAAAAAAAAGACAGAAACGACAATGGGCATGTATCGATCGGCGTCTTCGCCTACTAGGTCATGCGCAATCCCGGCAAAGAAGTCCCAAATCATTTCTAAAAAATTTTGAGAGCTGTTCGCTTCAGGGACCATTTTGAGTCTGCCGCGAATAATAAGTGCAAAGACGATAAGAATCGCCATCGCCACCCAAGTCCACACTAAGGTGTCGAGGTGCACTCCCCATGCATTCCAAATCGATTGGGTTTCAGTGGCCGGCGCATGTCCCAGCGGATAGACGGTATGAAACTCCACCGCATGGCGGATCCCTTCCGAAAGCTTTTGCATATTCTCAGCTTGCATAGACTTTGCTCCTGTTATAAATTTCGTTGGCGGCAGACTCCGAAGGAGTCTGTCCCCAACACCTTATATACAATACGCAACAAAAATCCTGAGACAATAAAACTTATAATGAACGGAAGAATATTCTGCTTAAAGAGATGAAGAAAAAACCAAACGGCTAAGGCCACGGCACTCCATCTGAACAAAAAAACAGTCGGCCACTTTCTTCCCTGCTGGCCGGCATTGATTAATTTTCTAACATCCCGCCGTAACCCTTCTATTTGAAACCAGGCTAACAGAATTCCGGTGATGATGGCAGCGGCTATCATTGCCCACCTTTCAAGGTGGATTTAATTAATTCGTAACCGATTTTGCCTGCGGCCAGCAATCCTAAGAACAGTCCCGTGATGGTCAGCCAAGGCGTGAAATGAAACTTTCGATCCAGAAACGAACCCAGCCAAATCCCTGCGGTGATGCAGACACCGACCGACAATCCGAGAGAACCGAGAAGCGAAAGCCCTTGCCAAGGGCTCCATCCTCCGTCGCCGCGCTCACTTTTGCGAAACTTGTTGATGCGCGACTCGAGGCGTTTGCGATCTTCTTCCTTATAGGGTTCCAAGCCCTCGTACTATTGAACAATCCACTCCGAATTCCTTTTCAACTCAAGACGCTCGCTTATCTATCTGATCCTTGACAGGCGAATTTGCAAATGTTAAACGGCATAACGGTGATTAGCGGTAAGCTTCTTTTCGATGCCTGATATGCTCTACGCGAACGATTTGGTTCGGATCGTCTATCAGATAAATCACTCGATAGTCTCCAACTCTCAATCGATAAAAGTTACTATCCTTAAGTTTTTTTGTCTGCAAGTTACGTGGATTAATTTCGAGATTCTGTAAGCTTTTTTCAATGCGCACAGAGATTTGGTCGGGGATTCGATCAAGCTCTTTTTCAGCACTTCGGGTAACGATGACCCGATAGCTCATTGTTTTTTTCGGCGTCGTCGTCGCTCTTCAAGAATGTCTTCCAAGGGACGGGCAGGTTCATGGAGACGCTCCAGTCCTATTGCAATATCCATTAAATCTTCCATTTCTTCGCGAAGCCGTTTCGATCTAAACAGATGTAAAAAAAACGCCTGCTGACTTTTCTTCGGCATCGCGTTGAATGCTTTCATTGCTTTTTGAAATGGTTCTTTTTTATGGGAAGATAACGACATATATAATAAATTATTTAAGTTTAAACTTTTTCCTCTTGGCCCCAGGGACTACCGGGAAAAGTCGCGGGGGCGGGCTTTGCGTTTTCCGAAATGATACAAAATCGATTCCACAATTCGTTCAGAAGCTTTTCCGTCACCGTATGGATTAGAGCGGCGACACATCTTTTTATACTCCGATTTACTCGTTAAAAGTTTCACAGCTTCCATGTAAATGGCGGCGCGATCGGTTCCGACGAGTTTTGCTACGCCCGCTTTCACGCCTTCAGGACGTTCCGTCGTTTTCCTCAAAATGAGCACCGGTTTGCCGAGCGACGGCGCTTCTTCCTGAATCCCTCCGGAATCGGTTAAAATCAAATAGGAACGGGATTGTAAATCGATGAGCGTCGGATAATCCATCGGATCCACTAAGTGAACACGTTCTTTCCCCTTTAAAATTTCATGCACGGTTTCTTGAACTTTTGGATTTTTGTGAACGGAGAAAATGACGTGAACATCGGTAAAATCTTCAACCAAACGTGAGAGGGCAAAACAGACATTCTCCAGGGGTTTCCCTAAATTTTCCCGTCGATGCGCTTCGACCAATAAGATTTTCCCTTTCGAGGGAATCGATTTCAAAATTGGATGCGCATGGGATTTCGACTTTTTCAAAATACCTTGTAGCGCATCCGTTACCGTATTGCCAGTCAAGAAAATCCGCTCTTTGGGCACGCCGGAATTCAAAAGATGAGTGCGCGCTGCTTTTGTCGGGGCAAAATGCAAGTCGCTTAAAACGGTCGTAAGGCGACGGTTAATTTCTTCAGGGAACGGGTTGTACTTGTCATCCGTCCGCAGTCCGGCCTCGACATGTCCGATTGAAAACTTATGATAAAACGCTGCAAGCGCGGCGACAAACGTTGTGGTGGTGTCCCCTTGCACCAGCACAAGATTCGGCTTTTCCTTTGTGAGAAGATGCTCAAGCCCCAGCAACGACCGCGTGGTAATCTCGAAAAGTGTTTGGTTGTTCAACATGATGTCCAAGTCTTTGTCCGGTTTTATTTCAAACAGCGACAAGACTTGATCGAGCATGTGCCGATGCTGGCCCGTCACGACGACGCGCGAACGAACTCCCGGAGTTTTCTCGAGAAGTTTGATGACCGGAGCAAGCTTAATGGCTTCTGGCCGTGTTCCAAAAATGGTAAGTACTTTTATCATAGTCGAGGGAGGTTAGGAATGTGTATTGCTTCACCAATCGTTTGTTTAAAGCCTTCCATGATGCCCTCGGAGAGCGTCGGGTGGGGATGGATTGTCCCCGCAACATCCTCGGCGAGGGCTCCCATCTCAATGGCCAACGTGACTTCACCAATCAGCTCACTGGCTTCGGGAGCTACGATATGAGCGCCCAAAATTTGATGCGATTCCTTATCGATCACCATTTTCATCATGCCGTCGGATTGTCCCATCGTTAAGGCTCTTCCCGAAGCCCCCAGCGGATATCGTCCTATCGTCACGTCATGTCCTTCTTCTTTCGCCTTGGCTTCGGTTAAGCCAACCGTTGCGATTTCAGGATCCGTGAAGATGGCTGCCGGCATCGCTTGATAATCGAGCGAGCGCGATTGACCGGCAATCACTTCGGCTGCAATTTCCCCTTCCTTAAAGCCTTTATGCGCCAAAAATGGCGGCCCGGTCACGTCCCCAATCGCATAAATGGAATCGACCGATGTTTTGGCTTGTTTATCAATGAGGATAAAACCTTTGGCATCTTGCTTGACACTCGCAAGATCCAACCCCAATTCTTTTACATTGGGAACAAAACCGACCGATACCAAAACCGTATCCGGTGTCAGCATTTTGTTTCCCTCCGGTGTTTCAAGAACGACTTCATTCTTTTTATAACTGACCGCCTTACTGTTCAAGAAAATTTGCGTTTCGCGTTTTTTAAGCGACCGTTCGACAACTCTCACTAAATCCGGATCCGTTCCAGGAAGTAAACGATCGGTCATCTCCACCACCGTAAGTCGGCTTCCCAATTTTTGAAAGGCCATCCCCAACTCCAATCCAATCACGCCGCCGCCAATGACCAGCAGATCCTTGGGAACACTTGTCAAATCCAGCGCCTCTTTTGAAGTGACGACACTTGGACTTTCCAACGGAAAATTCGGAAGCAAAATTGACTTGGCACCGGTGGCAATCACCGTAGTTTCAGCTTCAATAATGTCATCAAAACCGACTCTTTCAATTTCATGGGCTGATTTAAAACGCGCTTTCCCCAGGATAATCTCGACACCGACGCCTTTACATAGGGTGGCCACCCCTGTCGTTAACCGCCGGACGACATCATTTTTCCAAGTCTGAAATTTATTGAGATCGGCGGACGCGCCGGTTACCGTCAATCCCATCGATTCGGATTTTTTCATTTTGTCAAAAAGAGAAGCGAAGTAAATGAGTGCTTTCGACGGAATGCACCCCCAGTTCAGGCAAACTCCTCCGATGCGATCTTCTTCAATTAATAAAACTTTTTTCCCAAGTTGTCCTAAGCGGATGGCGGCCACGTACCCTGCCGGGCCGCCGCCAATCACGACAACATCTTTTTTCGTTACTGACATGACCCGACATGATTCCATCTTATTGCAAGGGATTCCTCGAATGGCCTAGAAAAATAAAATGGCTTCACAAAATTAAATAAGGAGGGGGAAAAATGAAACGTTTTTTAGTAAGTCTGTCAATACTCTGTGTGTGTAGTTCATTCCTGGGGGTACAAGCAAAAAAGCAGATGATGGATGGAACACAAGGTCCTCCGTCTTTCATGAGCAACACCGTCAACGATGTGCTTCAATCTTTAACGGGTGATTGGACCGGTACAGGGACGATGATGGACATGAAGACTCAACAACCAATGCCATGGTCCGAACAAGTCAGCTTCAAACCGGTTCTCGATAACAAATTTCTCCACATTGACAGCACCTCCCCAACCAGCACATTCGCGGGAAAGGGCTTCATGACGTACAATGCCCAGGAAGGAAAATATATCTTCTATTGGTTTGACACGATGGGTTTCGGCGGTAAATTTGAAGGGATGAAAACCGGCAACATGATCATGCTGGAACATCGCGACATGAAGGGTCCAAAACTTAAATTGACCTTCACGCTCGACAATCCGAATCAATACCACATGCTCATGCAATCAATGATGGGGCACCTGGGCAAACCGATGACCTTAGTGGATGTCACATACACGCGCGCAAGCGGAATGATGAACAATCAAAACACCAACAACGCACCAATGAAGTATTAAGGTAAGGTAAATTAAAAAAGAAGAGGGCTTTATCGCCCTCTTCTTTTTTGTTGGGAGCACCTCATGAAAAAAATCAAGTTACTCTTTTTAGGACTACTCCTCATCAGCTTCTTAAACAGCTGCCAAACGCCCTCGCCCGGAAGCACGCCTTCCTCATGGTCGGTTTACTTTTCCCCCGAGGGTGGCGCAACCGATGCCGTCGTGAAAGCTTTAAATGAGGCGACCTCTTCGGTCATTGTTCAAGCCTATTCGTTTACATCGGTCCCTATCGCTAAAGCATTGGTGGCCGCAAAACGCCGTGGAGTTAACGTGCACGTCATCTTGGACAAAAGCAATCAATCGGAGCATTATTCCGCCGTCACATTTCTGGTGAACGCCGGCATTCCAACGTATATTGACGCCGCTCATGCTATCGCACACAATAAAGTGATGGTGATTGACGGGGAAACCGTCGTCACGGGCTCTTTCAACTTCACCAAAGCGGCGGAGCTGCGAAACGCAGAAAACTTACTGGTGATTCACGACCGAACTTTAGCCGGCCAGTACACCAAAAATTGGAACGCCCACCTCGCCCACTCTCAACCGATGAATTAATCAGGACACACATTAATTCTTTTTAGACAATATTCATGCGGGCAGGAAGTCAGCATCTCTAAGGCGCATAAACATTGAACGAAACAAATTAATGTGTGTCCTGATGTCCTGATTTAAAACTAGGGCAGATTCAAGTGTGAGGCCGCCGCCATCATGAGAAGCATCGGGAGTGATAGCCAAAAATTGGTTCTGGACGCAACACCCGCCACTTTAGCAAGCTTCGGCAATTCCGGAAGCGCCGGTTGACCGTTCCCTTGATCAATATGAGATTGAATGATCTTCTTTTGATTCCGCCAGATAATTCCCCAGACGTTTAAGAACATCAGAATGCCGAAACCACCGCCCACCGTAATGGTTGTGGCGTAAGAGTTGGCCCGGGTCATATAAGGGAAAGCAAATGCCGCAAAGATCGTAATGATGACAAACGCGATCATGAGGTTGTGAACCGGTTTATTCTTGTCTGCGGCGGTTAAGCTTAACGCGTAAAAATTCAAAACATAAACAACAAAAAGCAGGACGCCGATCATCATTAGGGCATTTCTCGTTTCTTGGGAGCTGACGTGTTCCGGAACATAAACCCCGTACATCGCCAGACCGAAAACAACCGTCCAAAGGGCTCCCCACCGGAACCACCACATCGTTTTCGTGATCAGGGAAGGATATACTTTTATCTTCGTTTGAGGGTCAAGGCCGGCCATAAAATTCGAGTTGGCGGTGTTAAAAAACTTTGCATTCGCAAGGTTGTAAAAGTACAGAATTCCAATCCACGTGATTCCAGCCATAAAATGGCCCCATCGCATTAAAAGCAAAAACCAATCTTTCATCATTGTGGTCCCTCCTTCAAAATTTACGACACTCTAAATTTGAAAACTGGGTAAGCCTTTTCTAAAATCAGCTTTTATTCCTGCTCCCAGGCCTTAGAGAAGGATTGTTTCCTTAAAAGTATAATACTATAACCTTCGTCTGGAGGATTTATAACGTGGAAAAACAGTGGTATCATATTGATGCAAACGGTAAAAACTTGGGGCGTCTCGCCACCAAAATTACCGTCATTTTAATGGGAAAAAATAAGCCGACCTATACGGCCCATCAAGACATGGGAGATTTCGTCGTTGTCACCAACGTTGAAAAGATAGCGGTCACCGGCAATAAGGAAGTTGACAAAAAGTATTATCGCCATTCTCAATACCCGAGCGGCTTGAAAGTAACCTCATTGCGGGAAATGCGGGTTAAACATCCCGACCAGATTCTTTCCCTCGCCGTTAAAGGAATGCTTCCTCAAAATAAACTTCGTGACCTACGACTTAAAAAACTAAAAATCTACACCGGCGACAAGCACCCGCATGTGGCTCAGAACCCTGTGGCATTGACCATCGAATAGGAGAAAAATTTTGGCAACCAAAACAACGAAAGCGCAAACGAAATACTACGGAACTGGAAAGCGGAAAACCGCGATTGCCCGTGTCTGGCTCGTGCCGGGAAAAGGCAAAATCACGGTCAACGAAAAGCCCTGGGACACCTACTTCGGAAAACGCTTTCTCTATTCCGTCATGATGAAAGAGCCTTTCGTCGCCACCGCGACGGAAGATCAATACGATGTGATCGCTAAAACACTCGGCGGAGGTCTTGCCGGACAAGCGGCCGCCGTTCGCCACGGCGTATCACGCGCGCTGCTTTTGATAAATCCTGAATTTCGAAAACCACTTCGACGCGGCGGCCTTCTCACCCGCGATCCGCGTGTCAAAGAACGCAAAAAATACGGCCACAAGCGGGCCCGTAAATCGTTCCAATTCAGCAAGCGCTAAAAATCGGAGCCCTTTCATGAAAACATCCGCTTTGAGACTTTATATTGGTCCTGTAGCCCCGATAAGCTTATCGACCGCCCTTACTCCCTCGAAAAAATTCTATGATTTTATTGATAGATGTAACGCAAAACTTATGCTCGCCAGAACTCCTAATACCAATAAATGGTCAGCTCACCTCGTAACAAATCCGAGTGAAAAACCGATCCGTACCGAGCTATTCGTCCAAAGAGGTCGGGGAACTTCACCCAGTGAAGCGGTTCATGATTTGGCGAAAAAAATAGAGGGAAAAACCCTTAGCGCGGACGAGGATGGGTTTGGAACAGTCACAGTCTCAAGCAAACTAACATTCGCTTGAGACTAACTACGCTTTAAAGTTTCGGAAGCTCTTCTTTTTATCCCCGTTGTAATTGCCCATAATTTTGCGGAAGCGCTCGTCTTCTTCTTTTTGTTCGAGCGACGGGTAAATGGCGGCAATGTTTTCAAGCCTCAATAAAAGCTCATAAGGACGCTCCGTCTCTTCATCATGATCCCGAATAAGCACGTGGTGATCGTCGAACTTGACGATGCGTCCTTTGCAATACTCAACCAGATTAGATGACCAAAAGAGCAACGCCGTGTTTTCTTTTTGGTGTTGTTTCAGGTACGACTTGATGAGCGTTTGTTTTGGCACAATGCCTCCTTAATTTGTAGTGTTATGCACATTATATTCTATTCTTCATTCGCCGTCAAGTTGCCTGTTTGAAAGGTGCCGATTTGTGCAAACGAGAACCGACTCGGGATGGCATCCGTAACCTTGAAAAACATTGACAAATTTTACGGCGCTACACGCATTATCAAAAATGTTACACTAGACGTCCACGACAAAGAGTTTTTAGTGCTGGTTGGCCCTTCAGGCTGCGGAAAAACCACCCTCCTTAGAATTATTTCGGGACTGGAAGAAACGCAATCCGGGGAAATTTTAATCGGGGATCGCCGCGTTAACGGGGTTGCCCCGAAAGACCGTGACATTGCGATGATCTTTCAAAATTACGCGCTTTATCCTCACATGAGCGTCTATGACAACATGGCCTTCGGCCTGAAACTTCGAAACGTACCCAAATCAGAAATAGAACATAGAGTTTCGAATGTAAGTAGAATGCTTGAACTGGAGCCTTTTTTAAAGCGCAAACCCAAAGAACTTTCAGGAGGTCAGCGCCAGCGTGTCGCCATGGGCAGGGCCATTGTGCGGGAACCAAAAGTTTTTTTAATGGATGAACCGCTCTCTAATTTGGATGCAAAGCTGCGCGTTCAAATGCGGATGGAACTGCAAAAACTTCACCAGCGTCTCGGCATCACCACCCTCTATGTTACTCACGATCAAACTGAAGCGATGACCTTGGGAACACGAATCGTAGTGCTCAAAGACGGCGAAATTCAGCAAATCGACACACCGACGAATCTCTACGAAGCCCCTGCGAATATTTTCACCGCCGGATTCATCGGAAGTCCCTCGATGAATCTTATTGCGATGACTGTTGAGAAAAATGCATTACGTGCCAAGGATTTCCAAATCACCCTTCCTCTTGATGAACGGCTCTCTTCTTACCTTGGAAGAAAGATTATCCTTGGCATCCGGCCTGAGGATCTCTATCCAAAATCAACGGACTCTCCCCTGCCCTATGAATATCCGCTTACCGTTGGCGTAGAAGCGATTGAATCCCTCGGTTCGGAAACTTTTCTCCATTTAAAAAAAGGAGATTTCGATTTGACTGCTCGCGTTAGTCCCCATTTTAAATGCAAAATCGGGGACCCAATCGATCTTGTAATCGATTTGCGAAGAATGCATCTTTTCGACTCGGAGAGCGGCCAAGCGCTAAAATGATTTTTGAACTGAAAAATAAGAATGGAATCGATCTCTACCTTCTTCCTAAATTCGCACTCCCCGTCGTTTTGGTTGTCGCCGTTGCCCTCGCGGCATACGAAGCGTTTTCTTCCATTCTTTTCGCCATCCTTGGATTCGCTTATCTCTATCTTTCTACCGATATTATTCGCGCAACTCCCGAAGGAATCAGTGTTAAAATCGCGCCTTTAAATACGTCCTTATTTTATCCGCTCTATTGGAATCTTTTTCTTTCAGAAAATGTCCGCATTCACGCGGTCAGTAAAGACGGAAATTTTCAGATTTATGGATCGGGACTTGGTGGGATTCCCGTTTCCATTTATCGTACCCCCAGTGAACCGCAGAGCGAACAGATCGTAAAAATACTAACCACCCTTTATCGCAAGTAACTTGATAAGATCGCTTGAAGCGGTGTCGGGTTGATCCCGAAGTCTCTTTTCATGAGTGCGTTATCGCCGATGTTGTCTTCTTCAAGCATGAGAAGCTGATCAGTCGTAGCGGGAAATCCCGGTAGTTTTGCCAAAATTTTGGCGATTCGTATCGGAAGATGGACCTTAAATCGTTTTTTTCTCATTGTTTTCATAATTAAATCGAGCAATTCATTATAGGTTACAACATTGGCCCCTGAAAGGGTGTATTCACCCTTTCCAATAGCCTGAGCAAAGCAAGCGGCGACATCATTCACCCCAATCGGCTGAAACTTATTTTGTCCATTGCCCATGACCGGCACGATGCCGGGAGAAAATCGGATTAAATTGGCGAGCATTGTCCCAAAGCCATCACCTTTCCCCAAAATAATCGAAGGACGGAAAATCACGTAGGGAATGCCGCTTCTTCGCACCAGCTCTTCGGCTTGCCATTTCGTTTGATGATACCGGCTCCTCGCGTTGGGACGAGTCCCCAGGGCGCTCATGAAAACTAATCGCTTCACTTGATTCCGTTTCGCAGCTTCAATCACATTCTCGGTGGCTTGAACGTGCATCGCCTCAAACGTCTGCCTCCCGGTTTCGCGAATGATCCCGACAAGATGAATGACGGTGTCACATCCGCTCATTCCTCGAAAGATGGAATCGGGCTCGAGAACATCTCCCCTCAACTGCTCTTCACCGGACGGCGTTCTGGCTAAAATACGAACAATCTTTCCTGCATCTCGCAGTGCCCTTACAACGTACTGACCAACAAAACCAGTCCCGCCTGTTATAAAGATCATCTCAAAGGAACCCTTCCTATCTTGCTTAATACCTCCTTTATGCCTATTCGAATCACGCTGAAAAACGGAGATGTTCTCGAAAAAGAAGCACCGCTGGTTCTGGCCGATCTTTGTAAGGGAATCGGCCCAAGGCTCTTTGATGCTGCGGTCGCCGCAAAGGTTGATGGAAAATTAGTCGACTTAAGTTTTACGTTGGACAAAGACGCTCATATCGAATTTGTAACCTCCGATAATCCGGAAGCGCTTCCGGTCTTCCGCCATTCCACCGCCCACGTGACAGCGCAAGCGGTAAAACGTCTTTGGCCTGAAACACAATTGGCGATTGGTCCCGCGCTTGAAAACAGTTATTATTATGATTTCAACACCGGAGGAAAATTAACGCAGGATGCGGTGCCGCAAATCGAGGCGGAGATCAAAAAGATTATCGCCGAAAATTTGCCTTTTAAACGCGTTGAAATGAAAAAAGACGAAGCTCTTAAATTTTTCAAAGAACGAAACGAACCGTTGAAAGTGGAGCTGATCAACGATATTCAGGACGAATCGGTTTCGGTTTACAATCAAGGCGAATTTTGGGATCTCTGTACCGGTCCTCACCTCCCCTCGACCGGAAAAATCAAAGCCTTTAAATTGCTGAACGTCGCCGGCGCTTACTGGCGTGCCAATGAAAAAAATGCGATGCTTCAGCGGCTTTACGGAACCAGCTTTCCGACAAAAGCCGCTCTTGACGATTACCTTAAGATGTTGGAAGAAGCCGCAAAACGCGATCACCGCAAACTGGGAAAAGAGCTCGACCTTTTCAGCATTCAGGATCTGATTGGTCCCGGATTAATCTTGTGGCATCCAAAGGGCGGGATGATCCGGAAAATCATCGAGGATTATTGGCGCGATGAACATCTTGCTCGCGGATATCAACTGGTTTACACGCCGCACATCGCGCGCGTCGATTTGTGGAAAACAAGCGGCCACTGGGATTTTTATCAGGAAAACATGTACAAACCGATTGAGGTGGAGGACCAAGAGTTCATGCTGAAACCGATGAACTGTCCCTTCCACATTTTAATCTATAAAACGCACAAACGATCCTACCGGGAACTCCCTTTACGCTTGGGCGAAATGGGGACCGTCTATCGTTATGAGCGATCCGGTGTTCTCCATGGACTCATGAGAGTTCGCGGATTCACCCAAGATGACGCCCATCTTTTCTGTACACCTGAACAACTTCCGGAAGAGATGGAAAATTGCGTTCAACTGGCCTTTGACGTTTTAGGGAAATTTGGATTTAAAGATTTTGCGATTTCTTTGTCGACTGGTCCATTTTATTCTAAGGCGTGGGAACTTGGAAAAGGCGTCAGCAAAAAAGAGCTTTATAAAAAAGTTCTCGGCGAAACCAGCGACCCCGGCGGCCTTAAAGAAATCGAAGCGATGAGTTATGACCAAATCATCGACAAATTCTATGGCCACAAGAAAAACGAATTTGCCGGGGAGCGCTCGGAATGGGAACATGCCGAATCGGTCATTGCCGATGTGCTGGGCAAAGCCGTTAAACGAATCGGCGTGGTGCCAGAAATCGACGTCATCGGCGCCGCTTTTTACGGCCCGAAAATCGACATCAAAGTAAAGGATGCACTGGGACGCGAATGGCAATGCAGCACCATTCAGTTTGATTTCAACCTGCCTCGACGTTTCGATGTCCGCTACGTCGGCCCGGACGGAAAAGAACATATGGCCTACATGGTCCACCGCGCGATGCTGGGCAGTTTTGAGCGCTTCTTCGGTTGCTTAATCGAGCATTACAGTGGGGCGTTCCCCTTGTGGCTGGCGCCGGTGCAAGCCAAGATTCTCCCCATCGGCGAAAATTATCTTGCTTACGCCAAAGAGGTTGAAAAAACGTTGCTAAAGTCGGGAGTACGGGTAGAAGTCGACGTCCGTAACGAGAAAATCGGCGCAAAAATCCGAGACGCACAGCTTGAAAAAATCCCGTTCATGCTGATTGTCGGCGAAAAGGAACTGGAAGCCAAAACCGTCAGCGTCCGCGACCGCAAAGATGGCGACCTCGGCGCCATGTCCCTCGAAAAATTCAGGACACACATTAATTAATTTTAGCCAATGACGATGCGCCTTACAGAAGCCTCCTCGTTTTTCTCACAAAGTCCGGAAGAGACCGAAGCGCTTGGCCATCGGATTGCGCGAGAGCTTATCCCCGGAACAATTGTCGGCTTTGAAGGCAACCTTGGAGCTGGAAAGACAACCCTCATTCAAGCGATCTGCCAAGGTCTTGGCGTCAAAGAACACGTGTTAAGCCCCACGTTTGTCATTATGCATGTCTATCAGGGAACTAAATTTCCGGTTTACCATTTCGATCTTTATCGATTGAGTCACAAGGAAATCAATGATCTCGGGTGGGAGGACTACTTGTTTGACCAAGGTATTTCACTGATTGAATGGATTGACCGCGCTCCTCCAATCAACGTTCCATACATCAAAATTAAAATCGATTACGGTGACGAACCTAATTCCCGTAAGTTTGAGATTGAAAGAATCCCATCAAAAAATTAATACGATGAATATCTTAGCCTTTGATACCGCTACCGGTGTTGGAACCGTCGCCATTTTGCAGGATGAAACAGTTCTGGCTGAACGTTCTATCCATGCCCCCATGAGCCTCTTAACCTGGCTTATTCCGGCGATTCAAGACGCCATGAGCGAAGCGGGCGTAACGTTCAACGACCTTGATGCGATTGCCGTGGGAACAGGTCCGGGCTCCTTTACCGGAATACGCCTGGGGCTTTCTACGGCGAAAACCTTGGCCCAAGTCGGCAACTTGCCGCTCTACGGAGTTTCAACCCCTGAAGCCGTGGAAGACGGAACCGTGAAGGCTTCCCGCATCGGCATTTTAGCGACTCAAAGAAAAGAACAACTTTCCGGTGATTTCCATTCGGTCTCTCCGATTTACCCGGTGCGCCCATGAATGCCCTAAAAGTTTCGATTTCGCCGTTGGAAGCGGCTGATATCCCCGAAGTCTTGGAGATTGAAAAAACGGTGGATCCAAGCCCATGGGCTGAAAGTTCCTTCAAGCACGAAGTTGAAACGAACAAGCTGGCTTATTATTTTGTAGCCCGTCATGACGGCAAGATTGTCGGATATGCCGGATACTGGCTTGTCATCGATGAGGTCCACATCACAAAGGTGGCGACCCATCTCGATTTCCGGAGACAAAAAATTGGGGAACAATTGTTAACACACCTTCTTGAAAGCGCTTCACAACAAGGGGCAACCCGCGGAACACTGGAACTGCGGGAGTCCAACGAACCCGCCCGGAAACTTTACGAAAAGTTTGGTTTTTCAGTCTCCGGGACAAGAAAGCATTATTACTTGGACAACCTGGAGAATGCGACCATTATGTGGAAGGAAACCTTATGATTTGCCTCGGAATTGAAACTAGCTGCGATGAAACCTCCGTGTCACTCCTTGAAAACGGAACAAAAATTCATACCAATTTAATTTCCTCTCAAATTGAGGTTCACCGTCCGTACGGGGGCGTTGTTCCGGAAATCGCTTCCCGCAAACATCTTGAAAATCTCAATGTATTGCTGGAAGAAGCGCTCCAGGAATCCAGGGTTTCATGGAAGGACATCACTATGGTGGCCGTCACCCGCGGTCCAGGCCTTGTCGGGGCGCTCTTGGTCGGAGTCGCTGCTGCAAAAAGCATTTCGTTGAGCTTAAACATCCCGCTGGTAGGCGTCAATCACCTCGTCGGTCACGTTTACGCCAATTTTCTTGAGCATCCCGAGTTGCAATTTCCATTCTTGGGCCTCATCGTCTCGGGTGGACACACGATCCTAGTCCACATGGAAAAACATTTAGAATGGAAAAGGTTGGGAGAAACAAGGGACGACGCCGCCGGCGAAGCGTTCGACAAAGTGGCCAGAATTCTTGATCTGGGTTACCCCGGCGGGCCAATCATAGACAAGCTGGCCAAGAACGGAAACCCCAAAGCGATCCACTTTCCGCGAGCAATGCTGTCGGCCGATTCGCTCGACTTCAGCTACAGTGGCTTAAAAACATCGGTTATGAACGCCAAACGAACAGGGCAACTGGATGCGTTTTCCTTAGAGGATCGTTGCGCGTCTTTTCAGGCGGCCGCGGTTGATCCTCTTATTGAAAAAACCCGTCGAGCGATTTTGCAAACGGGGGTAAAAACCTTGGTTCTTGCGGGTGGAGTGGCTTGTAATTCAAGGCTTCGAGAAGAGATGAAAAACTTAGCCGAACGTTATAAAGTAACTCTTTTTTATCCCTCACCAAAGCTCTGTACCGATAATGCGGCCATGATTGCCTGCGCCGGCACGTATCAATATCAAAATGGACAAACGGATACGTTGGACGCCGACGTCAATCCCCAATGGGAACCTTGAGGAAAAAAATGGGGACACACCACTTATTTCTAAATTGTAAATATTAGTGGTGTGTCCCCATTTTTCCAGCCGCTTGTAATTCGAATGGAGATTAGGTATAATGAGGTTGTATGAAGCTTTTCGAATTTCTTAAAAGCCTGCGAAGACACCGTTTTCCGCCAACCGAGAAAGAACTGAAGCCGTTTCAAAAAGCAGCTGTCCTCTTTCAAGCCCTTCCCGCCGCGGTAAGCTCCTCACTTCTGAATCGATTAAACCGCAAAGAAATCTTAAAAGTAGGACGAGAAATGCCACGGGTAAAAAACGTTCCCATCTCCTTAAAAGAACAGATTGTTCATCAGTTTTGGGGAATGTTAGTCGAACATGCGAAATTGTCTCCTACAAGCCAGCCAACCCTGGATGCCATTGAACACGCCGCCCGGCAGAATCCCGATGATTTTCTTGCCATTATCCGGCAATATTGGCTTTCCGACAATGTGCAAGAACCGCTTCGCGTCGAAGAAAAACCCCGGGACGAAGCGTCAAAGTTTTACCATTTCCCCAATAAATTGATCCAAAAACTTTTTTCGATGATTTCCGACGAGGACATGGGTGTGGTTGCCGAGGAAATTTTTCAGTCTTTTGCCGCCCCCCGAGGCAAGCACGCAAGCCGGACAGATGAAAGTTCTGAAATGGGAAATGTCATCAAAGATTTTCTACAGCTTCTTCCCGAAAGTTACTCCATAACCCAACGATCGAACTTCCAGCCTCCCGAAAAAATTGCCATCCTGCTTTTGCTTTTGAAGCCGAAACGGTCCCTTTCCATCGGCAAAAAGCTGCTAAACCGTTTAAGCCGAGAACAATTGGAAGCCTTAATCCTGGCGTTTCTTCAGATCCAGGAAGTTTCAGAAAAAGGGAAAACCGATGTTTTAACTGAGTTTCTCTCTTATTGCAACGCCTCATTCGTAGCCTCGACTTTTCGCGACGAATCTCGACTTTTAGAGGAAATTGAACGCATGGCGCTGCATATGCCGCATCAAATTGCACGATGCTTGCACAGCCGATGGCTGATCGAAAAACATCCTTTAGCTGAATGGGAAGAATTATCTGAAAAAAATCCCGAACTTGCATGCCAAAAATTGGCCGACTATTTTAATCAGAACGTCCAAGCGGCACCTCGGCACTTAACCAACTGGCAAAAAGCCGCTATTTTTCTCCAAACGGTGACACCTGAAGTAAAAGAGAAAGTCCTTCACGAAATGCATCCTGAAGAGACGGCCTTTCTCGTCCCTCAAATGAAACGTGCCTGGAGTATTTCAGCCGAGGAGAAGCGAAAGGTTTTAGAAGAATTTTTAGGAGATTACTATTTTTTATCGACAACCAAATTGCTTGAAAATCAAGAATTATAAGTATCCCTTCGTCCTAGCCTTGTTTCTTGTCCTTCTCGGCGCTCTTTCGCCAAAAATTTCTTTTTCCGATGGTTTTATCGATCCTGCTGAAATCCATGAAGGGATGGTCGGCTACGGAAAAACGGTTTTTCACGGAACAAAAATCGAAACCTTTAAAGTTACCGTTTTAGGAGTGCTAAAAAAAGCGGTCGCTGATACCGATCTCATTTTGGTTAAAATCGACAGTCCCTATTTAAAACAGAATAAGATTGGATTGGTAGCGGGAATGAGCGGCTCGCCGGTTTACTTTAACGGCAAACTGGCTGGAGCGGTCGCTTATGGCTGGCCGTTCACCGAAACGCCGCTGGCTGGGATTACGCCGATTCGCGCCATGCTCGACTCCAACCCCAAGAACAAATCGAGAGTAGAAGCAAGTACCCTTCCTTTGAAAAACCTTCCGGAGTCGATGAAAAGATATCTTCCTTCTGAATCTGCCAAGGACTCCTTAGCCCTCTCCCCGCTAGGCATCCCTGTTTCGGCGTCGGGCTTTGATGCCGAGGGGCTGGCCCGATTAAAAACGTTTCTTCCCATGCTCAATGTTGTTCCCGGCGGAGGAAAAATTCAAAATACGGAACCTTACTCAATGGAGCCCGGACAATCGGTGGGCGCCGCACTGGTTGACGGCGATATCAACTTGGTTGCAACCGGAACCTTAACGTATCGTGATGGATCGAATATTTTGGCGTTCGGACACCCTTTTCTCTCCCTCGGAGACGTTGATATACCCCTTTTTGTCAACTATGTTCATTCTATCTTGCCAAGCATGCAGCTTCCGTTTAAATTCGCCTCTCCCATGAAAGAGGTGGGAACAGTTCTCCAGGATCGCCTTTATGGCATTGGAGGAAGTCTTGCGCAGCATGCCTCCATGGTGCCCATGGATATTGTCCTCTCCGACCCGGAGCGTGGAATTGTCCATCCCTTTCACGTCCGTCTCGCGCGGCATCCCCAATTTACGGCGCACTTGGCCGGTCTTGTGCTGGAACAAGCGGTCAGTTCGATGACAAAAGCACTCGGCGATTCCACCGTGAAGGTTGATTTTTCATTTTACTTTAAAGGACTGCCGCCGCTTCATTTACACAACATGCTTTTCTCTGATCAATCGATTTCAGGCGTGGTGACCGGCGAAATGTTGAAATCCTTAAGTAAAGTTCTGGACAATGATTTTGAGAGAACGTCGCTCGAAAAAATTACCGTGAATGCATCCATTTCGTCCGAGGTTTCGGCCGCTACCTTGCAAAAGATGGTCTTATCCAAACACCATCTTGACCCGGGAGAGCCCCTCGGCATCACAATCTTTTTGAAACCGTACAATCAGGCCGTGATTAAAAAAAGCTATACCCTTCATCTTCCGTCGGACATTCAAGGGACAGTGGATGTTGGCTCAGCGGGCGGCGTCAGTGACGACCAATTGAGACGGACCATTCAGCAGCAACTTCCCGATCCCTTAAATGTTCAACAAATTTTAGAAGGTCTGCAGCAAGCAACACCCAACAACTCGCTGGTCATCCGTTTAGGATTTCCGCGGCACGGCGTTCATTGGGCCGGAGAAAATTTTGGCAATTTGCCGACCGCTTATACCGATCTGCTAAAAGCAGCGGGAAGCAGCCCGCTTTCGTTATCGACCGACGGAGAAGAATACCGGTACGAAATGCCTTGGGCTGTTATCGGGACAGAGACCCAGGAAATCACCGTGGGAACAAAAGAGACACTGCCTTTTATCTCGCAAACTCACCACACGCCTTCTGAGCTTCCCGCCACACCTCACCTCGAGGAGCTTCCCTCGACTACGACCTCGCACGGGATGGAGACATCGCTTTTTTCGCTTCCTTTGCTGTCCGATGATGCTTCGGACAAAAAAACGACCGCCACTGAAAGTGAAACCACTGATCTGCAAAGTTTTGGCACTTTAAAAGATTGGCAAGAAGGAACACTTCACCACCTCGCCATCTCTTCCCGCGGAAATCTATTTTTGGCCCCAAAAACAATCCCGGAAGCCTCGTTTGAGGAAAACGTTCTTTGGAGCATCGCTTCGGAAAAAAATTCGCTCTATGTCGGAACTGCCAATCCTGGCAAAATCTACAAAATTGTGAATCACTCTAAAACTTTGTTTTTTGATCCTCATGCGGTCGCAGTATTGAGTCTCGCTGTTTTGCCGAATGGCGATGTTTTGGCCGGAACTACCGGTGGAAAACTGATGCACCTCTCCTCCGAGGGGAAAGTAAAAGACGAATGGCAGATTGCAGAGCATTATATCTGGCAGATCCTCGTGGAGAAACAATCGGTTTATCTCGCCACCGGCAACCCGGAAGGAAAAATTTACCGCCTCGATTTTTCGATTGCGCATCCCGAACCGCATCTTGTTTATGCATCGTCTCAGTCGCACATCCTATCCCTTTGCGTCATCGGCAAAGATATTTTTGCCGGAACCGCCAACGATGGGCTTTTGCTTGACATCGGGCCGGATGGGCAAGCCAAAACGCTCCATACGTTTGACAACGCGATTATCCCGGCTCTCGCAAAGGGTCAAGATGGATCGCTCCTCATCGGCACTGGGGCCGATAAAGGAAAAGTCTATTTACGGAACGCATCGGGCGAAATGGAACAAATTGCCGAGCTTCCGGACGCAAGCATCACGTGGCTTGGAACTTCGGGAGAAAAAATTCTTGCCGCCACCGGTATTCCAGCAAGGCTCTATGAATTACAGGAGGGTAAGGAGCCCGGACTCTTGTGGGATGGAAAACCGGATGAACGTGTGGGGCTTAAGGGAACGGAAAATGCCGACTACTTTTTTACCTCGGGGAATGACCCTTCACTTTTTGCGCTTTCCACGACCCCGGTGGACCATGGAGATTTTCTTTCCAAAGTCATCGACGCTCAACATGCCGCAATCTGGGGACATACGGTTTGGCATGGGGACATTCCACCGGGAGCCCAGATTCAGGTTGAAAGCCGAAGCGGCAACAGCGCCGAGCCTGACGCAACATGGAGCGGCTGGTCAACGCCGTATCCACCTGAACGACAGCCAACCCAAAGTGCATCCAGCCGCTACTTGCAATACCGCGTCATGCTTTCAAGGCCTGAATCCGCGACCAGCTCACCGCGGCTTGAAACCCTTCAAGTCGTTTGGCGGGTTCACAATCTTCCCCCCTCGATTCAAGTGGTCGATCCTAATCCCGGAGACGTTGTGGGCCCTGAAAAACCGCTTCATGTTAAAGTCTCCGATAAAGACGGCGATACACTGCGGGTCACCGCCCTGCGGGAGCACAATCATCAATCCGAACAATTTTTTGAAAAACTCGTTCCCCTTTCCAAGGACAAGGGGGAGGATGATATTGAAATTCCGCTGAACAAACTGCATGATCAAGGCCCGATGGACGTACATTTCATTGTCTCTGATAACCCGTCTTACGCGGCTGACCAAGCCTTTAAGGCTGAAATCTTCTTAAAGAATCTCACGTTCGACTCCATCCCGCCGACCTTGAAGTTGACCCGGGTCGAAAAAGACAGTCATCATCTATCGGTGAAAGGCGAGGTGCGTGACAAAGAAAGTTACGTCAAGTCGGTACAGTTTAAGTTAGATGACGGGGAGTGGCTGGATACCGTTCCCGAGAAAGGGATGTTTGATTGGCCTGAAAACGGTTTTTCCTTTGAGGTGAACGACTTGACCGATGTCAAAGAGATCCAGATTCGCGTGAAGGATGCCGCCGACAATGAAAGCATCCTGAAAAAAGACTTGGACAAGCTTGCCGTCGGCGATGAAGCCGTCAAAGCTCCTAAGGAAGAAAAAAAGAAAAAATCAGACAAATCTTCTTCTAAAGATCAATCGTCTTTGGATGAACTTAAATCGCTGTTGAATAAGTAACTTTACTTTTAACTTTTGTGGATAGAATTCTCACACCGGGCGACGGATGAGGGAACGCAGCGACAACCCGATCGCTTCCTGAAATAAAATTCACTTCCCGTACACATTCACAGATTTTTATTATATCATGCAAGGAAAAAAATGCAAGAGGGGGGAAAACCTAGTCTACTTGCCGAGGTGGCGGAACCGGCAGACGCACGGGTCTCAAAAACCCGCGGGGGCAACCTCATGTGGGTTCGATTCCCACCCTCGGTACCATCAATCGATCCTCACACATACCGTTTTTCCGAGACTGAAGGTCACTTCGTGGCAAGATAACGTTCAATGGAAATTTTCATGCACCAAAGTGTTGGAGATGGCGGATTTGTATCTAAATATTGAAACTGCTCCCAGGTTTCTTCAAATCCTAAATTCGCATAGATTTTAACCGCAGGGTTCGTCGGCACGACGACTAGGTGACATTTAGGTACTTGCATTAGAGCGGCTTGCTCAAGAGTTACACAAATCAACTGTTTCCCAATTCCATTTCTTCTCCACTCCGGCGCAACCTTAACACCTCCGAGGACGGCCCGCGCTGAATTGAAATCAGGTGTCTGGAGGTGCGCCTTCGCACGTTCTAAACCGTAAGTCAATTCTACTGTTTCAGGATAAAATGTAAGGGTTGCAGTTCCAAGAATGTTTGCTTCATCCTGACGCATAGCGACAAAAGTAAAATTTTTAGCAAGAGGGGTATCATCAAAAAAACATCTTCTAAAAGAATCTTTGGACCAATCGGTTTCCTTTTTCCCATAGAATCTCACAAGGGTTCCATAATCCTCTAGCCTTAATGGCCGAATCTGAGTGCTATTCTCTATCATAATGGCCGAATTGAATGAGCGCGATTCTTTGGGAACGAGGAAGATCGTTAAAAAACGCATCAAGAAAGGTAGAAGTGGACTCGGCGTCCTCATTTTCCGGGTTGGGTGTTCGCCTATCTTTGCCGCTCTTTTTGGATTGTTGAGCTTCGCGCGACAACAAAACAGCATCACGGGGAATAGACGGATCTAGTTTTTGCGCCGTTTGTTGTTGGGCTTGTAGAAACTTTTGAAGCGCCGCACGGCGAATCGCCTCTTCTTCTTCCCAGGGATCACGTTTGCCGGTAAGGCGTGTCGGATCTATCGAACGACGAATGGAGTCTTCAGATCGTCTCTGGTACGTCGGCTCAAAATCCAACATCCCTGGATTATTTGGCAGGATCACAGGATGCGGCTCTCGATCGTCTACAACCGCCTCCACTTGATAATAGTTTGTCTCCCCGGGGCAATCATCGCTCCGTTGGTAACTGGGGTTCTTCCAATCGATTGGCCGAAGACCTCTGATCATGACCATGGTGTTCTCCTTCCGGCATCTTATCATAAATTCATATAGACTGCAATCCTTTGTCGAAAAATTAACCCTATCGGTGCTTTTTATGTATAATTATTGACAATATAGTCCCGATAGGTTATAATTTAAATATATTTATACCTTATAGGGATTATTTTATATAGTACATAGGCCCATTGAACCCGAAAGGGATGATTATATGAACGACTTAGGACAATATCTTAGAAAGGAAAGAAAGTTGGCGCATCTTACTCAACAAGAATTAGCCGAAAAGGCGGGCGTAGGACTTCGCTTTATTCGGGAGTTTGAACAAGGCAAGCAAACGCTTCGTCTGGATTCCGTGAATAAAGTTTTAAAACTCTTTGGGAAAAAACTTGGTCCAGTGAATGACGAAGAATTATGGATTGGGATTTAATCAGGACGGAACATGCGATGGATGCTCAAATTTTCTATCAAAACCAAAAAGCCGGAATTTTAAAACAAACCGATCAGGGGTACGAGTTTGCTTATGATCTAGATTATCTTAAAAGTTCAAAATCACTTCCCATCAGTTTAACGCTTCCGCTTCAAAGTGAAAAATATAAATCAAAAGAACTTTTCCCTTTTTTTCTCGGTCTACTTCCTGAAGGCTGGCTTCTTGGAATGACCACGCGAACGTTAAATCTTAGTCCCTTAGACAAATTTAATCTCTTATTACATACCGGAGGGAATACGGTAGGCGCTGTAAGCGTTCGACCGCTGAAAAACTCATGAAACGTTGTTTATCCTGTCAAGATCCCTTGAAGTCGGAAGTTCGCTATCATCGAAAATGCCTAGTGAAATTGTTTGGAGTAGCGTGGTGTCCCGAGATAAAATTCGGCATTGGAGATCTTCCTGAAGCCGTCAGCAAAACCGTTGACAAAATGTCGATTTCCGGTGTTCAAATCAAAGCTTCCGTTTGCGTAACTCAAAAGAGCCGTCAAATTGAAGTGACGGGAGAAAATGGGACTCATATCTTAAAGCCCGAACCTGCTGAATATCCCGAGCTTCCTCAATGCGAAAATCTTTGCATGAACATGGCGGAAAAACTTGGGATGGAAGTCCCGGCGCATGCTTTATTCGTCATGGCTGACGGTAAAAAATGTTACCTTGTACGCCGTTTTGATCGAGAGGATTCTGAAAAAATTCATAAAGAAGACATGGCTCAACTTCTTCAATTGAATCCGGAACAAAAATATAATGCCTCTCTGGAATCCATTGGCAAAATTATTGTGCAGCATGCAAAAAATAGTTACTTGGAAGCGTTGAAATTTTTCGAACGAATTATTTTCTGTTTTATTATCGGAAACGGTGACATGCATTTAAAAAACTGGTCACTGCTTACTCCCCCCGATCATATCAATCGTCTTGCACCCTGCTATGACTTAGTTTCTTCGTGGTTATATTTGACCAATGAAGAATCCGCTTTAACCCTCAACGGAAAAAGAAATAGACTAACGAAAAGTGATTTTTTAGCTTTTGCCGCCCACCTAAAGTTTGATCCCAAAGCAGCGCAAAACGCTCTTAGAAAAATGATTAATACGAAAGAAATCTTGCTTGAGACTGTGAAAACGTCCGAATTAAGTCCTACCAAAAAAGAAAAATTGGTGAACTTAATTCACGAAAGAATCAATCGTTTACGCCGGTGATGGGAAAGGTATTTAATCATGAGTGATTATTTAAGCCATGTGCTTCGCGGGCTGGATGAAATCGGCCGGTATGCCCGTCAGGCCAATGAAGGCCATCCCCTTGAAGAAACGGCACCCACGCATCCTCAGGAAGAAAGCACCGGGCTAGGGCAGTTAGCTGAAAATGACAAGGATGGCCGAGGAAAAAATCCCTATCAATGTTTTTTTGTTCCGGACCAATGCTCACTCCATACGGATGCGGAAAACAAAGATGATCAACAATGGATCCTGTATTGCCATCGACCTCTAGAGACTCACGTGCCCTTAATTGTTCCAATACCCCCTACCCGTTCTTCACCCAACTTGATTGCTTGCGCTTCAGCAAGTATTTTGATCCCAATTCCTTTTTCAATGTGGACCATAGCCGCTTAACGTCATGCTTCGCGGCAGTTAGACCAGAGCAACTTCACAATTATCCAAATCTACTCACCCTCCATAGAGCCGCTTAAACGTTGGGAGCCTTTCCACGATAATTCATAAGCTTGGCGCATCGCTTCCGCAATCGCCTTATTTTCGATAATCACCGACATGTTATCCGCATAGTTCATGAAGGCGATTTTATTGTTGTAGATGTTGACCTCGATCTGCGGGTCGAAACGCTCTTTCGGAACGATCCGGGTTTCCGCCAGTTCAATTTTGTCCAAGTTTTTATGCCGGGTGTCCCATAACGAACCTTTTCCCGCAATGCGCCGGACTTTAATTCCTAAGGTTATTCGCCTGCTGATATAGTTGTAGCCTCTCGGATACCGTTCGAAAAAAGCGTTTGTGTTCCACTCCAAAATTTCTTTCGGCCTTTCCTTGAGGGTGTCTTCGTAGACATTATGGATTGCATGTTCGCCCTCATAAAACGCGATCTTCGGTTTGGTTTCGTTTTTGTTGTAAATTGCTTCAAGCTCCGGCAGTACATTGGCAATGTTGGATTGAATCTCAACCACCAGGTTTAACAATTTCTCCGGCGGTTCGGCCACAAAGCGGGTTTTGTTTCTCACAAGCGTTTTGGCCACCACTCCCCGGTTGACCAGATAGGAGAGAACCGAGTAGGCTGTGGTCCGTCGAACGCCCGCTTTTTTCGCGATCGCTTGCGCCGAAGACAAACCCGTTTCCAGAGAAGCCAAATAAACCTTGGTTTCGTTTTCAGAAAACCCCATTTTCTTCAAGATAGGCTCTATTTTCATCTTTCACCTCAATATGACGAATTATTCGTCGTCATAATTATAACGCATTATTACCATAAAATCAAGTAACTTATCAATTTATAACAGGCCAACTTCGTCAAAATGACGAGCATCATAGACATTGTTTGCCATTGGCCTGATAATAACATCATGAGCCGAATCCCTTTACCCCCTGGTTATTACCCGCCGGTTTATCATCGGCCCACGAATTCTTGTCATCCGGTACGGCCTGATCCTAAACACTTCAATGACCACTCGTTGTTGGAAAGCGAATCGGGTGCGGCGCGGCGGGCCAATGGGGAAAAACCGCGGGTCATGCTAATCGTTCCACCTTATACTCGATTGAGGGAGCCGTCATTGCCCGGAAGCGCGTTCCGGGAAATCGGCTTGGACACTTTTGAAACCATGAAACGGGCCGGAACCCCCATCGGCTTGCTTCGTATTGCTACCGCCGCTAAAAATCGTGGATACGAAGTTCAAATTGTCGATTCGCCTTTTGCCGGATGGGAGCAAGACCACCCTTATCTCCCAGTCAAATTAACCGATCCTTTTCGGACGGGCACTCTATTGCGCTACGGCCTTACCGACGAGCAGCTCAAAGATAGAATTACCGCCTTTAAACCGGACATTGTTGGCATTCAATGTAACTACACGGTGCAATGGGGAAACGCGCGTGCGCTTGCCGATCTCGTCAAAGAGATTGACAAAAATATCGTCGTTCTGGGTGGTGGCGCGCACATGAGCGGGGATTGGAGAAATGCGATTCTTGATTCGCCCATCGATATCATCGTCATCAATGAATCAGATCGTACGTTCCCACAATTGCTCGATGCGCTAACCCATGACGAGTTGGATGTAGAAGGGGTTCGAGGAATTGCCTATCGCAAAAACGGGAAGCCTTTAAATTCCAACATGACCCTGGGGCATGGCGGAAAATCTCAATATCTTTCCATCAATCCGCGACAATCGTTGGAAGAACGCCAATCCATCCTGCCTTACCCGGACTTTGGAATGCTCGATATGAGTTTGTATTCTCAGCCATATCATTCGGCCGGAGAACGGGTAAGAAAAGACGGGGCCTGGGCGCAAATCTTTTCAACCATCGGCTGCAATGTAGGTTGCGCGTTCTGCTATATTCCGATGATCAACGGACCTTGGCGCGCTCTTGGAATCGACTGGTTCGATCAAGATCTTGCCGATATAAAGCAGCATGGTGTAACCGAAGTGCTTCTTGAAGATGACCACCTTTTGCACGATCCCAACTATGCGATGCAAGTTTGCGATACTTTGGAAAAACATGATCTGCCTTGGGTTGAAGAGGGCGGTCTCAGCTTGTTCAACCTTATCTTGCTCCACATGGGTCTTCCTTTTTTATCAACGTTAAGCGATGCTGAACAAGGAAGCCCTATTTACAGGAATGTTATCGGAGCGCTTAAGGAAGGATTGACCGCTGAAAAACTTATTAAGCGAATGGCGGAAAGCGGTTGTCACGGCGCTTACCTCGCGGTCGAAAGCGCCAATGAAGAAAGTTTGGGCAATTCGCATAAGCCGAAGA
>Ga0207024_10006_pt1 | contig 77048 bp, 76 predicted proteins | sample Alteio_BWMinCont_44_FD_153470 | JGI IMG/M metagenome (GOLD analysis project Ga0207024, IMG submission 153470) | Enriched cells from forest soil in Barre Woods Harvard Forest LTER site, Petersham, Massachusetts, United States -... | ecosystem: Environmental > Terrestrial > Soil > Temperate forest >...
AGTCCGGGTTCAATATGCGTTTGCCTGCACGCTCTAAACCTACCACTAAACCATGAGTTTGTTCACGAATACCCGAATTATGAATCGACTTTCCTAGCAACGGGCTTTCCGAACCAATAGTAAAGGCTTTAAGCGAAAAATTTTCTAATAAACGATCATGCTGTTCTTGCGGTTGATCTCGCACAAAAGTTGCAATAAATTGTTCAATTTGTTCATCATTGCCTAATACAATCAATTTATCAAAGGGCATAATCACTTCATCACTGCGGGGGCTTAATATAACATTGGTTCCACGATAAATTGCCACAATATTAATGCCAAATCTCTGCCGTAGTTGGTGCACATGTAGAGGTTTATGAAATAATTCTGAATAGCGTCCAAGCTCTATTTCAATTAAATGAGTTTCCCACGGCGCCAATTCTTCATAACGATTATATTGTCGTGAAGAGAAATTTAAATTATCAATTAGCTTTTTTTCAAACCATTGATAAGATTTATCTAATTGTTTATATAATAAACCAAAAAATATTAAGGCGATAATTGCCAAGCTTACACTGATTAACCAGGTGTCAAAATAAACAATACTTAAAAATAAAATTTCTAATACGACAATTGACCAGCTAATAAATAACATGATTTTATAGTGTTTTTTAAATGCAGCTAGCATGCCCCAAATAAACGGTGAAGCGATTAATAATGTTGCCAGCCAATCTAAAATTTTGACAATCCAGTTTTTATCAAATCCAGCAGCTATTTTAGGCAGTAAATAATGTTGGATTAAGGTAAATATAGCTCCTACAATTACACCATTAATAATAAATTGAGCGAAGGCGCGTCGATATATTGAGCTTTGTTTTTTATTTGCTAGTAGTTTATATACCCATGCTGAATAATTCTCTAAATGATACTTTGCTTTAACAGGTAAATGGTTATCTAATTGATCACTTAATTTTCCTGACCAATTAATCAAATAAGGAGTGGTAAAAGTGGTAATAGCCGATACTGCCACAATGATCGGATATAATTTTGAATCAGTCGCGTGTAATGCTAAACCTAAGCCTGCAATAATAAATGAAAACTCACCTATTTGCCCCATACTAAAACCTATGCGTAATGAGGTTTTAACACTTTGTCCAGTTAACAAAGCGGCAAATGAAGTAATAAACAGTTTGCCAACTACCGTGACTAAACATAAAAATAAAATTAGTGGTAAATGGTGCCAAATCATTTTGGGGTCAATTAACATGCCGACCGAGACAAAAAATACCGCAGCGAAAATATCGCGAATTGGGCGAATTAATTTTTCTAAACGGTGCACTAAAGGCGTTTCAGCAATAATAGAACCCATAATAAAAGCCCCTAATGCGACTGAATAATCAAAATAAGCCGCAATAGAAACTAATAATAAACACAAAGCAATTGAAACAATGGTTAAGGTTTCTTCACTGGCATAAGCGGCAATATGTCGAAATAATAAGGGTACAAAAAAATAACCTATTAAAAACCACCCACCGACTACAATAATTAATTTGAGGGTTGCCCATAACATATCGATGGAAACAATATTTTGCGTAGCCACTACTGTTGATAAACCCACCAATAATAAAATGGCGAGTAAATCTTCGACGATTAAAATGCCAAACACTAATTCAGCAAAACGCTTGTTTTTTAATTTGAGTTCTTCAAAGGCTTTAATAATAATAGTGGTGGAAGAAATAGCCAAAGCCGCGCCTAAAAATAAACTATTGTAAAATGACCAACCCAGTACAGTGCCGGTTGCCAAGCCAATTAATACCATACCAATTACTTCAATAAAGCCCGTGATGCTCGCGGAAAAGCCGACGCGTTTTAATTTATGAAAGCTAAATTCAAGCCCTAAGGAAAACATTAAAAAAATGATACCCAGCTCAGATAATACTTTAATGTTGTCGCTATTGCTGATAAACGAATGCGGTGGGGTATGCGGGCCAACAATAGCTCCAGCCACTAAGTAACCCAAGACCACAGGCTGGCGAATTTTTTGAAACAATAATGTCACGATACTAGCAATAACCAGAATAATCGCGAGATCAGTAATCAAAGGGTTAAGGTTGTGCACGGTGCTCTATTGTAAGTTAAGAAAGATTTTATTGTACCTAAATAGGTGATTTTAAGCTAGTTTTAAAAATATTTTGTAAGGATTGTAAAGCTGGGTCCCCGCTTTCGCGAGGACGACGAAGTACGTCATTCCCGCGGTAGAGCCTGCCCCCGCGAAGGCGGGGGCGGGAATCCAGGCTATGCCCGTCTTTTTTTCAGATAAGCCGAAAACTCTTCCATATATAAATAAAACACGGGCGTAACATACAAAGTCAGGAACTGCGAAAATAATAAACCACCGACAACTGCAATACCCATAGCTTGACGTGTCTCTCCCGCCGCCCCAAAGCCAATTGCCATAGGCAGCGTCGCTAAAATCGCCGACATGGTTGTCATCATGATAGGACGAAAGCGAGTTAAGGAAGCTTGTTGGATCGCTTCAAACGACGATAAATTTTCTTTACGTTTTGCTTCTAGCGCAAAATCTACCATCATGATGCCATTTTTCTTAACCAATCCTACTAACATAATGATGCCGACAAAACTAAAAATATCTAATTCTTTATGAAATACAAATAGCATTAATAAAGCCCCAAAACAAGCAAACGGTAAGGCTGTTAAGATAGTAATAGGGTGGCTAAAATGCTCATATAAAATTGCTAAGACTAAATAAATTACTAAAATCGTAATTAATAATAATAGTGGTAGGGTATTCATAGATTGCTGGAAGGTTTGTGCTGAACCAATAAACGATCCTAATACCTCCGGTGGTAAAGTTTGTTTTGCCATACTTTCTATTTGTGTACTGACATCACCTAATGCAACTCCTGGCGCTAAATTAAACGATAAAATAACCGAAGGCAATTGTCCATAATGATTTATTGACACAGGGCCTGCGCCATATTGAATAGTTGTGATCGCATTTAGCGGGACGAGCTGACCATTACTGGAGTGGATATAAATATTATCAAGCGCATTCACATCATATTGATATTTCGGATCCACTTGGGCAATAACATCATATTCATCCGTAGCAGTATAAATGGTGCTAATTTGAGTTTGACCAAAGGCATTATATAAAGTTGTTTCAATTTGTGTTGGAGTAATGCCTAAAGTGGCGGCTTTGGCGCGTAAAATATGGAAATTAATTTGTGGGTTGGTAATTTGTAAATCCGAGTTAACATCTTGTATGCCTGGGATGCTTAACATTTTCTTTTGCAATTCAGGTGCAGCTGTTTGTAACAACGACCAATCCGTACTTTGTAAAATATATTGGTAAGTGCTGTTAGTGACCGCACCACCTGCACGAATAGCCGGAGGATTGCTGAGAAATAATTGAATGCCAGGTACATTTTGGGTTTTTGCGCGTAACTCTTGAATCACTTCATCAGCGGTTAAAGACCGCTCATTAGTGGGTTTTAAACGAATTTGGAAGCGTCCTGAGTTACTGCTGATGCTACCACCATTGCCTTGGCCTACAATCGACAATAAACCATCTACGTTGGGATCTTGGCGAATAATTTCCGCAATGGCTTTTTGCCGCGTTAAAAAATCAGGAAAGGTTATACCAATAGGTACTTGGGTATTACCATTGATTAATCCTGTGTCTTCACTGGGAATAAAACCTTTACCGACCACATTATAAAGTAAAACAGTTAAGCCCAAAATAATAATAGAAAAAATTACAATCCAAATTCGATGTAATAATACCCAGCGTAAGCTGGTAGCATAATATTCACGACAGGCTTGAAAGCTGCGTTCAAAACGTGGGAATAAGGTTTTTTTTTCGGCTTGCCGAGGCTTTAGCAAGCGGCTACACAACATAGGTGTTAAAGTTAATGACACTACGCCTGATAATAATACGGCTACGCCAACGACTACTGCAAATTCATTAAACAAACGACCAATGATACCACCCATAAATAAAATCGGAATAAAGACCGCCGATAATGATATCGTCATCGAAATAATAGTAAAGCCAATTTCGCGACTTCCCATAAAAGCACTTTCTAAAACACTAAAACCTTTTTCGATGTAGCGGACAATATTTTCGATCATGACAATTGCATCATCGACCACAAAACCTACCGCTAAGACCATGGCCATGAGCGATAAATTATCTACCGTATAACCACATAAATACATAATGCCAAAGGTACCTAGCAAAGATACCGGTAAGGCAATGATGGTAATAATCGTGGCCGGGAAGTTACCAATAAATAATAAAATGACAGCAGCGACAAAGAATATGGCTAACAGCAGTGTCAATTTAACTTCACCTAAAGCACTTTTTACAAAATTAGAGCGATCATAAAACACTTGCATTTTGGCATCACCCGGCAATTGTGCGGTTAATTGCGGTAATAATTTTTTGACTTCTGTAATCACTTCAATTTCATTAGCATCGGGTTGCTTTTGAATCGCTAATACGATAGCACGTTGCTTATTAAACCAGGTGGCTTGTTTATCGTTAGAGACGCTATCTAAGGCTATACCTACATCTTCAACTCGCACAGGCATGCCATGGCTATAAGCAATGATACCTTTATTAAAACCATCCGCATTGGTTATTTGACCATTTGATTTCAATAAATAATAATGATCATTAGCTTGCAAAGTGCCTGAAGGTTGATGCGTATTTAAGCTTTGAATAGCAGTGATCGCATCATTCACATCCATGCCTCGGGCCGTGAGTGCATGGGGATCTAAATTAATGCGCACCGCATATTGTTGCGCCCCAAAAACCGATACTTGAGCCACACCATTAACCATCGATAAACGTTGACCCACTTGGGTTTCGGCAAATTCATCTAATTGCGTTAAGGGGATATGATCGGCCGTTAAGACCAGAAAGAAAATAGGTGAACTAGCAGGGTTTACTTTGCGTAAAAACGGTGGCGTAGTCATCTCAGATGGTAAGGAACGCATGGTTTGCGAAATAGCATTTTGGACATCTTGAGCCGCCGAATCAATATTGCGGCTCAAATTAAATTGTAAGGTGATAACAGTTTGCCCTAAACTGCTCACTGAATTCATAGAATCAATACCTGAAATATTGCTAAATTGTTTTTCTAAGGGGGTCGCAACAGAGCTTGCCATGGTATCGGGATCTGCTCCCGGTAAGTTGGCTGTGACGGTAATAGTGGCAAAATCTACATTAGGTAATTCACTGACAGGTAAATAAGTGTAAGCAAACCAACCAAAAATAACAATCGCAAAAGTTAAAGCGATGGTGGCAACCGGGCGTTCGATGAAAATTTTTGAAATATTCACGCGCTAGCTCCTGCTCCTGATTTAATAATAGTGACTTTAGCGCCATCAGTTAAATTTGCTGGAATATCCGTTAAAATAATATCGTTAGCGCTTAAACCTTTACTAATAACACTTAAACCATCTAATTGTCTATCCACTACAATACGTTGTAATTTGGCGGTATCTTTATTAAGCAAATAAACAAAATTACCCATTTGATCAATTTGAATAGCTGAGCTAGGCACCACTAAAGCATCAGTTTGAATAGTTAAAATTAACCGAGTTCTCACTGTTTCACCTGGCCATATAGCATTATCGGGGTTAGCAAATGCCGCTTTCATTGCTACTGTGCCGGTATTGGCATTCACTGTATTGTCGATAAAATTAAGTTTGCCGTTAAGCGTTTTATTCGAGTCTACTTTGATTTGCACTTGCAAGCTACCGGCTTTTTGATATTGTAATACTGAGTTTAATTGGGATTGAGAAACACTAAAATTAATTAAAATAGGATCTAATTTATTAATAGTGAGTAAAGCGGTGGTATTTGCAGTCACCAGATCACCTATTTTTACATTAACACTCCCCGTTTTACCGTCAATCGGGGCTTTTATTTTAGTATAAGCCAATTGAGTTTCAGCTTGCTTAACCGTTTGTGCATCCGCGGCAACAATAGCTTGTTGGGATTTCGCCGAGGCATCTGCTTGTTCATATTGTTGGGGCGAAGCATAACCTAAGTGCAATAATTTTTTTGTGCGTTTAGCATTCGACGCTAAGTTAACTAATTGCGCTTTATCACTTTGCAGCGTAGCTTTCACCTGTTGTAAAGTAATTTCTAACGGCGTAGGGTCAAGTTCAATTAAGGTTTGCCCGGATTTAACAGAGTTGCCTTCTTGAAAATTAATTTGGGTAACGATACCCGTTATTTGTGGCAAAATAGTAGCTGATTGCGTGGCTTCAACGGTGCCAATTGTTTGAATCAAATAAGGCATAGGCTGAACTTGAACATTGACTGTTCTAACTGATAAAACCGGGCGTTGTTTAAGATTAGTGGTGGCCGGTTGGGTATAAACCCAAATAGCACAACCGGCAGCGATAAGGGCAATGACAAGGCTTAAAATAGTTAACCGAGATTTGAGCATACGGGGAGCATTCCTTTAAAATAGAACATGATGAATGCGGTAATTATAAAGGATTGGTATAAAAATGAACAGAGTTATAGTTGAATATTGTGGGTAGTGCCAACTTGGACGCTGTCATTCTCAGCCGAGCTTGCGAGGCTGGGAATCCAAGGTTTTGTGGTTTGCTGCCACCTTACGTGCTAAATTATACTCTGTGAACACCTTGGATCCCCGCTGGCGTCGCTTAACGCTCCTGGCGAGGATGACAACTTCCCCACTAATTTCCTTTTACTACTTTTTTCTCAAAAATTTTTTCCCGGACACGGCAGTAGCGCTTTGCTATACTATGCTGCAGAAATAGGTGAAATGCAAGATCCAGATTTATTTTTTAAAAATTTGGTAGTGGCTGCTCCTAATGATAAATATCGAGGTGAAATTATGACTATCGCTGAACGATTTAAACAAATTGGTAGAAATGAAGGTTTAGAACAAGGATTAGAACAAGGGTTAGACCAAGGATTACATAAGGGTATGTTATTGGTTGCTGAAAAATTATTTAAAGATGGGCAAGGTTTAAAATATGTAGCTGATATAACCGGCTTACCAGAATCTCAGTTAGTTCAAATTCAAATGGGCATAACACCACGCTCATAACACATTAAATTATGTTAATAAATTGCAAATATCAAAGTATTGATTTTGGTGTGCCAAATCGTAAGGAGTATATCTATCTTTATTACGCAGGTGGCGTTTAGCATTTTTTTCTAGTAAAAACTTTACAATCTCAATATGTCCGTTTTCAGCGGCAGCGTGTAAAGCAGTACTACCCTCACTATGAGACGAATTCCCAAACGCTTTTTTTAGTGTTCCATTGATGTCGACATCACCAAGGTTAAGTAAATATTCCACAACGGCTTGTTGTCCAGCATGTGCCGCCATATATAACATTCCAGTTGTAAATATATAATAATGATAAGTTCTTCCTCCGAAAAAACCAGCTGTTCTTTGATCTGCTAATGCTTTTTCTACTGAGCTCGATATTATTCCTGCTTTAGCGCTAATCATTAAAAAATCATCCAGTAAATCTAAATTATCTGCATTAAAACTTACACTAGACGTTTGTTCGTTGTTAAATTCTACTGATTCTGCTAACAAATTAATTGAGTGACGCCAACTAAAAAAGTTTAATCCAATGGCAGCGGAAAATGAATCTCCTCCATATTTTTCAAATATAAATTTAATGGCTCCATGCAAAGAGGACCTGAAAGTATGAAATCCTCGTGTCAAACGATAGTATGACAAATTAATATCGTATAGTTCATATCCAGAAAAAACTTTACGTAGCCCAATGGCATGTTTCCCTCCCATCACGTTTAAATTAATACAGACATCATATCCACTATCGCCTAAATAGTTGAATTGTTCCAAAAGATAATCATGTAACTCTGTTTCATACATTAAAAATGTGCGTGCTTTGAGCAAATAAAGAGGGGTTGATACAGTTTTTCGATTAAGATCTCTGATGCGTTTTTTTTCTTCACTTATTTCAACTAATCGCACTACTGGGTTAGTGGAGTTAGCCAGCTGATATACGCGGATTTTTTCTAGACTTTTTCGAGATTTCGACAAGTGAGATGAGTGTTGTAATTCTTGAGCGGGAGTTTCGAATAAAATGCGCGTAGTATGATAAAAATTAAGTAGAGAATGTTGTTTGCCAGCTTGTTGAGAGCGCAAACATTTTTCTATCCATAGCATAGTAGCGCCAAAACAATAACCGCTTTTTAAATGTTTCTTAGCCGTAACAGAAATATTTTGATTGAAAAAATTAAGATTATCACGAAATTGACGGTGGCTACGTTTTTTGTTTAACTCTATTCTGATAAGGTATAACTGATGTCTAACTTCAGGATTATCTACGCCATTTGTGCTTAATACTTGCTCTGGTGTTCTACCTGAGTTATCTTTTGCCTCAGTCCATTCAGCACCCCAAGCTAGTAATTCATGGATAATGGTTAGGGCCTCCTTATTTTCTGCATTGGCGCACGCGATATGTAAGACAGTTTGTCCATCTCTATCTGTCCAGGCTAAATTTACTCCTTGCTGCAATAACTGTCGCACTTTAGGAAGATCACCATGGGTAATGGCACTAAAAAAAGTTTCTGTTTTTATATTAACTTGTTGCGATGAAATATAATTAGATAACTCCCATAGTTTGTCGATATATCGTTGTTGGTTTGTATATTTTTGCCGATGCTGTAGAAGATAGCTTTGAAGGGCATTGATCTTAGCAGGACTGATCGGTGAAATGGGGTGAGCGGCAAAATAAGTCCTAATTTCTGCACCACCTTGCGGGAACAATTTTTCTAAGTCAGTAATTAGCTCATGAATCTTTGGATCTAGCATATTCTTATTTTTCTAAATTAATGATGCTAATTATAAAGCATTAAAGCAAGAATAAATAGAGGGCTCTGCTCAGAGCTAGCATCTAACACCACCATTTTTACTTCTTTCTCAAGTTTCAAATTTTTTTTCTTATAAAATCATTTGACATTCAAAAAGAATTTAATTACATTAATATGCATGAAGATTATTCAAAACCCACATGATAGAGTTTTCAAAGTCGCTATGTCTCAGTCAGCTGTTGCTAAAGCATTTTTTGAAGCGCATTTACCTCCTAATATTATTGCTAATGCTAATTGGCAAACTTTAGAGTTGTGTGCTGGCAGTTTTATTAGTGAAGAACTCCAACAACATAGCAGTGATATACTTTACCGTTTGCAAATTGCTGATGAAGAAACGTATTTATACACTCTTGTAGAGCATCAAAGCCAAGCTGATGAACTTATGCCTTTTCGGCTATTAGAATACATGGTGAAAATTTGGCGACAATTTATTAGCCAACAAAAAACTTTAAAATTACCCACTATTTATCCTTTAATTTATTATAATGGTAAACAAAGTCCTTATCCACATTCAACCGCATTATTTGATGGCTTTGCCAATCCAACGAGCGTACAACAAATACTTAAACAGCCTTTTCAATTAATTGATTTAACACAAATACCAGATGATGCTTTAAAGCAACATAAATTAGCAGCAGCACTTGAACTTATACAAAAACATATTTGGGATCGTGATATTGGCTTGCTACTAAATGCCATGTTAAACGAAAAACTTTGGCAAAAAATGCTAAATGAGGCCCCCGAACACCAAGGTAGCCAATATTTGAACGCTTTGCTATACTATGCTGTAGAAATAGGTGAAATGCAAGATCCAGATTTATTTTTTAAAAATTTAGTGGTGGCTGCTCCTAATGATAAATATCGAGGTGAAATTATGACTATCGCTGAACAATTTAAACAAATTGGTAGAAATGAAGGATTACATAAAGGTATGTTATTGGCTGCTGAAAAATTATTTAAAAATGGGCATGGCTTAAAATATGTAGCTGATATAACCGGCTTACCAGAATCTCAGTTAGTTCAAATTCAAATGGGCATAACACCCCGCTCATAAGCAACGATCCCCCGGCAAAAAGTCATGACCACTTGATAGTGTTCATCTAATACCACTAAATCAGCGTCTTTACCTACTTTGATACTGCCTTTTCGATCAAAGATATTAATCATTTTAGCCGGTACTTGGGTGGCCATGTAAAGTGCATCAGCAAAGGGGATATCGGCAAATTTCATGGTGTTTAACACGGCATCTAACATGGTTAATACACTGCCTGCTAAGGTGCCATCGACTAAACGGGCTTGACCTTGTTGGACAATCACAGTTTGGCCGCCTAATTCATATTCGCCATCTGAGCAAGCTTTGCCAGACATGGCATCTGTGACTAAAACCAGTTTGTCTTTACCTTTTAGTTGGTAAATTAATTTAACAATGGCAGGGTGCAAATGCACACCATCGACAATGATTTGGGGCGTCACGCTATCGGCTAATAACATGGCGGTGACGGCATTGGGTTCGCGATGATGTAATCCACGCATGGCATTGAATAAATGCGTGGCAGTGCTACAACCTTTTTTAATCGCGGCGATTGCTTGGTCGTAATTAGCTTCACTGTGACCAAATGAAGTTAACACACCTTGTTGAGTTAAATAGTCAGTTAACTCTAAGCCATGCTCTTGTTCAATGGCTAAAGTCACGATTTTAATCAAGTTACCCGATAAGTGTTGCCATTGTTTAAATAAATCGATATTCGGTGCAATCACGGCATTGGGCCGTTGCGCTCCAACATATTTAGCCGCAATAAAGGGGCCTTCTAAATGAATGCCAACTATTTCGGCGCCTTGATAATTAGTTTTGGTAAATTGATTTAAGCTGGTCATGGCGGCGCAAATGCCAGCATCTAATTCAGTCATGGTACAAGCTAAGAATGAAGTGGTGCCTTCAGCCGGTAAATTATTAGTAATAGTTTGATATGAGTTAACAGTGGCATCCATGATATCACAGGCTTTCACGCCATGTAATTGCAAATCGATGAAGCCGGGAATTAAGTGGTAACTAGCAGGGAAATTGTAAGTTACTAACGATGAGTTATTTGCATCTATGGAATAAATCTTGTCTTCTTGAATGCTCAAACTGGCATTTTGAATAATTCCAGTTTCAGTATAAATTTGTGGGCCTTTAATAATAATTTGATTCATTATATTTCTCTTAATTTTTTTTTCTTACATCTGGATGCCAGCCTTCGCTGGTATGACAACGATAAATTTGTCATGCCAGCATGGAAAAAATCTCATAGAATCCTCGCAGGTAGCAAGCTGGGCATCTAAAAAGCCTCTTGTTAACTCCGTAGTTTGCATTCTGGATGCCAGCCTACGCTGGCATGACAATGTACTAATTTCTGTTTTACTACTTCGTCACCGTCACTTTTTGTAAATTTTTTGGAGCATCGGGATTATAGCCGCGTTGTTTGGCAAGTTTAGCTACCGCTAGATAAAATGCTTGTACTGAAACGATAGGATCACAAATAGGATGCAAACTAGTTGGTAAGTTTAAGCTATAATTAAGCAGCTCAGTTGGTATTAAGTCTTTTGGTGCAGCTAGTAAAATATCGCCACCTAATTCATGAATTCGATTTGCCACATTTAATAAACCTTTTAGCGTTGGATCTGATTGCGCAAATAACAACACAGGATAATCAGGCTTAATCAAAGCAAAAGGCCCATGCAAGACTTCCGCACTGCTAAAAGCTTCTGCTTGCAAGCCAGAAGTTTCTTTAAATTTTAACGCACACTCTTGCGCGATAGGGAAACTATAACCGCGTCCAATCACAAAGGTATTACTCGCTGTTGCATAAGTTGAGTTAAGCAATGACCAATCTGACTCTAAAGCTTGTTCTAATTGAGTAGGTAATTTTTCTAAAGCAGATAATAAAATTTCATCGTGAGCATAATAGGCCACTAATTGTGTGAGCGCCGTTAAACTGGTTAAATAACTTTTGGTGGCAGCGACAGCCGTTTCAGGCCCAGCATGTAAGGGTAAAACATATTCAGCAATTTTTGCTAAGGGAGAATCAGTATCATTGACTAACGCGACTGTGATAGCACCTGCTTGTCGACTAGTTTGCATGATGGTGCAAATATCTTCACTTTTGCCAGATTGCGAAATACCTATCACTAAGGCATTTTTTAACTGGAGTTGGCTATGATAAATGCTGGCTACAGAAGGCGCCGCGGAAGCGGTGACTAAACCTAATTTTGTTTCAAATAAATATTTAGCAAAAGTCGCGGCATGATCTGAGCTACCACGGGCAATGGTCATCACAAATTGTGGTTTAATGAGCTTTAAGTGTTTGACTAAAGCTTGAATAATAGGGGCATTTTCCTGTAATTGTTCCGCAATTAAGCTTGGTGCTTGCCGTGCTTCAGTTTCCATTTGAGTCAATTTAGGCATGAGGACTTGCCTGTTTTGGGTGAATGTGTTTGCCTAATACTTCACGTTCAATCATAAATAAAGCTCCTTGCGTTGCATCGTATTTACGCGGTACTAAATGGGATTTCAATTCATCACAAACCCACGGTTGCACAAATTGTGTGACCCCACCAAATAAAGCATAGTTAATGCGCTCATGATGAGCCCCGGCTTTTTTTCGCAAAGCATAAAAAATTCGATCGACTTCATGAGCTGAGCGTTTAATTAAACTTATTGCATGAGGGTCTTGTTTTTCCACATATTCCACCACTAATGGCACTAAAGTCGCAAATTCAGTGGCTTCTGCGGCATCGGTCCATTCGGCAAAATAGTCCCAATCATTATTGAATTTGGCATAAATGGCTTCCAATAATGGGGAAATTTCTTCTCGCCCGTCTAACCATTGCGCAGTGTAGCGTGCCGCTTCTAAACCTAGCCATGCGCCTGCGCCTTCATCACCTTGTGGAAACCCCCAGCCACTACTTTGCATGATGTCGCGACCGATCACTTCAAATCCCACAATACCAGTGCCAATAATAATAATGCCGCCATCTTTACAATCATGGGCGCCTAAACAGGCACAATAACCATCGGAATTTAACACTAATTTTTTGAAAGGATGTGAGCGTTTTAAAAAATCTTGCACTTTAACTTTAATTTCACAACCGGCTAAACCCATGCCTGCATAGAGTTCATATTTATCGCTTTTTAAATTAATTTGAGCTTGCCGAGCAGCTTCTTTTAACGCATTGTTAATTGATTCCCAGGAACGATTTACCGAAATACGAATGCTGGCCATGCCACCCGTGGCTTTGCCTAATAAATTGCCTTGCTCATCTTGAATTTGTAAACGGGATTTGGTGCCACCGCCATCAACCCCAATAAATAATTTAGTTGTCATATATTTTCCTGTAACGCTAGGCTTTAGCCTAAGACTATTGTAAAATTCGCTTATTGTAACAAAAATCAGGCATAAATGATGGTTAACTATTGGGCAATTATTGTCGCAGCGGGTACTGGGCAGAGAATGCGCAGCGAAATTCCCAAACAATATTTAACTTTGCATGGTAAAATGGTTTTAGCAAGTGCTATCCAACCCTTTATTGATAATAAGTTAATAAAAAAAATTGTGGTCGTTATCGCAGCCGATGATCAACATTGGCATACTTTGCCGATAAGCCAACATGAAAAAGTTATTACTGCAATTGGCGGCGCTGAACGAATTGATTCGTGTTTGAAGGGTTTAGCCGCTTTACAAGAATTTGCGCAAGCTGAGGATTGGATACTCGATCATGATGCCGCGCGGCCGTGTTTATCTGCTACTGATTTAAGTAATATGCTTGCTAGTTTAGCAACCCATCCGGTGGGTGGCATTTTAGCGTATCCTGTGGTTGATACCTTAAAACGTACGAATGATCAATTTATTATTACCGACACTCTCGATAGAAAAAACGTTTGGCATGCAGCAACGCCACAAATGTTTCGCTATGAAATTTTATTAAAAGCTTTAAATCATGTTAAGCAAGCTAATGTAGCGATTACTGACAATGCTTCCGCGTTAGAGTTGTTAGGTTATAATCTAGCCATCGTAGCAGGTTCACGCAACAATATTAAAATTACTTATCCGGAAGATGTGGCTTTGGCAGAATTTTATTTAACGAAAGATTTATCGGAGGGAGAGATCCCCCCTTTGAAAAAGGGGGGTAGGGGGGATTTAAAAGCTTGAAGTACAGATATATTTTCAAAGATTGTAGGTAATTTGAAAAAATCCCCCTTAATCCCCCTTTTCCAAAGGGGGAAATAAAACTAATTTAATTAAGAGAATAAATATGAGAATTGGGCACGGCTTTGATGTACATGCGTTTGCAAAAAATCGTAAACTTATTTTAGGCGGTGTTGAGATCCCCCATCATCACGGTTTACTCGGCCATTCTGATGCAGATGTTGCAATTCATGCTTTGTGTGATGCGTTATTAGGGGCTTTAGCATTAGGCGATATAGGCAAACATTTTCCCGAAACCAAAGACTATAAAAATATTGATAGTCGAATTTTATTACGCAAAGTTCAAACCTTATGTGAAGAAAAATCCTATCAACTTAATAATGCGGATATTACAATTATTGCAGAAGCTCCTAAATTAGCGCCTTATATTTTAGCTATGCGAGAAAATTTAGCCGCTGATTTAGCCACCGATTTAGAAAATATCAGTGTAAAAGCTACCACTACTGAAGGTTTAGGCTATACTGGACGTCAGGAAGGTATCGCAGCGCATGCCGTGGTGCTATTAACAAAAAAATAATGCGAGGAAGTTTTAGGTGTTAACGATTTTAATTAGTAATGATGATGGGGTATATGCCCCGGGGATTATCGCTTTAGCAGAAGCCATGAAAAAAATTGCCAATATCAAAGTAGTGGCACCTGATCGCAATCGCAGTGGTGCCAGCCATTCACTGACTTTAAACCGTCCATTACATATGAATGAAATTGAAAATGGTTTTTTCAGTGTCGATGGTACGCCAACTGATTGTGTGCATTTAGCGGTTACGGGTTTAATGGAAGCATTGCCCGATATCGTCGTTTCAGGCATCAATAATGGTTCAAATTTAGGCGATGATGTATTATATTCAGGCACCGTGGCAGCCGCAATGGAAGGACGCTTTTTAGGGTTTCCCGCGATTGCCATTTCCTTAGTGGGTACTCAGTGTAAACATTATGAAACCGCTGCTATTATTGCGCGCCACATTGTTGAACGTTTACAACATGATCCACTACCAGCAGCCACGATTTTAAATGTTAATGTACCCGATGTGCATTTTAAAGATATTCAAGGTTATGAAGTGACTCGCTTAGGCACGCGCCATAATGCTGAACCCACGATTAAATCGACCGATCCACGCGGTGAAACTATCTATTGGATAGGCCCAGCAGGTTTAGAAAATGATGCTGGCCCTGGCACCGATTTTCATGCGGTGAAAAATAATAAAGTTTCTATTACACCTTTGCACGCTGATTTGACCAGTTATGAATCATTTACCCGTTTAGCTACCTGGGTTGAGGATTTAGAAATTTGATTTTAAAATATGGGATTATTATTGTAATGGTACTATTGCTGGGTTGTACTGCAACTCAAAAAAATAATGCTATTACCGTAGTAGATGCTAAAGCCGAACAAGCCAAAGCCCTTGGATATTATACCGTTCAACCTCAAGAAACAGTGTATTTTATTGCTTGGCGTTTAAACATGGATTACCATGATCTAGCCGCGTATAATAATTTAACTAAGCCTTATAAATTAAAAGTTGGGCAGCGCTTAGTGTTATCTGTTTCTAAGCTTAAGAGAGTGGAAATTGAGCGACAAGCCCAGGTACGTTGGGCGCATACTATACCGATTAAAGCGTGGTTATGGCCCGTTCAAGGTCAAGTCATTGATAAATTTTCTAATTCAACTAATGGCATTGATATTTTGGCTCCCCGTGGAACGCCTGTCCGGGCTGCCGCCGCGGGTCAAGTGGTTTATAGCGGCGCGGGAATTCGCGGTTATGGAAATTTAGTAATTATTGAACATAATGCTGAATATATGACCGCCTATGCTTATAATGATCAAATTTTAGTGCCAGAAGGCCATTATGTGCAAGCGGGGCAAACCATTGCAATGGTGGGAAGTACCGGTAAAAATAAAGTAATGTTGCATTTTGAGCTGCGCAAAGCTGGTAAAGCAATTGATCCATTGAAATATTTATCTTAATCAGGGATAATTGCGACTGCTCAAAGGATTATTTAGAATGCCCAAACAACAAAAGACTACAATAAAATCGACTATAGACAATTCTGATAAAGAATCAAACGATGATTTAGAGTTTGATCCACAAGCTACTGATTTAGACAGTGCAGAGGTTTTATTGATTGAACCGACTGAAGACGATTTGGAATTAGATCCAGAACTCGATGTTATCGTTACCGAAATAGAAAGCAACCCTAATCCCAAATTATTTGCTGCGGATGCCGTTCGTTCTTACGATCCTACATTAATGTACTTGAACGAAATTGGTTTTTCACCTCTGTTAACTGCCGAAGAAGAAATTAAATATGGTCGTTTAGCCTTAAAAGGTGATGCGAAAGCGCGTAATAAAATGATTGTAAGTAATTTGCGTTTAGTAGTGAAAGTAGCCAGACGTTACAGTAATCGCGGTATTGCTTTTTTAGATTTAATTGAAGAGGGTAATTTAGGGCTAATTCGCGCAGTTGAAAAATTTGATCCAGAGCGTGGGTTTCGTTTTTCAACCTATGCCACCTGGTGGATTCGTCAAACAATTGAGCGAGCGATTATGAATCAATCACGCTCAGTGCGTTTGCCCGTGCATGTGGTCAAAGAATTAAATATTTATTTGCGTGCCTCACGTGAATTAACCCAGCTTAATCATGGCGCGTCCCCAACCGCTGAGCAAATTGCTAAGCATGTTGATCGTCCAGTAGAAGATGTGAAACGATTATTAAAATTAAATGAAAAAACTACCTCGATGGATGCCACCTATGGGCAAGATACGGAACGCACGTTATTAGAAACTATTGCCGATGAAAATAATATTGATCCCTCTAAACAGCAGCAAGAAGAAGATTTACGTACGCATATCGAACTATGGTTAAATCAATTAACGGAAAAACAGCGCGAAATTATCAGTCGTCGTTTTGGGTTACTGGGTTATGAACGCACCACCTTAGAAGAAGTCGGCGTGGCAGTAGGTTTAACCCGCGAACGCATTCGCCAAATTCAAGTGGATGGTTTAAAACGTTTACGTGAAATCATGGAAGCAGAAGGCTTATCCAGCGAAAATTTGTTTAATGAGGAGTAGCCCCACCCAACTGTTTATTTATTTGCGTATCTGTGAAAATTCCTCGTAAACGTATAGACCCATCTTCCGGCGATTTTTCTGTTACAAATAGAAAGTGTTGATTTAACTCATGCAGGGTTTTAATAATATGCCCAACTTTAGCGGTTTCAACGTTATGATAATCAATAGCGACTAATTTATCCCGTGCTACCATCATATGTTTAACAAATAAATCTTTCAACTCAATATTATAAGTGCGTTGTAATTGTACAGGTTTGGTGCCCAAAATATCTTCCAGGGCGATGATCCCAATAAATTCACTACTATTATCATCTAATACCAACATGACATGTAGGGTGCGATTTTCCATGATTTTTTTAGCTTCATGCATATATTGATGAGCATTAATCACCAAGGGCTTAATAATTAAAAAGTCAAAAAACACATCTCGTGCAGGATCTTCGATGTGCACCACCGTGGGTAAGGGTTGAGGTTTATCATAGCTTGTACAATTTGCCAGACTAAAAGCGCTTAAACTCACATATTCAGTAGCCATATTTTTATAATCCTAAAAACTTACTTGAAATTATAGCACTTCATCCCAATATTGAAGAAATAATTTTATTATCTATCTATGGAGTTTACTTATGTCAAATGCGCAAAAACAAACCTTAAGTTTTCAAACCGAAATCAAGCAATTATTGCACTTAATGATTAATGCATTATATAGCAATAAAGAAATTTTCTTACGCGAATTGGTTTCCAATGCAGCCGATGCGGCGGATAAATTGCGTTTTGCCGCCTTGTCTAACCCAGAATTATTAGGGGAAGATAGTGAATTAAAAGTTAAAGTTAGTTTTAATAAAGCCCAAAAAACCATTACTATTTCTGATAATGGTATTGGCATGAGCCGTCAAGAAGCGATTGATAATTTAGGTACCATTGCCAAATCGGGTACCAAAGAATTTATGCAATCTTTAAGTGGCGATCAAGCCAAAGATGCCCAATTGATTGGACAATTTGGCGTGGGCTTTTATTCAGCTTTTATTGTGGCCGATAAAGTCACGGTGGAAACCCGTCGTGCTGGTACGCCCGCAGAAGAAGCGACGCGTTGGGAATCCAGTGCCGAAGGGGATTATAGTATTGAGCCTATTACCAAAGCCACGCGTGGTACCGACATTATTTTACATTTGAAAAAAGACGATCTCGATTTTCTAGATCAATGGAAACTTCAAACCATTATTAAAAAATATTCTGATCATGTGAATTTGCCTGTGGTTATGACGGTCACCAAATCGGAGCCAGATGACAGTCAAGAAGTGAAAGAGGGCGAAGCACCTAAAATGAAAGAAGTGCAAGTTGATGAAGTCATTAATGCTGCCAATGCCTTATGGACAGCTCCTAAAACTGAAATTACGGACGATGAATACAAAAGCTTTTACAAACATATTTCCAATGATTATAGCGATCCAGTGCTCTGGAGTCATAATAAAGTAGAAGGTAAATTAGATTATACTTTATTATTATTTTTACCTTCACGCGCACCGTTTGATTTATATGAAGCCGAACAAAAACGCGGCCTTAAACTCTATATTCAACGTGTGTTTATTATGGATGAAGCCGAACAATTTTTACCACGTTATTTACGCTTTATTAAAGGAATTGTTGATTGTAAAGATTTACCTTTAAATGTTTCTCGGGAAATTCTCCAACGCAGTGCCGTGGTGGATAAAATCCGTGCCGCTTGTATTAAACGTAGTTTAGATATGATTGAGAAAGTAAGTAAAGAAGCGGATAAATATCATGAATTTTGGCAACAATTTGGTAATGCGCTGAAAGAAGGTATAATTGAAGATACTGAAAACCGTGAAAAAGTGGCAAAATTATTACGCTTTGCCAGCACCCATCTTGATACTGAAGTGCAAACAGTCAGTTTAGACGATTATATTGGCCGCATGAAAGAAGGTCAAAGTAAGATTTATTATTTAACGGCAGAATCATTTGCCGCCGCCAAACAAAGCCCGCATTTAGAAATTTTACGGAAAAAAGGCATAGAAGTATTATTATTAAGCGATCGCATTGATGAATGGTGGGTCACTTACTTAACTGAATTTAATGGTAAACAATTGCAATCAGTCGCAAAAGGTGAATTAGATTTAGGCGCCTTAGCAGATCAAGAAGAAAAGCAAGCGATTGAAAAAACCAATGATGAATTTGCCAGTGTCATTAAGCAAATCAAAGAAGCTTTAGGCGAAGAAGTGAGTGAGGTAAAAATTACTCATCGTTTAACTTCATCGCCAGCGTGTATTGTGACCAGTGAAAATGATATGAGCTTGCAAATGCAACGGATGTTTAAACAAGCTGGACAACATTTCCCTGTCACTAAACCTATCTTTGAAATTAATCCCAATCATGAGTTAGTGCGTAATTTACAAGTGGTGCAAGATCCAGAGTTATTTGCCGATTGGGCCCATGTATTATTAGGCGAGGCTATTTTGGCAGAAGGGGGCAAATTGAACGATCCGGTGGCATTTATTCAACGGGTGAATAAATTGTTCAAAAAATAGCCAATTGGTTAATATTTCCTTAATCTTGCTACAGTATAGTATCACTTGAGCGAACTGTACTAAAGAATAAGAACAAAAAATAAAAATAAAACGGTTAGCTCCAAAGCCATCAATGGTTCAACCATTGATGGCTTTTTTACTTAATATTACCTTAAGAATTATTTACTATATTGATACTTAAGAAAGCCCTAAAAACCCCCACAACAAATGAAATCCGCCCATTATATAATGGGCGGTTTTCATTTAAATATAAAAAATTTTAATTGACATTTTGTTAACTCTTATTTACATTTAGCGCATGAGCCATATTCAAAGCCCTCATGATAAAGTGTTTAAAGCCGCTATGAAAGATGTAGCGGTTGCTCGTGCTTTTTTACAAAATGCGCTTCCCATGGACTTAAGCTCCAAAGCAAATTGGCAAACCTTGAATCTTTATCCGGGTAGTTTTATTAGCAAAGCTGCCCGCGCTTTTCATACTGATATTTTATATTCAGTTGAATTAAACCATCAACAATGCTTTATTTATTGTTTAATTGAGCAGCAGTCAACCGCAGAAGAGTTAATGCCTTTGCGGCTCTGGGAATACATGACTAAAATCTGGCGTTATTATCTAGAGCAACAATATGGCAAAGAAAAGCCAGCAGTAGGTAGCCGTTTACCGCTAATTTATCCACTTATTTATTATACAGGTAAACGTTCGCCTTATCCTTATTCGACGCATTTTCTTGATTGTTTTGCTGATAAAAGCCTAGCCGAAAAATATTTATTTCAGCCTTTTTCGTTGATTGATTTAACGCAAGTCTCCGATGAACAGTTAAAACAATATCAGCTTGCCGCTGGGCTTATGCTATTACAAAAACATATTTATGATACCAATATCACTTTTGCTTTTGAAACTTTAGTAGAAAAAGGGATTTGGTCTAAAATTATGCAACATGATGGCGAATATTGGGAAATTTTGCTAGAATATGCAGTAAGGCAAGGGAAAATCACTCAAAATCCCGAACAATTTTTTGAACACTTAATTGAAATTACCCCAGAAAAGAGGAACGACATTATGACTATTGCAGAACTTGTAGAAAAAAAGAATAGCCGAAAAATTGCTGTCAATTTTTTAGTTGCTGGTAGCAGTGCAAAATTTGTAGCCGATAATACAGGCTTAACTTTAGCAGAAGTTCAAGCGCTCGAAGCTTCGTTAATAAATTCTCATCCTAAAAAACAAACTTAATCCCGTGAAATTTCACGGGATTAAAAATTGATTTACTATTTAGTTTCATGATTAAATTTTCCCCCGCATTTTTTTCTCACAAGCAATATTATCTTTTACTTCTAAATTGGTTTCTAACAAATTGACATTTAAACTCATCCAGCTGAGTAAATTTTGAAAATCATAAGCCGAAATGCTAAAGTCATCGTTACTTGCATGCTCAATTAAAATTTCGAAAAAAGATTGTAAGCCATGGATGACTGTATCATTGGCATTATCAATATGTTTAGTAAGAGCAGTTAGAACTTCGGGTTCGCCAGTAAAATGTAATTCATCATCTTTGGATGACTCTAAACGAAATTCTGGTAAGAGCTGATAAATTTCATAAATAGGACGCGTGGGATTTGAAAAATAAGGGTTTTCATTAAATTTAGTAGACATGCCTGGGCTCCATTAACTATAAAACCTTTTAAAATAAAAGGTGCCAGGTGGCTGAAACCTCGCCCGAAGTCGAGTGAATATCCTTACGGAATATTCCCACCTGACAAAAAGAGCCAGGCAGAAAAAATCCGCTAAAACTAAAAAAGTTGAAGCGGATTTTTTCCGCTTCGGGCGTGGGTTCAGACACGTAAGTTCATCTTAACGCTAAATAGCCGCTATTGTCAAATATAAATCTACACATGTTGAACTTGCGAAGGTAAACTTCTTCTCGGTGGGCCATAAGTTTTTACATATTCATAAATCACGCTAATAAGCTTAGCTAATAGATAAGCAGTAATATTATTTAAAACGGCACTTGAAACGGCAAAAGTTAGGTAAGGTATAGCAATAGATTCTAAATAAATAGTAATAATATTAAAGATAATTTTAAAAGTTGTACTAAAACTTAACTCCAGCGTTTGACTTAAAGAATCTATTTCTTCCAAGGTTTTGCTAGGTAAATTTTTAGCAAATTCTTTTTCTGTAGTTGTTAACTCGGTAGTTTGATATTTAATACCTAAGCAACGATTTTTTACCGCATTTCCCACTTTATATAACAATCCCCCTGTTACATTACTTAATAAAGGATAAAAAACTCTCACGCCCGCAACTATTCCTTGCGTTGCGGTCATATGTGTTGTATTCAACAATTTTAGCTGTGGGTTGAAATCTAGAAATGCATTGAACATCAGCAAGGCTAAATTGGGCACAATATTGACGGATAATCCATTTACATACATCCATGAACGCCAAATATTATTTTCAGTAAAAGGCCTAACTTCATTATCATAAATAATTTGCGTGGCGGTTTGAATTAAACATTCTTCTCGTTGACAGGGATCCATCCGGGCTAAACCGGCAAATTCAGCATACTGAAGGCTTTTATTATAGCGTAGCTTTTCTCGAATAACTTTTTTAGCTGCAAATAATAAGTACTGTTTGACAGTGTCACTAGAAAGTGTACCCACCTTATCATTTTTATTTTTTTCTATGTATTGTTTAACATAATCAAATCTTGCAAAATGTTGTGGTAGTTTAGTATCAGAAAAAGCATTACAGCTGCTATAAAAATAGAGACAATTTGGTTCGGAATATTTTTTTATTAAATCGAAAAGCTCATTATTTTTTAAAAATAAATTTTCAATTACTTCCACTGGAATATAATTGCATGTTTCACGGGCCATTAACTCTGCTTGAGAATATTGCCAAAAGCTTGGGCTAGTTGGAGGCTCACACGATTTTCCATGTAAGAGTATATAGCTATGAGTCGCGTCAATATTTGGATCAATAAAGACTTCTTGTAATTGTTGCCTATATGCTTTAGGTGTAGTACTACTTGGTAAAAAAGGTGTAGATTCAGCACCTTTAGTAGGACTGTTTTGATTTGTTCCCCTCCCTGGTAGAGTCGCGAGGAAACGTAACATAATTTATATTCTTTTTAACTATTAATATTGTTTAATACAATTATAGGCCACATTTGGAAAATGTGGGAGAAATAATCACTTATTTTAAAAAAGCGAATATTGAAGTTGTAAATATATGAAAACCATCTAGAATAATTAAGAATCTGGTTTAGTCATAGTTTTCTAATAATAATTTGAGGAATAAATTTATGTGGGGTCCTAAAAGCACTTTCCTTATAGGTAATAAATTAAAAATCGCGCAAGATTTTCAAGTCCTTGCAAAGATGGACCCATTATATAAAGAATTTATGTTGCAACCCCCTAATCAAGAGTACTGGTTTAGTGATTTATTGCATAAAGATGAAATTCCTATAATACTTGATGCTTTAAATGCTAATATCTTTGAATATTTTAATTTTCTTAGTATACGTTATGATTGGACTAAGCAATATTCTTTTGCTATGATTCATATAAGCAATTTTGGAATACCTGTGCTGGTAAGGAAAGCAGTTTATCGCAGCGAAACTGGTATACAAGAGCGTGATTCACGCCACGATTTCGCATCGTATATTAATCTTACAAGCGATACGTTATCAGATTTAAATAAAAACATTTTTACTGAAACAACACCTTGTGCAGATGTATATGATAAACTCCCTGAGACTGTTTACTTATCCCACATTCTTACTCAAATGCAATTCGCTCGGTTATTTCATTCTACACAAGGTTATTGGGAAAACATATTATCCAATTTACGGAAGAGTAATAAATCAACTATTCCTCTTTTTAATCTTAAATATAAATTGCATCCCATGGCAAATTATATAATGACTTATCTGCCATCAGTGGTGAAACCATCGGTACCGGCTGGGAGTATCTTTTTAGCCATTAAATTTCCAGATTATTCTATGCCGATGGATACAAACCCAGGACCTTTAAATGAGGTAGCTAGAAAAATTGGTATTTCTCCTCCTGAGCGCCTGTGGTGTTTACACGTTATTCAAACTGAAAAGATAATGTTTATCGAGGTTAAGCCGTGTATTGAGCGGTCGCCAGTAAAAGTACTAGTGACGCGTATGTTGAATTATATAGGTTTACAAACTAATGATTTAGTAGCCATGCAATTAGAGCCTTTTAATTATGGACATTATCAGACGATTCAGTTTAAAAAGATTGCAGAGGTTTTGAAAGATCTCGCTCAACCAGAGTTTTTTAGTTCTGTTGCACCAGTAAGAAGTTTTACCGCGCAGTCCACCAGTAGCTCCACTTCGGATAGCACAAGAACATTTCCTGGAAGCAAGCGATCTTATGATGAAATGGGTGGCTTAAATTATTCAATGTCAAGAGTTAACTTAGGTAATACAAGGCCGCCGAATCTACATAGGAATGCGAACGGTATACCAAAACGGCCGCAATTTGTTCCTTTTAAATTCAATCCACCTAACCTTTAGTTACTTAAGATAACTAATATATTAGCAATAAGTAGTAGTTTACCCGAGTATTTTCCTCATAATAAGCAATTCCTGCTAAAATAGTACTTATCTAACAGGAGATAATTATGTTAATTGGTGTACCCAAAGAAATTAAAGATCATGAATACCGTGTTGGTATGGTGCCAGCCAGTGTCCGTGAAGTTATTGCTAATGGCCATCAAGTCTTAATGCAATCACAAGCCGGAGCGGGGATTGGTATTAGTGATGAAGATTATATCGCCGCTGGCGCTGAAATCGTGGCGAATGCAGCCGAGATTTTTGCTCGTGCAGAAATGATTGTCAAGGTTAAAGAACCGCAAAAGGTTGAATGCGCGATGTTGCGGGAAAACCAAATATTATTTACTTATTTACATTTAGCCGCCGATCAAGAACAAACTAAATTATTACAAGCATCTAAATGTATTGCCATTGCTTATGAAACCGTTACCAATTCCTTAGGCCAATTACCATTATTATCGCCGATGAGTGAAGTCGCTGGCCGCATGTCTATCCAAGCGGGCGCACACTGTTTAGAGAAAGCTCAAGGTGGTAATGGAGTATTATTAGGTGGTGTGCCAGGCGTTGCACCTGCTAATGTATTAGTGATTGGTGGTGGTGTGGTGGGCACCAATGCAGTGCGCATGGCGATGGGCATGGAAGCGCGGGTTACTGTCATTGAACGGTCTTTACCGCGTTTAAAAGAATTAGATTTACAATTCGGCTCTAAAATTACCACGGTGTATGCCACCACGGATGCCATTGAAAAATGTGTGATTGATGCCGATTTAGTTATTGGCGCAGTATTAATTCCCGGCGCGGCCGCGCCACGTTTAGTGACCGAAGCTATGATTAGGCGTATGCGTCCAGGCACCGTTGTAGTTGATGTGGCTATCGATCAAGGTGGTTGCTTTGAGACCAGTCGGCCGACTACGCATTCTAATCCAACCTATCGTGTGCATGATGTCATTCACTATTGTGTCACTAATATGCCAGGGGCCGTGCCTCGTACGGCAACTTTTGCGTTAAATAATGCGACCTTGCCTTTTATTTTAGAATTGGCCAATAAAGGTTACAAACAAGCGCTGGTTAGCGACATTCACTTGCGAAATGGTTTAAACGTATATTGTGGGCATATTACCCATCAAGCGGTAGCAGATAGTGTGAGTGAAGAATATATGCCCGTGCTAGAATTACTATAGGAAATATAATGAGTCTTTCACCTATTACCGTCATTGGCGCGGGAGCATGGGGCACCGCTCTGGCTATTTTAATGGCAAATAATGGTCAAGCCGTGCGCTTGTGGGATCGTGATGCCGAGCGAGTTAAACAATTACAAACTGCCCGCGAAAATCAGCGCTATTTGCCTGGTGTTAAATTTCCCAATGCTTTAACCATCTATGCCGATATGGCAACTGCTTGTGAAAATGTAAACGATATTATGATCGTGGTGCCAAGCCATGCCTTTACCGAAGTTTTAACTGGGCTCAAGCCTTTTATGCATTCGGCATCGCGTTTAGTTTGGGCAACTAAAGGTGTGGATCCTAATACCCATAAATTATTACATATAATCGCAGAAGCAATACTCGGCAAGCCTATTCCTTTGGCGGTGATTGCCGGGCCAAATTTTGCTAAAGAAATTGCTATGGGTTTACCAGCTGCAATTGCCTTGGCACATACTAATGATGATTTTGCCAGTGATTTAACGGCGCGCTTACATAACTCGCAATTTCGAGTTTACACCACGCATGATATGATTGGCGTGCAAATCTGTGGCGCAGTGAAAAATATTTTAGCCATTGCCGTGGGGATTAATGATGGTTTAAAAATGGGTGCTAATGCACGTTGTGCGTTAATCACTCGAGGTTTAGCTGAAATGACGCGTTTAGGCATGGCTATGGGCGGCAAGCGCGAAACGTTTATGGGTTTAGCAGGCGTGGGTGATTTAGTGTTAACAGCAACTGATGATCAATCACGAAATCGGCGTTTTGGTTTGGCATTGGGGCAGGGTAAAGATATTGAGCTCGCTAAACAAGAAATTGGTTTAGTGGAAGGCGCGAGTAATGTTACGCAGGTGAGTTTATTAGCGAAACAATTTCATGTGGAAATGCCCATCACTGAACAAATTCAACGGATTATTTATCAAGATATCAGCCCTCGGGATGCGATGCAAGCGTTATTGACGCGCGAGTTAAAAGCGGAAAATTTGTAGTTTTTGCTTGAAAAAGCTCAATATTTTTTGTATAATAATTAAAGCGACTAGAGTAGTTCGTTCCAATCAATGAATTTTCTCAAGTCAGAGACTAGTCGCTCCATTTTTAAGACCAGTTTTCAATTGCCACATCAAGTTTAGCTTTTAAGTTTTCCCAAATTCTTTTGCCTTCTAAATCATGCCATTTCTCCCAAGTTTTATTATTTTCAAAACGTCCAGCTAAATAAACGACTAAATCTGCAATTTGCAAAAATCGACTATGATGTGAATGAGTAAAATAAATAGTATCTTTTAATCTTTCAGAGGTACGTCCAAATGATAATAAAGTTTTACCATCAGGCGAGAAATCAAGTGCCGTTTGAATATGTCCATCATGATCTCTAAACCCATTATCTGGTAAGCTAAGCACACTAGCACTTGAAAAATCTATAATTGACTGAGTTACTTCATCTTTTTCATAGTCTCCAAAAACAATTCCAATATCATTGATTTTTGATAAATAGTCACAAAATTTTTTTAAAATAAGTTTTAAACCAAAATTATATTCTGAAAATGGAAACGTTATTTTTTCTTTATATTTTTTTACATCTATTTTAACTAAGCGAATAGGGATGCTATATTTAATCAGAAATCTACTAATGTTTTCTAACAGCTGAATTCTTTCGAAAAGAGCACGATTTCTGAAATTGTTTTTACCTTGGAATAAGTCAATACCGTGTAATTCAGTTTCTTTAGATAAAATATTTTTGCCAAAAAAATTATATTGGATTCTCATAAGTGTTAATTCCAGTTCGGAAAGCTGTTCATCAGGCAATAAAATTCCGCCAATGATAAAATAAGGACTACTAGCTGAGTATTTATTTTCATCAAAATATATAAGTTGCATAACAATTTACCCTGTAAAATAAGGAGAAATACGCATGTCAGTTAATGCTATTAAATTAACAAACGAATTACATGATTATATGCTATCTGTCTCCATAAGAGAACCCGAAATTTTGCAAAAAATTCGGCATTTTACTCAAACAGAGCTGGCTTCCACAAGTCGATTTTTATTAGCGCCAGAACAAGGGCAGTTACTTGCTTGGTTGGTGAAAGTGCTTAATGCCAAGCGCGTGTTAGAAATTGGCACCTATACCGGTTATAGTTCTACCGCGATGGCCTTAGCGTTGCCAAGCGATGGACAATTAGTTTGTTGTGATATTAGCCCTCATTTTACTGAGCATGCCGAACGTTTTTGGAACGAGGCTGGTGTGCAAAATAAAATTACTTTACATAGCACTCCGGCGTTAGAGACGCTTACCCATTTTTTAGCTGAACCAGTCGCATTATTTGATTTAGTGTTTATTGATGCCGATAAAAGCAACTATTTAGCCTATTATGAGCTAAGCTTAAAGTTAGTTAAAACTAATGGTGTGATTATTTTCGATAATACCTTATGGCATGGCGCCGTGATTGACCCTAATGAACAAGATAATTCGGTTATTGGCATTCGAGAATTAAATCAATTTTTAGTTCGTGATGAACGCGTAGACATCACGTTATTGCCGATGGGCGATGGCATGACGATGTTGCGGAAGAAGTAAATAATAATTTAAACCAATCAGAGAAAAATAATGATATGTGCTCAACTTGACCCTTCTAAAGATTGGGATAAAAAAATTGCTTCTATGCTAGATTTTTTGCTGAAAAAATTCCCTCAAAAATTCACCGCAAAAATTATAAATTCTCCCCATTATCTAAAATTTAAGCAGGTAGTTTATGAATCTGTTGAAATTTCCCCAGATGCTTTGAGACCAGAATTAGAGCGTTCAGACTTGTCTGTAGAAGTCGATCTATACTTGATGCGGGGCGGTGAAAAAATTGCTAATCATCCCATAAATATATTTCATTATGTTCGTGAAAAGGGAAGAGAACCACGCCTCGAATCATTTTTTGATTTGCAAAGTTTTTATGAGCTTATTGAGAAGTTGCCAAATGGTTGTGAAAAAGTCTGGTTAGAAACTTTACCCTTTTATTCTACTCTTGAATTAGTGGATACTAATCAGATTATTCCGCATAACATATTAACTGTTAGTTTACCTTCTTCCTCCAGAGCTAATAAAGCGCCCATTCCTCAAGAAGCGAAACAGAATCTAACCGCTTATTTGCAATATAGTTTATCGCATTATCCTGGCATCATATTTTCACAAGAACATGGTGATCAAGATTCTTACGCAGAACTTATAAAAAGCTTTCCAGAATTAAAAAACCGGGGTGTCGATTATTTATATCTTGAACTAAAGCAGTTCTCTAAACATGTGCTTACTAAATTTAATGAGACTGGAGATGAAGAACTTTTGCAACAGCATTTTGAATGGCAAGGTAAAAAAGCTTTTAATTTCGATTCTTCACGCAATTATTTAAATTTAATTATCGCAGCCAGAAGAGCTAATATTAAAACTTTACCTATTGATATTCAGATGAGTTCTGGTATAAGTGAAAGTATAGGTTCAGATTTAAAAAGAGAGCGTACAAGGAAGAAGGTGGAATTTCGCGATGCATACATGGCAGCAAATATATGCAATTATCAAAGACAATATCCTGGAAAATTTATTGCATTGGTGGGTATGGCTCATCATGCAGTAGCTCGTAAATTGCAACTTCCATACTGTAGTTTTTTGCCTAAATATTATGTTGAGCATTTACAAACAGCCCATATTTTACCCAAATTTACCAGTGCTAATAATATTCTGCCTCGAGAATATCATGGGGTGTTAATATTTAATTTATGTCAATTTTTAATTCTTATTAAGGATAAGCATTTACTTTTTTATGATCAAAAAAGTATGGAGGACTTGCTTGCTACTGTCGATATAATTTTTTTAACGGGTAATGCTGCTGCAAAATTAACACCAGTAGAGCAAGCCTATTCTGATGCGTTCCGAGATTATAGTCCGCGCGGATTAAAGCTTGATGATATATTGAATAAAAGCTATTATTTCAAGAGTTGTCTCTATGTAACTGGTGCTATAGGCGCGGCATCTGCGGCAATGTTAGCCGCTTATTATATGCACATATTCAAATAAATATTTATTAGCAAAATTAGTCTTTTTTATAGCTGTGCGTTAACAATGGCAAAATGGTAAAATTGCGTATCAATATTTACAGGAGCAGCCTATGGAATTAGCTGTTATTAGCGGTACGGGTTTATTTACCCCACAAGAATCTATCTCAAATGATGAGTTGGTTACCAGCTTTAATCAGTATGTAGAAAATTTTAATCATCACCATCGAGCAGAAATTGCTGCTGGTGTCCTCGAAGCGTTATTGCCCTCAAGTGTTGAATTCATTGAAAAAGCCTCAGGCATTAAAAGCCGTTATGTCGTGGATAAAAAAGGTTTGTTAAATCCTAACATTATGGCACCCCGAATTCCTGAGCGTGGTAATGACGAATTATCCTTGCAAGCGGAAATGGCAGTAGTGGCTGCTAAACAAGCTCTGCAAAGTGCTCATAAAACTTCAGATGATATTGATGCTGTTATTATTGCTTGTTCTAATCTGCAACGAGCTTATCCTGCAGTTTCCGTTGAAGTGCAAAATGCCTTAGGCATTAAAGGTTTTGCTTTTGATATGAATGTGGCGTGTTCTTCGGCAACCTTTGGTATTCAAACCGCGGAAAATATGGTTCGCACGGGTAAAGCCCGAGCTGTGTTAGTGATTAACCCGGAAATTTGCACCGCCCATTTAAATTTTCGTAACCGTGATTCACATTTTATTTTTGGTGATGCTTGTACTGCCATGGTGATTGAAAATAAATCTGCATGCCAAGCTAAACATGCATTTGAAATTATCGATAGTACTTTAGTGACTAACTTTTCCAATAATATTCGTAATAATTTTGGGTTTTTAAATTGCACCCATCCAGAGGGTATTGGCAAACCCGATAAATTATTTGTGCAAGAAGGCCGTAAAGTGTTTAAAGATGTGGTGCCGATGGTCGTTGAAATGATTACTGAACACTTAGCTAAGCTTAATTTGTCAGCAAGTGATATTAAAATGTTTTTTTTACATCAAGCTAATTTAAACATGAACCGACTTATTGCCAGTAAATTACTGGGACGCGAGGCGGAATTCCATGAAGCACCGGTTATTTTAGATGAATATGCTAATACCAGTTCAGCCGGATCGGTGATTGCTTTTCATAAATATAAAGATAAATTAACAAAAGATGATATGAGTATTTTGTGTTCGTTTGGGGCAGGGTATTCGGTCGGAAATGTGGTGTTGAAACGAGTGTAAAAAATTTCTGGATGCCAGCCTACGCTGGCATGACAGTGTCGCTTTGTCATGCCAGCGTAGGCTGGCATCCAGATGATAATTTAATATTAGGAAGACTTTATGAACCAAACCATTTTACTAGAAATCAAAGATAATATTGCTACCATCACGTTAAACCGCCCGCAAGCAATGAATACTTATAACCTTGAGTTAGCGGAGGCGTTGGCGGAGGCGACCGAGCAAGTTAAAAATGATGCAACAGTGCGGGCAGTTTTATTGCGAGGTAATGGTCCCATGTTTATGGCCGGTGGTGACATTCATTTTTTCGGTAAACATATTGATGCCATGGCTCATCATGTGCCAGTCATGATGAAGTTTGTTAAACAAACTATTATTAATTTATCCACTATGCCAAAACCCGTGCTAGCCAGTGTTCATGGTTCAGCTGCTGGTATTGGCATTAGTTTTTTAGCTGCTGTTGATTTTGTACTGGTAACAGATAGCACTAAATTTACCTTAGCTTATGGCGCTTTAGGAATTACTCCTGATGGTGGCGCCTCATATTTTTTACCGCGTTTAGTGGGAACGCGTAAAGCTTTGGAAATGGCCGTGTTCGCGGAATTATTTGATGCCCAAACCGCGAAAGATATGGGTTTAGTCAATTGGGTAGTGCCAGAAGCAGAATTAACAGCTGCTACTGAAAAACGTTTACATAAACTAGCTAATGGCCCGACGCAAGCCTTTATTGAAGCTAAACGTTTGATGCATGCAAGTTGGCAACATGATTTAGTCACGCAATTAGAAGAGGAAGAAAAATCCTTTACGCATTGTGCACAAAGTAATGATTTCAAAGCAGGCGTCACAGCTTTTATTAAAAAACGCAAACCCAGTTTTAATGGACGATAATTGATTTTTATCAATTAATTTTGACGCTCTGGAGTTTAAGCTAACAGCATGTCGAATTCTTTATCTATTCCTCTTATTAATCCAAGCTCAATTAGCTCTAAAAACCTGCGTGATTTAATGGATATAGGTTTTTGTTATGTGCCTTTACCAGAATCACTTTTAGAAACTATTAAAACTTCTGTGCAAGTCGCGCGCCAATTTTTTCAAACTGATAGCGAAGGCAAAATCACTTACAAACTGCAAGATAAAGTTACAAGGGGCGAGCGTTATCAAGGTTATGTGGTGCGCTCACAATCTGCCAATACCAATGCTATCGAACAATTTTTCTTTAATCCGCTTACGCCTTTTGGAATTTACGAAAATTATTCTGCACAAATTAAACATATTAATGATTATTTTAGCCAAGCCATTTTTTTACCGCTCATGCAGGCTTTATTTAAGCAATTAAAATTTTCTGATACAGATTTCACGGAAGCAACGCATGAACCTCGGCGCTATTTAGTGTTTCAACGTTATTTGGCAACCGGTGAACATAAAACGGCCATTCGGTTAAATCAGCATAAAGATTTTGGCTTATTAACAGTAGTATTTTTTGAAGAATCTGGTTTGGAAGTATTGCATGAAAAAGAGTGGATCGGTATTTTGCCAAAAGCCAATCATGCAGTGGTGAACGTAGGTAATGCTTTAGAATTAATGAGCGGAGGGCAGTGTCATTCGGCTATTCATCGGGTGATAAATACCACTGATAACCGCATGTCGATGGTGTATTTTTTCAATGCGAATTATCAGCAACCTCTTAAAAATTATGTAAACAATGACACGTTGTTTCCTTCAGGCGAAGTATTTTTTAAACAACAAGCGGTTGAATATTATCAAGCGGATCGTTAAATTACTTCAACCCCCACATTTTTTAGCATAGTGACTAATTGAATGAGCGGCAAGCCAATCAAGGCATTGGGGTCAAAACCTTCCATTTTTTCAAATAGAGCAATCGCTAAACCTTCAGCTTTAATGCTGCCAGCAGAATTATAAGGTTGTTCTTTGCGTAAATAATTTTCAATGGTGGCATCACTGAGTTTACGAAAAGTTACGTTATAGGTTTCAACGATAAGTTGACTTGCTTGCGTGCTGCTATCCAATAAGCATAAGCCAGTATAAAAACACACAGTTTTACCGCTCACTTGTTGCAATTGCTTAACCGCGTTTTCATGTGTTAAGGCTTTGCCAAAAATTTGCCCTTCTAACTCTGCCACTTCATCAGAGCCAATAATTAAAGCATTGGGATAACTTTTACTAATTTCATAGGCTTTTTCATAGGCTAGGCGTTTAACTAAATCATTAGCCGTTTCCTGTGGTTTAGCGGTTTCGTCAATATCAGGCGAAACAGAGGTAAAAGGAATTTGTAGCTTTGCTAATAAGCTTTTACGAAAGGGTGAACTAGATGCAAGTATGATAGGTTTTGACATAACAAAAGTATAGCAATAATTTTTACTAAAATATTTGTATTTTTTAAAAAATAAATTATAGTTAAGAAAGATACTAATAACATGAAAGGTGGATTATGCTTAGCGTTGAATTCTCAAATAGTGGCAGAGATCTCGGGTTTCAGCTTGAACGCATAAATCCTGTAGAACCTGAAACTAAATTAAAGATAGGTATTCATATTGTAAGTCAGACTAAAAATAATTTCAATTTGTTAGAGAGGTTGTCTAGGTTTATTGAATTGCTATTCAATCCTATTTTACCTTTTTCTTGTAAAGATGTATGTCGCTCAGTTAATACCCTTATTATTGAAAATACGTTAGAGCTTTCAGAAGAAATAGGGTATTTAGAGGGATACTTAAGCGTGAAATGTCCTATGATTAATCGTGAGACTGAAACGCTACCTAAATTACAACCTCGTGGAAGGCAATGGTCTAGCAGTAGTTCAATTGTCTCATCTATTCCAGGTTCTGTTAGTACTTGCCCATCTAGCCCAGAGATACAATATATGGGTTTTAGACGCGCTCCTTCACCTGATATTCATTGTACGGGCTCAAGGTCAGCCGGGGTTGTTTCTATTTCAGGTAGTCCACCAAGGTCTCCCACTGCATTTTTTTCATCTTCAACTGCTGTCGCTTTTGATCCAGTGTTCTTAACGCCATTGCCCATCAGTGGATCCCGCCCAGTTTCATTCCCTCCACCTATCACAGATTTAACAATATTTACAGAAGATCAAAGGGCTCAAGCATGGTTTGCTGCGCGTCAAGCAGCCAGACAACCATATTCGTCGCCTGCTGCTAAAAGGACAAGAATTAGTCCACCACCGTCGCCAGTATATATGGGGCAACCTTTAAGCTGTGCACAGGCACTGGCAGCGTTAGACGAGATAGATAAGAGGAATTTGCTTTTAAATGCTGGCATGAGTAACCCGATCTAAACCGGCTAAATCGTGCTTGGTGATAATATTAACAAAACCATTTTGTGAAAATAAAGTTTGCACAGCGTTTGCTTGCGTATAACCATGTTCAAAAAATAACATGCCATTGGCTACTAATTTCGTTTTAGCTTGCTTAATAATGCTTTCAATATCAGATAAACCATTCTGTTTAGCAACTAAAGCAGCTTTAGGTTCAAAGCGTAGATCGCCTTGTTGCCAATGCAGATCATCTTCTGCGATATAAGGTGGATTACTGACAATGACATGAAAAGTTTTATCAGGTAAATTTTCACACCAATTACTTTGCAAAAACTTAACCAATAAATTTAAATTGCTTGCATTTGCTTTTGCGACGGTTAGCGCGGCTTCACTGTAATCAACAGCAGTGATGTTCCAATGTGAACGCTCACTTGCTAACGCTAAAGCAATAGCACCTGAACCTGTGCCTAAATCAGCTACCTGGAAATTTTCTTGATCGGGAAATTTTTGCAAAATAGTTTCAACTAATAATTCCGTTTCAGGACGTGGGATTAATACATCAGAAGTTATTTTTAACGGCAGAGACCAAAATTCTTTTTCACCGGTGATATAGGCAATTGGTTCGCCATTTAGCCGCCTCTGCAATAAGTCAGTGAATTTTGTTAAATCTGTCTCAGTAATAGCTTGTTCTGAAAAAGCTCGTAGGTAGGTTCGGGGTTTTTGTAAAACCAAGGCGAGTAAGATTTCAAGTTCTAAAGACGGTAAGAGGGTTTGATGTTTATAGAGCAATTCTTTAATATTCATACCCTACAGCGCATATTCAATAATCAACGGCGCATGATCGGAAAAATTTTCTTTAGTATAAATTTCTGCGCGCTTGACTTTACTTTTTAATTCTTGACTGATTATATGATAATCAATCCGCCAACCGACATTATTTTGCCGCGCACGTCCACGCTGTGACCACCAAGTATATTGTTCTGGTAATTGATTTACTTCGCGAAACGCATCAACAAATTTTAAATCATTAAACAGATGGTCTAGCCAAGCTCGCTCTTCCGGTAAGCACCCAGAATTTTTTTGATTAGCTTTAAAATTTTTAATATCTATTTCTTTATGGACGATATTCCAATCACCACAAATAATATAATGCTGTTTTTTCTTTAATAATTTAATTAAATGCTTTTCAAACTCTTGCAGAAATTGAAACTTTACGGCTTGGCGTTCATCACCGCTGCTACCAGAAGGTAAATACACAGAAATAACACTTAAATCACCAAAATCTGCTTGTAAATAACGGCCTTCATGATGCGATAAATCCCAGCCAAAGTCATCAATAGTTTGATCTGGCTTCTTACGGGTATAAATGCCAACGCCACTATACCCTTTTTTTACCGCACAATGATGATAAAACTCATAACCATCTAGTTGCAATAAAAGATCATCTAATTGCTCATCTTGCGCTTTTAATTCTTGCACGCAGATCACATCAGCATGTTGTTTAGCCGCCCAGTCAAAAAAGCCTTTGCGTTGGGCCGAGCGAATACCATTGGCATTGAAAGTAATAATTTTCAAAATTAGAAATCCAAGGCTAAATCAGGCGCTAATTTTTTAAGTTCGGTTTTGAAAATATTTTTAACGCGTTGCAAACTGTCAGAATTATTTGCTTCAAACCGTAACACTAAATTCGGTGTGGTATTAGAACAACGCACTAAACCCCAACCTTCAGCAAATTCAACTCGTAAGCCATCCAAGGTAATTTTTTTACCATTTCTAAAATCTCCTTCAGCGATGAGTCTATTAACAAACGCAAATTTTTTGTCATCATCCATATGAATATTTAATTCAGGAGTGCTGATATCTTCTGGTATTTGTGCAAACACTTCCGTCGACGTTAGTTTTTTCTGAGCTAAAATTTCCAGTAAACGCACACCAGAATAAATGCCATCGTCAAACCCAAACCAGCGTTCTTTAAAGAATAAATGCCCACTCATTTCGCCGGCAAATGGCGCATCAATTTCCCGCATTTTATTTTTTATTAATGAATGGCCAGTTTTCCATAAAATTGGCTCACCTCCATGTTGAGTAATAACAGGGGCTAAATGGCGTGATGATTTGACATCATAAATAATTTTAGCGCCGGGTACGCGGCTTAATATATCGATGGCAAATAACATGATTTGGCGATCGGGATAAATAATTTTGCCTTCATTCGTCACCACACCTAAGCGATCGGCATCGCCATCAAAAGCTAAACCCACATCGGCATTGACTGCTTTTACTTTGGCAATTAAATCAGTTAAATTTTCTGGTTTGCTAGGGTCTGGGTGATGATGCGGAAACATGCCATCTACTTCGCAAAATAATTCCGTGACGCTGCAACCTAATTCTCTAAATAAACGCGGCGCTAACATGCCAGCCACACCACTACCACAATCTACAACTATTTTAAGTGGGCGTGCTAATTTAATATTTTTAATGATATAGGCGATGTAAGGTTCAACCATATCAATGCGCACAATTCGGCCATTGCCACTGGTTAAATTATTGGTGGTAATACGATTATATAATTCAATAATATCTTGTTCGGCCAAGGTTTCGCCATTAATCACTATTTTTAAACCATTATAATTAATGGGATTATGGCTGCCGGTTAACATGACGCCTGATTGTGTTTCGAGGGTTTTAGTGGCGAAATAAACCAAGGGAGTTGGCACCATGCCGATATCAATGACGTGGCAACCGGTATCTAATAAACCTTGCGCTAAAGCTTTAGATAATACCGGGCCTGATAAACGCCCATCGCGCCCAATCACTACGCTTTTTTGGCCTTTTGCTAATGCGGTCGTGCCAATTGCTAAGCCAATGCTATAAACATTGTCAGGCGTTAACATATCTTCGACAGTGCCGCGAATGTCATAAGCACGAAAAATGCCTTTAGGAATTGCTTGATTGAGTTTATAAAGTGACATGATATGTTCCTATAGTTAAATTTACTTATGTCCTGAGCTGCCAAAGCCACCAGCACCACGTTCAGTACTAACAAATTCTTCGACTATTTCAAATTTGGCTTGTACCACGGGCACGATAATTAATTGTGCCAAGCGATCGCCGGGTTCAATCACAAAATTTTTATCGCCACGATTCCAACATGATACCATCAATGGGCCTTGATAATCAGAATCAATTAAACCCACTAAATTACCTAATACAATGCCATGTTTATGGCCTAAACCTGAACGCGGTAAAATCATTGCAGCAAAATTCGGATCGCCTAGATAAATTGAAATGCCCGTGGCAATTAATTCAGTTTGCCCTGGTTTTAATTCTAAGGCTTTATCTAAACAAGCGCGTAAATCTAAGCCTGCCGAGCCTTCAGTTGCATATTCAGGTAAAGGAAATTCTTTACCAATGCGTTGGTCTAAAATTTTAACTTGTACTTGCATTATATTTCCTTGGTATATTCTGAGGCGATTATTTTAACCAATTCACGCGCAATTTGATATTTATTTGCGAGTGATAATTCTATTTGTTGTGTATTGCTTAAAACTAATACAGCATTGGTATCGCTGCCAAAGCCTGTGGTTTCACTCACTGAGTTAGCGACTATCATATCAAGATTTTTACGGGACAATTTTTCTTGCGCATTAGCCAATAAATTTTCCGTTTCTAAACAAAATCCTACAGTAAAAGGTTTGGGTGCAGAGTTGGCAACTACCGCAATAATATCAGGGGTTTTAATGAGGTTTAACTGCAAATCCGCAGAAGATTTTTTAACTTTAGTGGTTGAGACTTCGGCAAGTTGATAGTCCGCTACTGCTGCCACGCCAATAAAAATATCGCAACTAGCAAGATTTGCTTGCACGGCCTCTAACATATCTTGTGCACTGATTATATCAATACGTTTAACATGCTCAGGTGTTACTAAATTAACAGGGCCACTAATTAATGTTACTTGCGCACCTGCTTCTATTGCCGCTTGCGCTAAGGCAAAACCCATTTTACCCGTACTATGGTTGCTTAAGAAACGCACTGGATCAAGGGCTTCACGTGTGGGTCCAGCAGTAATAATCACGTGTTTACCAGTTAATAAGCTGTTACTAAATAATTTGATGGTGGCGGATACTATTTCATCGGGTTCACTCATGCGCCCAGGCCCAATATCACCACAAGCTTGCGAACCAATGCCTGGCCCCACTATTTGCACGCCACGAGTTTCTAATAAATGGATATTGGTTTGCGTTGCTGCTTGCTGCCACATGTGTTGATTCATGGCAGGGGCTATTAATAAAGGTGCTTTAGCGGCTAAACAAACGGTCGTGAGCAAATCATCACTATTGCCTTGCGCTAATTTGGCGATGGTATTAGCGGTTACCGGTGCAATAATGATGGCATCAGCCCAGCGCGCTAGTTCAATATGTCCCATAGCCATTTCTGCGGTTTCGTCCCACAATGAGTCGCGTACAGGATGGCTTGAAACAGCTTGTAAAGTTAAAGGGGTAATAAATTGTTTTGCGCTGGAGGTCATAATGACTTGCACAGTCGCGCCTTCAGCACGCAATTGCCGGACTAGATCAGGGCTTTTATAAGCAGCAATACCGCCGGTTACCCCGAGTAAAATATTCTTATTGATTAATCTTTGCATTATATGTATATTCTCTAATTATGTGCTTTTTATCTCAGTTCCCCTCTCCCGCTTGCGGGGGAGGGTTAGGGTGGGGGTTTTCAAACGATGCCCCCTCACCCCAACCCTCTCCCCCACTTCGTGGTGGAGAGGGGGTATTTTAGTATTAAAACAGGAATTCACTCACATGTCGATTCAAACTTGGCCGTTGGCGGAAAGACCACGGGAAAAACTCTTAGAAAAGGGCGCTATTTATTTGTCGGATGCAGAATTGTTAGCTATTTTCTTGCGTACGGGTTGCAAAGGTAAAAGCGCTGTGGATTTAGCCCGTGAACTGATTAGTCATTTTGGCTCGTTACGCGACTTATTAAATGCCGGACAAGAAGAGTTTTGTGCCGTGCATGGCTTGGGGGTAGCGAAATATGTCCAGTTAAAAGCCTGTTTGGAATTAGGCAGCCGCTATTTAGGCGAGCGCTTGGGTGAAGAAGATACCTTAAGTGAACCCGCGCATACGCATGCCTATTTAACCCATAAATTACGCGATCGCAAGCAAGAAGTGTTTGCCTGTTTATTTTTAAACAGTAAAAATCAAGTGCTAGGGTATAAAGAGCTATTTCATGGCACTTTAACAACGAATGCCGTTTATCCGCGGGAAGTCGTCAGACAAGCCTTAGATTACAATGCCGCCAGTGTTATTTTTAGCCATAATCATCCCTCAGGTTATGCTAAACCAAGCCAAGCCGATAAAATATTAACTGAGAAATTAGTGAACGCCTTAGCGATGGTGGAAATTCGCGTGTTAGATCATATTATTATTGGTGATGGCGAAATTTTTTCTTTTGCGCAAAAAGTCTTGCTTTAAGACGGTTTTTTTGCTATAAATAGCGTCCTTTTGTCGCGACTAGATGCGACCTGTATTTGGAGAAATAAAATGTCACGAATTTGTGTTGTCACTGGCAAAAAACCAATGACTGGAAATAAAGTATCACACGCTAACAATAAAACCAAGCGCCGTTACTTGCCGAACTTGCAAAAACACCGTTTTTGGGTTGAAAGCGAAAATCGCTTTGTAACATTAAGAATTACTACCCGGGCAATGCGTACCATCGATAAAGTAGGTATTGATGTAGTATTAGCTAAATTAGATGCAGTGAAAAAACCTGCGAAACGCAATGGCACTTGCACAAGCAACCGTACTAAAAAACAAGCATCGCGTGCCGCGGCTTAGTTAATAAATTATTAGGAGTCTGTCATGGCAGCAAATCGTGAAAAAATTAAATTAGAATCTAGCGCAGGGACGGGCACATTCTATACGACTACCGTTAACCGTCGTAAAAGAGCCGCGGAAGCGAAAGGTAAATTAGAGTTGAAAAAGTTTGATAAAAAAACTGGCAAACATGAATTGTTTGTTGAGAAGAAGATCAAATAAGTTTTTCTAAGCTTAAACAAAACCCGCTAATTAGCGGGTTTTTTATTATTTAGTAGTTTTATTAAAAAAAGGATCCCCCCTTTGAAAAAGGGGGGCAGGGGGGATTTATTAGCTGATTGCACAGGTGCTTTTATTTGAAGGAATGTACCTTAACGGAAAAAATCCCCCTTAATCCCCCTTTTTCAAAGGGGGAAATCAGAAGGTGGCTTCGATTCTTAGGATGAGGGCATTTATTAAAACAAAGCCTTATTTAATCACATTCCAAAAAATCAAACAATTGCCCAGCAATATTTAAATTACATTGTTCATCGAGTTGACGAATACACGTGGGGCTGGTGATATTAATTTCTGTTAAATAATCACCAATCACATCAATCCCAACAAAATACAAACCTTTAGCTTGTAACATCGGTTTCACTTGTTGGCAAATCCAACGATCTCTCACCGTTAATTCACGTGCAATACCTTTGCCACCTGCGGCTAAATTAGCACGCGTTTCACCACTTTGTGGCATGCGAGCTAAAGCATAAGGAATAGGCTCACCATTAATTAATAAAATACGTTTATCGCCATTTACTATTTCCGGGATATAGCGTTGTACCATGCAGCGTTGGTGTGTCTGTTGCGTGAGAGTTTCAATAATCACGCCAATATTAGCATCATTTTCTTTCACTCTGAATACCCCTTGCCCGCCCATACCATCCAATGGTTTGCAAATAATATCTTTATGTATTGTTAAAAATTTTTTAATGTGAGTAGCATCACTACTCACTAAAGTCGGTACGCAACAATCGGGAAAATAACTAATAAATAATTTTTCATTAAAATCGCGCAAGCTTTGGGGTTTATTCACCACTACTACGCCTGCTTGCTCAGCTAGGTCAAGAATTTGAGTCGTGTAAATATATTGCATTGTGAGGGGTGGATCGGTGCGCATGAAAATAAATTCAAATTCACTTAAAGGCAAGGTTATTTTTTCATCTAGTTCAAACCAATGTTTAGCATCATCAAAAACTCTAATGGCTTGTAATTGTGCGTAAGGTTGGCCATTTTGTAAAAATAAATCTTGTTGTTGTAAATAATAATTTTTATAGCCACGCCGCTGGCTTTCTAACAGCATGGCAAAACTACTGTCTTTTTCCACATGAATAGCTTCAATCGGATCCATAATCATGGCGAGTTTTTTTTCCAAGTTTTTTCTCCAAGTTAAAAATTGCAAACCGCTAACAGTTTATGCTAAACTAAACTCAAATTAATGCAAATATTTTAAAATAAATGTTAAGGAATTATTAAAAGGCGTTTAATATAAAATATTTAGGTTATAATCCTACCATAACAGGAGATAAGGTATGGCAACAACTATAAAAAAAGATGTAGATGATTTGTTAGAGTTAGAGCTTAACAATGGTGATCTAAAAGTATTAAATGATATTGTAAAAAAATGGAACTTTTTGAATAAAGAAAGTGCTATTCGTTTTGCATTAGCAGTTTTAGCAACCAGTAAGCCGGGTGATTTACGCAATGATGGTGATGTTATTACCCCAACCGATCAACTTTTAAAGCAAGGCTAGATTATGCCAATTACTAAAGAAAAAGAAGATTTTGAGTTTAAATCTATTATAAAAACGCATTCAGAAGGTTTAATTGATTTAGAAGAGCGTATTAAAGCATTAGAAAATAAATTAGGTACTCATGAAAAAATAGCCGAAACTTTATGTGAGACAGCTCAGAAGCAAACTAAAATGCAGGAACTTTTAGCTAATACTTTTATTGCACTTTTAAAAACTAATGACTCTATAAAAGCTGCGACAACTGATCTAATTAATAAAGCAGATAGAAATGCAATCAGTAAACTTTTTAAAAAGTTTGGTATGACCGTATGGTCAATTTTAATGCTAGTAATTGGTGGGATTATAACTAAAATAATACAACATTATTAAAATTAGCATTGTTAGCCATATATATTGCTTATAAATCAGAGTTTTTTATAGAAAACGCTTACAAACTCTAACTTTTACTTACAAATCACGATTTTTTACAAAAAATGCTTATTTTAATTTTAGCACGTCTTTAACTAATTTCCAGTTTTAACTTGTGCTTGTTCTCTGGCCCCGGCAATCGCGGCCAAGCGCGCAATGACACCATAAACATAAAATCGATTTTGGCATTCATCAGGCCCAACACTGTGTTCGGGTTTATTGCAAGGTTCAGCAAAAGCTAAGGGTTTGAATTCCATGCCCGGTGCATTTAAATTTTCGGTAATACCACGAGCATTATGAATGCGATAAAAGCCACCAATGACATATTGGCCAATCATATACACGACGGGTTCAGCAACGGCATCGTTCCACGTTTCAAAGGTATAAACGCCTTCTTGTAAAATAACTTGGGTAATAGGGCGATCGCCTTTGGCAGTGGACATATTAGTGCGTTTTTTACGGTTTAATTGTAATAGTTCTTCTACCGATTGCACCGTAATGACTCCCATGCCATAGGTTCCTGCATCCGCTTTAATCACTACATAAGGCGTATGAGTAATATTATATTCATCATATTTCTTTTGAATTTTAGCTAGCATGGCTTGAACTTTTTCTGCTAATTCTGCTTCGCCTTCGCGTTTTAAAAAATTAACATTATCACAGACACTAAAATAGGGATTGATAAACCATTCATCGACGCCAATTAATTCAGCAAATTCTTTTGCCACTTGATCGTAATGATGAAAGTGCTGAGATTTTAATCGGCGCATCCAACCTAATTCAGCTGGTGGTAAAATAGCAGGTTTAAGATTTTGCAAAATTTCTGGTAAGCCCGCAGATAAATCATTATTTAAAATAATTACACAGGCATAAAAATCCCCAATTTTTAAGCGATCAGCTTCGCGTTCTAAACGTTCAATAAGCAATTTTTTACCAGAAGGTAAATTAATTGTTTCAGGTTTAGTTAAATCTTCGCGTAAAGAACCGATGCGTACCAGGTAACCTGCTTTGGTAAAAATATCTTGTAATACTGCGATGCTTTCAAAATAAAAAGTATTACGGGTATGGTTTTCAGGAATTAAAATTAAGTTGGTACAACCCGCGCGTGCTTGCTCTAATGTTGCTTGCACGGCTTGAATAGCCAGTGGTAAAAAATCAGGATTAAGATTATTAAAACCAGCAGGAAAAATATTTGTATCAATAGGTGCTAATTTAAACCCTGCATTACGTAAGTCGACGGAGCTATAAAAAGGCGCAGGCGTATTACGCCATTGCTGCCGTAACCAAGCTTCAATTTTAGCTTGTGCAGCTAAAATAGTTTCCTCAAGCTTATACATAGGTTCGTTAGTTGCCGTAATTAAGTGCGGAACGGGGTTAGTATTTTTTTGCATGTTTAAATTCCCAAGTTGATTTATCCTTCACGCCACTTAACTCTAGCATATATCGCACTGCAGCGGCTAAATCTTGTGGGCTACAGCTCATGCAAGTGCCTTTCGGTGGCATCATTCTGTAACCCTTATTTACATGCTCAACCAATGTCTCAAAACCTTGTTTATAACGTTGATTCCAGTCTTTTCCATTGCTTACTTTGGGTGCGCCAGCAGAACCGGAAGCATGACAAAATGCACAACGCTTTTGGTAAATTTGTTTACCTAATTTTAACTGTTCTACTAAAGTTAATTCAACCGGGGGTGTTGTGGTAACAATAGTTTGTGCCGTGGTATTGCTGACCCCAACAGGTGCAATGCGCTGGGCCATGAGGGCTTTTTGATCGTCAGCATGGGCTATTGGAATGAGACTAAAGCTAACTAGAATAATAATCAACGTATCGCATAGCTTTTTAATTATATTTAAACCCACAGCTGGGTCCCCGCCTTCGCGAGGACGACGTAATCTTGTCATTTTGGGAGGAAACGTCATTCCCGCGTAGGCGGGAATCCAGGAATAAAAAATCTTTCCTTCGTTAATAATCACTTTAATTTTGCTTGTATCCATTTACTGATATCATTAATTTCTTCTAAACACACAGAATGTTCTAAGCCTGGATAAATATGCCAATCAATGTGATAGTTTAAATTGCTTAAATATTCTTTAGTACTTTCGGCATAACTCAACGGTAAAACTGCATCTTCAGTACCGTGAGCTATTAAAATAGAGGTGGCATCATTAGCGGAGTGTTTTTCAGTGGCTAAGTGATCGGCCACCGGTAAATAAGTTGAAATACCCATAATGCCTGCTAATTTTTCAGGGTAGCGTAAACCCGTATGCAAAGCCATTGCGCCACCTTGAGAAAATCCTGCCAAAATAATTTTATAAGCTGGGATGCCTTGTGCGATTTGTTCAGCAATTAAAGCTTGAATATTTTTATCCGCAGTTTGAATACCCGTTACATCTTGTTTACTGTTTCTATCAAGGCCCAAAATATCAAACCAGGCACGCATAAACATACCTTGATTTAATGTCACTGCTTGTTCTGGGGCATGCGGGAAAATAAAACGTATGGCCATGTCTTTCGGTAATTTTAATTGATCGACAATAGACACAAAATCAAAGCCATCAGCGCCTAAGCCATGGAGCCAAATGATCGCCGCCGTGGGGTTAGCGTTAGTTTCAATGATAACTGGATCGGGGTGTTTATCTGTCATAGCGCATTCCTGAATTTGAAAGTTATGATATTATACTATGTAATTAAGCCCGAGGATATTATGCAGCATACATCAAGTTTTTTAGCCTTAGTTAAGCAAGCAAAGCAAGTGATTAAAGAAATCAATATTGCTGAAGTGGGTCAATTATTGGAACAAAATCCGGCAGCTATATTAGTGGATGTGCGAGAAGATCGTGAATGGATAAATGGTCATTTACCAAAAGCGATCCATTTAGGTAAAGGCGTGATTGAGCGCGATATTGAAAATACAATTCCTGATAAAGCAACGGTATTGGTGCTTTATTGTGGTGGTGGTTATCGTTCAGCCCTTGCGGCGGAAAATTTGCAGAAAATGGGCTATAAAAACGTTATTTCGATGGATGGTGGCTTTCATGGCTGGGTCAATGCTGGGTTACCATATACACATCAAAACGAATAGTTGGATTTTCAATCACATGACTCGGGGTTAAAGCACTGATGGTTGGAGCATGTCGATGGCGTTTTACCACCACACGTTTTTTAACTCTTTGCAGAGCAATTGTAAATAACGCTTCTGCATCTAAATCATCACCTACTAATTCTCGCACTAATCGTAATTCTTGTTTTACTAAAGCGGATTTTGAATTAATCGGGTACATGGGGTCAAGATAAATTACATCAGGATAATTTTCTGGCGATAAATTTGGTAAATATTCGATGCTGTTTACTTCCTGCAATTGCATACGTGAAATAGTATGTTGTAAATCACTATTATTATTTGCTTTTATTAATCCTGCTTGTAGTGCCACCGCAATAGCGGGGCAGCGCTCTAATAAAGTGACTTGACAGCCGAGGCTAGCTAAAATAAAAGCATCACGGCCAAGGCCTGCAGTTGCATCAATAATTGTGGGAAAGCAATCTTTTTTAATTCCGACAGCACGTGCTAAAGGGTCGCGGCGGCTGAAGCCTTGGCGCTGCCGATAGGCCATTTTACCTCGAGTGAAATCGATAATAAGCTCTGTCATAAGTGTCATGCCAGCGCAGGCTGGCATCCAGGGGTTACCCAAATATTTTAATAACACTGGCTACTTTTTCGGCGCGACTTAGTAAATGCGAACTGGCATTAACGACCACTGCAGCTTTGGCATTGCGCCAAACCGGTAAATCGGCACTGGAATTACCCGCATAAATATAATTATTTTTTCCATAACGGCGATTTAATTCGGCCGCTTTATTATGTGAGCGTAAATTAATTTTGCCATTACTGGCGATGACTTCATCGAATATGCCTAAGTAAATTCCTACGGCATCAGCATATTTTTGATCGGTAGCCGATACTAAAATCAGTTTATGACCTAATTGTTTTTCAATTTTTAACCAGGTTAAAAACGCTGCATTATAAGGCAATTGACTGGCATCTAAGGTGATACGTTCAGCAATTTGACGCTTTAAATAAGCCCGTCCACGCAGCAACCAGCCTAATACTTTTAATAAACGCGTAGGGCTCTTACCGACAAACTGCCATAAAGCCAGTTGTAAGGTGTCATTTCTAATTAAAGTTCCATCTAAATCAATACATAAAAAAGTAGAATTCATATCTAACCACTCTCAAAATTGCTATCAAAATATACGAGGTAATACTAAGCTAAGTAATAATTATACTGTATAATCTGCCCCCATTATGATTAACATTAACAATATTTCTTTACAACGTGGTAACCGCATTTTATTTAGTGATGCCACCTTAGTAATTCACGAAAAACAACGAGTGGGTTTAATTGGGGCAAATGGTGCGGGCAAATCGAGTTTATTTGCCATGATCTTAGGCCAACTGGAAATTGATCGGGGTGAATTTACTTTGTCACCTCAATTGCGCGTAGCGCATGTGGCGCAAGAAACTCCGCCCTTGGATACGAAAGCCATTGATTATGTTATTGATGGCGATAAAAATTTGCGTTCTCTAGAAAGTCAATTACTCAACGCTGAGGAAGCCAATGATGGTGAATTAATCGCCCATTATCATACTGAATTAGCTGCAGTTGAATCTTATAGCGCGGCATCGCGGGCCGCGAGTTTATTGGCAGGTTTAGGTTTTTCTGAAGCCCAGCAACATAGCCCGGTTAAATCATTTTCTGGCGGCTGGCGCATGCGGCTAAATTTAGCGCAAGCTTTAATGATGCCATCGGATTTATTATTGCTCGATGAACCGACTAACCATTTAGATATCGATGCCGTGTTATGGCTTGAAGACTGGTTGAGCAAATACCCAGGTACCATGGTATTAATTTCTCACGATCGGGATTTTTTAGATCGCGTGGTCACTCATATTGCCCATTTAACGCAAAAACAATTTACTTTATATAAAGGTAATTATTCAAGCTTTGAGCAACAATTAGCAGAAAATTTACGCGTGCAACAAGCCGGGTTTGAGAAACAACAAAAACAAGTCGCGCATTTACAAAGTTTTATTGATCGCTTTAAAGCCAAAGCCACTAAAGCTAAACAAGCACAAAGCCGCATTAAAATGTTAGAAAAAATGCAGCTCATTAGTGCCGTGCAAGCCAATAGCGAATTTCGTTTTAAATTTTATAAAGCTGATAAATTACCTAACCCCTTAATGAATTTAAGCAAAGCTGATTTAGGTTATGGTGAAAAAGTTATTTTACGCGATGTGAATTTGTCGCTGGGGCCTGATACCCGAGTAGGGTTGTTAGGTTTAAATGGTGCGGGTAAGTCGACTTTATTAAAATGTTTATGTGGTGATTTGCCGGCTTTAACCGGCGAAGTCATTCGCGCGGAGCAAATGAAGTTGGGTTATTTTGCGCAGCATCAATTGGAACAATTAGATGTGTCACAATCGCCTTCGGAATATTTATATTCGTTAAATAAAAAAGCCACGGAAAAAGAAATTCGTAGTTTCTTAGGTGGCTTTGCCTTTACCGGTGATATGGCCTTAGAATCGATGCAGCATTTTTCCGGCGGAGAAAAAGCCCGGGCGGTGTTAGCTGGCTTAATTTGGCAACGCCCTAATGTTTTATTATTAGATGAACCGACTAACCATTTAGATTTGGAAATGCGCGAAGCCTTGGTGTTAGCCTTGCAAGAATATTCTGGCGCCTTGATTTTAGTGTCGCACGATCGGCATTTAATTCGCAGTGTTTGTGATGATTTAATTTTAGTTGCAGAGGGCAGAGCTAAACATTTTTCTGGTGATTTAGATGATTATTTAATTTATGTGAAAAACCATAAATCAGCGCATGTTAAAGTTGAAAATGATAAATTAGGCTTAGCGCATCAAGAAAATTATACGGAAAATGCCGGTAAATCAACGGCTAGTTTGGCAATTAAACAGAAAATTGCCAATGCGGAAAAAACGTTAGCCAATTTACAAGCGCAATTAGACCAAGTAAATGCAGAACTAGCTGAACCAGCTATTCATTTAGAAAAAAATAAAGATCAATTAAAACGCGTATTATTTTCGCAAGCGCAACTGCAAAAAAAACATGCAACGCAAGAGCAATTGTGGTTAAATTTATGTGATGATTTGGAGAAAAATCTATGACAACGATAGCAATCCCGACTAAACAACCAAAAGGGCTCTACCCATTATTTTTTGCCGAAATGTGGGAGCGTTATGGTTTTTACAGTGTGCAATTTTTATTGGTTTTATTTTTAACCAATCATTTTGGTTTTACTGATGATAAAGCCTATGTTTTGTATGGTGGTTTTGCAGCGCTAGTTTATTTAACTCCTATCTTTGGTGGTTATGTTGCGGATCATTTATTAGGGTTTCGACGGGCTATTTATTTAGGCGCTATTTTTTATATCGTGGGTTATTCCATGTTGGCGATTTTAGAAGCTAAAGGTTTTTATTACAGTTTGGCTTGTTTAATTGTCGGCAATGGCTTTTTTAAAGGTAATGTGTCGAGTTTGTTAGGCACTTTATATCATGAAAACGATCCACGCCGTGATAGTGGTTTTACCATTTTTTATATTGGTATTAATACCGGTGGTATATTAGCTAGTTTGGTTGCCTCTTTTCTTGCGGTGCATTATGGTTGGTATGCTCCTTTTGCGGTAGCCGGTTTAGGTATGTTGGTAGGTTTTATTAATTTAGTGCGTGCTGCTAAACGCTTAGGCGATCATGGACTCCCGCCTTATCCTGAACGTTTACAAAAACATTTTATGGGGATCACTTACACGCATTTAGTCTGGATAGGAACTATTCTGGCTGTCATTGCTGTTGCTGCTTTACTGCATGTGCCGGAGATGTTGCGGATTATTTACGGGATTATTGGAGCATTAGTATTACTAACGATGATAGGTTTAGCATTTCGTTATCCTACTGAACAGCGCAACAAAATTTTTGCGTTAATTATTTTAGTGATGGTCTCGATGTTATATTGGGCTTTGTTTGGGCAAATGTATAGTTCAGTGACCTTATTCGTTGAGCGCAGTGTTGATCGTCATATTTTTGGCTATTTAATGCCGGCGCCGGTATTTATTGGCATAGAAGGTTTTGGGGTGCTAATATTTGGCGCCATAATGTCTAAATTTTGGATTTGGTTAGAATCAAAAGGCTATCATATTGCCGTGGCTTATAAATTTGCCATAGGGCTATTAGTAATGGGAATTGCTTTTGCTGTTCTAAAGTTAGGTATCGTGTTTAGCATTGGTACCAGTGTTAGCGCATGGTGGACAGTATTATTTTTCTTGTTATTTGCGATAAGTGAATTAGCTCTCTCTCCAATAGGCTTATCGATGATCACCATTTTAGCGCCTAAAGAATGGGTGGGCATGATGATGGGCGTATGGTTTTTATCATTATCAGTGGGTTTTGGTTTTGGTGGCCAATTGGCACGTTTATCGGATATTCCTGCTGATATGAATAATGCCAGCTTACAAGTTGCGGCAACCTATGGGCATACTTTTATGATCTTCGCAGTGATTGGTATTGTGGCAGGGTTTATCGTCATCGCTTTAGGGCCGTGGTTGACGAAGTTGTCGCGTACGGGGAAGGTAGAGTAATCAAGCAGAGATGAAAATGTTACGCAAAAATTTAACCGCGTTTATCATATTATTTTTTCTATTGTTTGCAAACATTAGTTATGCCGTTGTCGTGCGGCCATTTATTATTGATACTGATGTAGGTATGGATGATATGATGGCTTTATTATTGATGTTAAATGAGCCCAGTGTCGAGGTGAAAGCAATTTTAATTGATGGCAATGGCAATTGTTTGCAAGCCGCTGCTATTAATAATGCAATAGGTTTATTGTCATTGGTTCATAAGACTCAGATCCCCATCGCTTACGGGCCAGCTTATTCTTTAGCCTATGGTCATTCATTACCGCCTTATGCGGTAGCCAACAGCGATATGCTAAGTGAATATTTGCCGCACTTGGTAAATATGAAAATTCCTGGGGATGCAGCTGGCTTATTAATTAATACCCTTAAAGCTGCACCACAACCGATTAATATTTTAACAATTGGTTCTTTTACAAATATCGCTCAAGCCTTGGTGCGGGATCCCTCCATCAAAGATCATATCGCGCACATTTATACGATGGGCGGCGCAGTTGCTGTACCCGGCAATATGTTTTGGGCGGGGGGATTATATCCCAATCGCTTAGCAGAGTGGAATATGGCCTTTGATCCTTTAGCCAGTGCTATCGTGTTTCAATTTAATTTGCCGATCACCATTATTCCCTTGGATATGACCAATCACTATCCAATTACCCAAGCATTTGTGGATCAATTTAAAAATAATGATAAACCAGTGGCGCATTATTTATATGAGGAATTTCAAAAACATCAGAAATTTTATCAAAACGGACTGTGGTATTTTTGGGATCCATTAGCGGCTTATGTAGCGATTAATCCGAGTGCGGCGAATTGTAAAGTAGAAACTTTACGCGTGCTATTGCAGCCGAATACAAAAAGTGGTGCGCTGGTACGCGACCCTGATGGTAATTTAATTACAGTGTGCTATAGTTTAAAATCCCCCGCTCTGTTTAAGCAAGATTTACTACAACATATCAGCGCGTATTCTTAATAAAAAAATTATTAATTGATTTATATCAAGAACTTACTTTTATGATCTTCGCTGTGATTGGTATTGTGGCAGGGCTTATCGTCATGGCTTTAGGGCCTTGGTTGACGAAGTTATCGCAAACGGGGAAAGTGCTATAAATATACCATAAAATTTGTATATAATCTGGACAATTTTGTTATTTAGAGGTAAAATAACGCTAAAATAACAAATGGTAATAGCGTATGTTTTTTTCCCCTATTCAAAGCCCTGTTGAGAAGCACCCACATCTCTTTAATTTTGAAACAAAATATCCACCAGATTCACCATATATTAGATCAGCAGTTCAGAATTTTCATACGCACTATCAGGGCTGTTTAATTGATGGAATGGACTTTGTTATCGACTTGAATAAATTACAACCTTCTTTAGCGGGGAAAAACTCTTTAGAAGTGGCTACCGTAGGTTGTCATGGAGAAAAACCGGGGGATAAAAGTTATCCAAATAAACAGATAATAAAAAATTTAATTTGTAAAAGCAATAGTGATATTGTTATAACTGCCGGTGATAATTGGTATAAATCAGGCTTAAAAACCTACCCTCCGTTTAAAAAGAAACCACTTGAAAAAACCGGTCCCAGATATGAGCCCATGATGGAAGCTTTTATTACCGATGTTTTAGGTTATATTGATCCAGCTTATACTGATCCTGCATTTCCAACTACACCTCGGCCAATTAGTAGGCATATTTTTAATATTGCAGGAAATCATGATTATGGTATTGAAGATGAGTGGGCTAAATTGTGGCACAACATTCCTACTTTTCAAGGTTCGCCCGCTTCTTTTGGCAGGTTAATAAGCCAATTTGAAGCAACTTATAAATCTATGGGGCGCTATGCTAGTCAAGATAATTATCCGCATATGCATTTCCCTTATCGTTATTATACCATTGTTAAAAAATTCTCTAATGGAGCCGCAGTTATATTTTATTGTTTAGATTCCAATTTTTTATTATGGGATAAAGCTCAGCATGATTATTTTTTAAAAACTTATTTAGAGCTAGAGCGACGCTTCCCAACAGCAGTACATTTCGTGGTGCAACATCACCCCCTTATTTCCTTAGGGAGACGGGGAGGTTCTCATACAGATGAATTAAAATTATATGTTAATCTGTTAAAAGAAACCGGCGATAATAAAGATTATATTCTTAATACTCCTATTAATCTTCAAGATAATATGGCACGATTATTATATCAATATCATAGAGAGTTAAGAGCAGGCGGTATGAACATTACTGGATTTATAGCTGCGCATGATCACCATACCGCGGTTTTTCAAAACTTATTTGGAGATCCAAATGTATGGGAATTTAATGTGGGTGGCGGAGGAGGCATATTACAAGCTATTAATAAAGAGCATGTAGCGCTTATTAGATCTCAAAATCATCACATTCATGTGGATAAAGAAATATTTGCTTATGGTCAATTAAAATTTTCTGCTGAAGGTAACAGTATTAAACTATCTGCGAGCATAATAAAACAACAAGGTGAGGTTGACTGGCAAGGGGTATGGATGCCAGTGGTTGCCTGAGCTATGATAAAACAATAGTTTGGGTGATTTTTCGCAACTCCAATGGCGCAATTTTTTCTAGTTCTGGTAAAAGTTTTTCCATTTCACTAGGTGTTAAATTAGCAGCTTTAGAAGTGGCAGCATAATGCGCAATGGTTGCTAGTATTGTTTCTGTATTATCTGCTAAGGCTTTAAATAAGTTAGTTAAATCTGTATTACTTAGAAATTCTGGTAATTGTCTAATTATAATTTGTTGTGCACTTAATGGCTGCCAAATCATGCCTAGGCTTTTCCAGTCAATATTTTTAGCTTGTAAGTTTTCTAATTGTTTTGCGCTTATATTAATAGTACGTGGCATTAATAAGGGTTTAGCAATTAATTTACTTTGTTCCAGTTGTAGTAAATATAGGTGTTTGAGAGCTGCAATTACATCGATAATAAGTAAGCCTGTTTTAGTTTCGACTAATAAATGGTTTTTAATGCAGGCGATGGGGTGGCCTATCCCACCGTCATTCCCGCGTAGGCGGGAATCCAGGTTTAATGCTGGGTCCCCGCCTACGCGAGGACGACGGAGGACGTTATACTCCGCCCGTTCTTCTTCCACCCCAACAAAAACCTCAGGCTTATGCCACACACGCTGTAAAGCCTTCACTAAAAAATCATGGATTAAACGCGATTCTTGAAAGCGTACTTCATGTTTAGTAGGGTGCACATTGACATCCACTAATTCAGGGTCACAACTAAAATATAATACATATGCCAAATGTCGGCCAGCAGGTAAAAAGTCTTGGGCGGCAATTCGTAAAGCATGGTTAATTAATTTATCGCGCACCATGCGGCCATTTAAAAAAAAGTATTGTAAATCAGTATGAGGGTAAGAACTATCAGTGCGATTAATCCAACCTTCTAAGATTAAACCTTGCGCTTCTTGAGTAAAATACTGGCTGGTGGCCATAAATTGATTACCACAAATTTTACTTAAGCGACGCGTTTTATCGGTTAAATCTTGTGCTATAGGTAGCTGCAAAATTAATTTACCGTCATGAATTAATTTAATAGCAATATTATCTCGGCTTAAGGCAATCCGTTTTATTACATCGAGTGCATGCATGAATTCAGTTTTATCGGTGCGTAAAAAACGCCGTCGCACTGGCGCATTGAAAAATAAATCTTCAACTACCACGGTGGTGCCACGAGGGTGGGCAGCTAAACTAATTTCTGGCATTTGGGTTTCTCCTGCCACGGTAATTTGGTAGGCGTCTGAACCTTCTATGGCTGAAATCAACCGTAAACGCGATACGGCGGCAATACTGGCTAAGGCTTCACCGCGAAAGCCAAGGCTTTGTAAGTGTGATAAATCATTTAGCTCAGAAATTTTACTGGTGGCATGGCGATTTAACGCTAAAGCTAAATCATCTGGGTGAATACCGCTGCCATGGTCTTGAATCCGAATTAATTGCTTGCCGCCTTTTAATAGGTCAATTTCTATTTGCTTAGCGCCCGCATCAAGGCTATTTTCTAATAATTCTTTTAACACTGACGCCGGGCGTTCAATGACTTCACCAGCGGCAATTTGGTTGGCAACCAGAGGGGAGAGTAGTTGAATGCGGTTTGACATAGAAAAATTATAGCCTAAAACTGGAAAATAATGGTATTTAGCAGTATGCTTATGTCATGGCGACTTTAAACCTTAAAAATTATTTTCAATTAATGACCGAATATAATGCTTCGGATCTTTATATTACCGCTGGCGCGCCGGCGGCGATTAAAGTAAATGGTTTATTACGCTCCATTAATAGTGAAGTATTAACCGCACCAGAAGCGCGCGACGTGATTTTACAAACCATGAGCCCCACGCAACAGCAAACTTTCCTTCGTGAATTAGAAATGAACTTAGGAATTGAAGAACCAGGCTGTGGGTCTTTTCGGGTGAATGTTTACCAACAACGAGGCCAACTGGCCATGGTGGTGCGTCGAATCCCAAGCAAAATTCCCACTATGGAAGAACTCGGGTTACCAGAAATATTTAAAAAAATTATTATGGCAAGACGCGGATTAATCTTAATTACTGGTGCCACCGGTACAGGTAAATCAACAACCATGGCTTCTATGATTGATTATCGTAATCGTAATAGTGGTGGGCATATTATTTCGGTGGAAGATCCTATTGAGTTTTTACATCAACATCATAAATCCATTATTAGTCAGCGAGAAATTGGAATTGATACGCATAGTTATGAAAATGCTTTACAAAGTATTGTGCGTGAAGCCCCTGATTTAGTCTATATTGGTGAAATTCGTAGCCGAGAAGTGATGTTAAAAGCGATACAATTAGCTGAAACCGGGCACTTATGTATTAGTAGTTTGCATGCCAATAATTCTCCACAAGCTATTGAGCGTATTATCAATTTATTTCCTAATGATTGGCATGCGCAAATATTATCAGATTTATCATTAAATTTACGCGCGATTATTTCTCAGCGTTTAGTGCCTGCTTTAGATGGTAAGCGGGTGGCTTCCTTTGAAATTATGACTAATTCACCACGTATATCAGATATTATTCGTACCGGTGATTTACACGAAATTCGCGATTTACTAGTACGTGAAGATATTGAAGGTATTCAAAGTTTTGATACGGATTTATATAAATTATTTAAAACCGGTAAAATTTCTAAAGAAGAAGCGTTACGTAATGCAAGTTCGGAACATAATTTATCAGTTAAAATTGCTTTAGATAAAGGCGCTGATTTTAGTAGTGAGCATAAATTTTCGATGGATGCGATTAAGAAGCCGAAGTTGTAAGTCCTCGTTGTCATTCTCAGCCGAGCTTGCGAGGCTGGGAATCTAAGGTTTTTTACGTATTAATTATTAGTATTCTATGGCAGCAAACCAGAAAACCTTGGATCCCCACAGCGTCGCTGAAGGCTCCTTGTGAGGATGACAAAAAAGCCCTGCAATTGCAGGGCTTTTTTTAAGAGCAAAGGGCGATGATTACATCATCCCGCCCATTCCACCCATACCGCCCATGCCACCCATATCAGGTGCACCTTTTTCTTCTTTTGGCATTTCAGCGATCATGCATTCAGTTGTGATCATTAACCCAGCCACTGATGCAGCATGCTGTAAGGCAGAACGCGTTACTTTAGTTGGATCTAAAATACCCATTTCTAACATATCGCCATACACGCCTGTTGCCGCATTATAACCAAAATTACCTTTTTCATTGCTTACGCGTTCAACTACCACGGCAGGTTCAACTCCAGCGTTTTTAACGATTTGACTTAATGGATAGCTCATTGCACGTAAAGCAATTCTAATACCGACGTTTTGATCATCGTTATCGCCTTTTAAGTCTTTAATCTTTTGCATTGCGCGGATTAACGCCACGCCACCACCAGGAACCACACCTTCTTCAACGGCGGCACGGGTTGCATGCAAAGCATCTTCCACACGGGCTTTTTTCTCTTTCATTTCCACTTCGGTAGCAGCACCGACTTTAATTACGGCTACACCACCGGCTAATTTAGCCACACGCTCTTGCAATTTTTCACGATCATAATCTGAAGAGCTATCTTCAATTTGACGACGAATTTGTGCCACGCGTGCTTCAATGGTTTCACTATTGCCGGCACCATCTATAACAGTGGTATTGTCTTTATCAATTTGGATACGTTTGGCAGATCCTAAATCCGCTAAGGTTGCGCCATCTAAGCTTAAACCCACTTCTTCAGCGATCACTTTCGCACCTGTTAAAACAGCGATATCTTCTAACATGGCTTTACGACGATCGCCAAAGCCAGGGGCTTTAACCGCTGCGACTTTCACGATACCACGCATATTGTTAACTACTAAGGTGGCTAAGGCTTCGCCTTCTACATCTTCTGCCACAATTAATAATGGACGACCCGCTTTCGCAATTGCTTCAAGAATTGGCAACATGTCACGAATATTGGTAATCTTTTTGTCGACTAATAAAATATAAGGGTTGTCTAATTCAACCGTCATGCTTTGTTGGTTGTTGATGAAATAAGGCGATAAATAACCACGATCAAATTGCATACCTTCAACGATAGACAATTCATTTTCTAAACCGGAACCATCTTCCACAGTAATCACGCCTTCTTTACCCACTTTACCCATGGCATCAGCAATAATACGACCCACTGCTTCATCCGAGTTGGCAGAGATAGTGCCGACTTGAGCAATGGCTTTATCATCTTTACAAGGCACAGAAATATGTTTCAATTCTGCCACGGCGGCTGTCACGGCTTTATCAATACCACGTTTTAAATCCATGGGGTTCATGCCTGCCGCTACCGCTTTCATGCCTTCATATAAAATAGATTGAGCTAATACGGTGGCAGTGGTGGTACCATCACCTGCGACATCAGAAGTTTGAGACGCTACTTCTTTCACCATTTGTGCGCCCATGTTTTCAAACTTATCTTCTAATTCAATTTCTTTCGCAACTGACACACCATCTTTAGTGATGGTCGGAGCGCCAAATGATTTTTCAATCACGACATTACGGCCCTTAGGACCTAAAGTGACTTTTACAGCATTCGCTAATAAATTCACGCCCGCAATCATGCGTTGACGTGCGTCATCTGAAAATTTTACAATTTTTGCAGCCATCTGAATATTTCCTCTAATTAATTAATAATGCCAAGGATGTCGTCTTCACGCATCACAGTTAATTCTTCGTTACCGAGTTTCACTTCAGTACCGGCATATTTGCCAAATACCACTTCGTCGCCAACTTTAACTTCTAGCGCACGAACCTGGCCGTTATCGAGTTGTTTGCCTGAACCCACAGCAATGACTTTACCGCGAATCGGTTTTTCTTTTGTTGCTGAATCAGGAATAACAATACCACCTGCGCTTTTAGTTTCTTCGTCGGCACGACGTACCACGATACGATCGTGTAAAGGACGTATACTACTCATCTACAGTTTCTCCTAAGTTAAACATTTAAAGGTAGTCCGCGAAGTGAAGCTTAATAGGATACTTCACGGTTCGAAACAAAAAATGGGGGTGGAGGTTAAGGATTTCAAGGGCTAAAAAGAAATTCTGCCATTATATTTGTTACACTTATGGTATCTTTTTCTCCGTTATGTATCAGCGCTTTGATAAAGGAATAATGCTAAACTTACGGCATGACTAATTCAGTTGAATCAACTTATCTACTTATCTGCTGCACTTGTCCAACAGAAGCGCTGGCTCATTCTTTAGCTGAGCAATTGGTTAGCGCGCAGCTAGCAGCCTGTGTCAATATTCTGCCACAAATTCAATCAGTTTATCGCTGGCAAGGGAAGCTTGAAAAAAGCCTTGAACAACTCTTAATGATTAAAACAACAGCGCAAAATTATTCTGAAATAGAAGAGTTTATTTTAGCGCACCATCCTTATGAAGTTCCCGAAATTATTGCGCTACCTATTGTGCAAGGCGAACCACGCTATTTGCAATGGTTAGGAGACAGGTGTACCAAATGATTAAAGAGGGGCTATTAACACTATCGCTATAAATTTATCCGGATGAGTGTGTTTGCTACTAATAATAATGGTAAAATAAGCACTTATTTTTGATGAGTTTTCACATGCCTTTACACTTACCCATTGGATCCGATAATTTTGCTAAATTGATTGAGCAACAACTTGACTTTGTTGATAAATCTTTATGGATTAAAGATTTAATCGATGATCGCGCGACTGAAGTGACAGTTATAACCCGCCCACGTCGATTTGGTAAAACGCTAAATTTATCAATGCTGCATCATTTTTTAAGCCGTGAATGTTATGGCACTCAAACCGCAGGTATGTTTGACAAGTTAAAAATTGCCAAGGTTGATGGTGGAAAATATGTGCAGGCACATCAAGGAAAATATCCGATTATTTTTATAACTTTAAAAAGTTTACAAGATGCTAGCTTCGAATTAGCTTACAATAATTTAGAAGGTCTTTTGGCACGCTTGTATAACGAGCATCGAGTTTTACTGGAAAGCTCGGCGTTAAGCACGGAACAAAAAACAATTTTCCAATCTGTTTTAGATGAATGTGCTGAACGTAAGCATATTGATAATTCTTTACAAAGTTTATCACAATATTTATTTCAACATTATGGCGTGAAACCTTGGTTGCTGATTGATGAGTATGACACGCCTTTACAAACGGCTTATATTAGCAAATCATCGAGCCCAACAAAGACTTCTTATTACGATGAAATGATTGGTTTATTACGCGCGATGATGGGAGCTGCATTTAAAACCAACCCTTATTTAAATCGTGCGATTGTCACCGGCATTTTACGCATTGCCAAAGAGAGCTTATTTTTTGGTGTGAATAATTTGCGGGTTTTTTCCATGCTAAATGATCACTATAGTCAATACTTTGGTTTTACTCAAGCTGAGGTAGATACCTTATTAATTCAAAGTGATAAACTGGATAAACAAGATGAAATTCGTGCTTGGTACAATGGTTATCAGTTTGGTAATACGACAGTTTATAATCCTTGGTCTATTGTCAATTATTTAGCGGAAGGCTGTTTAGCTAAACCGTATTGGATTAATACTAGCAGCAATAGCTTAGTGAAAGAATTAATTTTAGAGTCGACAGAAGATATTAAAGCCCAATTTCAATTATTGTTAGAAGGTAGGGCGATTGAAATTGTCATCGATGAAAATATGACCTTTGGAAATTTACGGCAAAATAGTGCGGCTATCTGGACATTATTACTGATGTCTGGTTATTTGAAAGTTGTGTCGCAAACCATACATGAAGGTAATGTATTTGCCGAGCTCGCCATTCCTAATTGGGAAGTGGCGCACCTTTATCGGCAAATGTTAGAACGTTGGTTATCGGGCCCGCATGATTTTCAATGGTATAACCGTTTTTTAAATTATCTGTTAACTGGAAATTTTGTTGAATTTGAACGCGAATTGCAAGATTTAATGGAACGCGTTGTCAGTAGTCATGACACCGCCAACAATCCGGAAGCCTTTTATCATGGTTTATTGATTGGGGTAACGGCTAACTTACATTACAATAAAAATTATCGCATCAGTTCTAATCGTGAAAGCGGTTATGGCCGTTATGATTATTTAATTCTTTCTCTTGATCCTAAGCACCCAAGTTTAGTTGTGGAATTGAAACGTGTCAAAGCCTTGCCCACGGATAATGAAATTATTATTCAAACTAAGCTTGAGCAAGCGGCAAAAGAGGCTTTGCAACAAATTCAAGCATTAGCTTACTTAGCGGAAGCTAAAACTCAGAGCAGTGCGCCAATCTTGCAAGTTGCGCTGGCTTTTTGTGGTAAGCGGTTTGTATTAGTTGCGAATGGCTTAGAGAATAACAGTGAAAAATAATACATTATGTCACTGCCACAGGTGTCATTCTCAACCGAGCTTGCGAGGTTGGGAATCCAAGGTTTTCCTGGTTTTTGAATTTTTTAAAACCTTAGATTCCCGCTGCGTCGCTTCGCTCCTTGCGAGAATGACAATGTTTATTTTATTGTTATTTTTTAATCTATCAAGTTATGCTAATACTAACTTAACCCCCGAGCAAGCCTTTCCTTTGCACGTACAAGCTGACGCGCAAGATATTAAAGTACAATGGAATATTGCCCCGGGTTATTATTTATACCAAGATCGAATTAATTTTTCCGCGCAAGGTTTACAATTAGGTAAAGCGCAATTACCGCTTGGCAAAACCAAACACGATATTGTTTTGGGCACTTACACCGTGTTCGATGGGCTCGCTACTATCAGCATTCCCTATTTTAAAAAGGAGGCGGATAAAGCAATTTTATATGTTGGTTATCAGGGCTGTTCTGAAGCTGGATTTTGTTTTCCGCCACAATTAAAACAAGTTGATTTTCAATTTGCCGATAATGGCACAGTAAAAGTTTCTCTACAAGATTATCAGCTCGATAACAGCATCCAAGATCATTTTACCCATTTATTAGAAAATAGTTCTAAAGTATGGAGTTTGTTGTTATTTTTATGTGCTGGGATATTATTGACCTTTACCCCTTGCGTATTACCCATGATTCCAATTTTATCCAGCATTATTTTAGGTCGTAAAACCTTAAGTACCTATAAAGCAGCTTTATTAGCCTGTATCTATGTGTTAGGTATGGCGCTTACATATGCAATTGCTGGGGTGATTGCCGCAAGCATAGGAGCGAGTGTGCAAGCCACGTTGCAATTGCCGTGGATTATTGCTGTATTTGCCGCATTATTTATCGTGTTGGCCGCTTCCATGTTTGGTCTATATGAGTTGCGTTTACCAGCCACGCTAGAACACCGTTTGATGCAATTAAGCCGACGTCAAAGTAGTGGGCATTATCTAGGCGCATTTGTCATGGGAATATTATCCAGCTTAATTGTCTCTCCCTGTATTAGTGCGCCGTTAGTTGGAGCCTTGGCTTATATTAGTCAAACGGGTAATGCAGTGTTTGGCGGCTTAGCATTATTTAGTTTGGCACTGGGTATGGGTTTACCTTTAATTATCTTAGCGACCCTTGGCGGGCGATTTTTACCACGCGCAGGCGCATGGATGGTGAGTGTTAAACATATCGCCGGATTTTTATTAATTGCCTTAGCAATTTGGACAGTGCAGCGAATTTTACCCGGATTTTATATTTTAGCTTTATGGGGATTGTTAGCAGTTAGTCTCGGAATATATTGTCTGTGGCGTAATCACCGATGGCCAGGCATTTTGGCAGCAATAGTTTTTGTAGCTTATGGCGTTATGGCGTTAGTGGGAGCGAGCCAACAACATAGCGATCCATTAAAACCGTGGGCAAAAGCCTTAGCTAAATTGCAGTTTATCCAGGTAAAAACTATTAATGATGTTGATAAAATTATCGCAACTTCTGCCGGCAAAATTGTCGTATTAGATTTTTATGCCGATTGGTGTGTAGCGTGTCAATTAATGGAAAAGCAAGTATTTAGCGATCCAAGCGTTCATGCTGCCTTAGAAGATAAAGTATTATTACAAGCTGATGTGACAAATAACGATAAAGACGATAAAGCTTTGCAACAACATTATGGAGTTTATGCTCCTCCAACCATCATCGTGTTTGATAAACAAGGTAAAGTTGCCACTGTCATTGTGGGAGAAATTTCTCCTTCTATGCTGCTTGAGAAATTAATTATGTTTGGCTAAGCGTTGTTTTTCCCGCTGCCAATCCCGATCTTTTTCACTGGCACGTTTATCGTGTTGCTTTTTACCTTTGGCGATGGCAATTTCTAATTTAACTTTGTTTTTATGCCAATAGAGTTTGGTTGGGACAATGGTATAGCCTTCGCGTTCTTTGGCATTGATTAATTTAATAATTTCAGTTTTGTGTAGCAATAATTTACGGGTGCGTTGAGGTTCGATTTTGAAATGTGTGGAAGTGGTCATGAGTGGCGGAATTTGGGTGCCGATCAACCAGGCTTCGCCATCTTTTAATAAAATATAGCTATCGACTAATTGAATGCGTCCCGCGCGGACACTTTTCACTTCCCAACCTTGCAAAACAATACCAGCCTCGATGCGTTTTTCTAAGAAAAAATCATGCGAGGCTTTTTTATTGAGTCCAATAGTATTAGGGGATACAGGTTTTTTTGCCATAATGGCATATTATACAGTAATTTCCCTTAGCTATCATCCGCTGGGAACATAGCCATGGCTTTCAAATCAGGCTGAGTGATTTTTGCAGCACTTGGCATTTGATCAAGATACGATAGAATAAAGGTCGATTTATCCGCTAATGATTGTGCATTGGGATCTTCTGGATATTGCCGTAATAAAGGTAAAAATACTGCGCCTCCAATCACATCGCGATAGACTGTCATCGAATTACTGGCAGGAGGGCGCAAACCCCAGACATTTTGATAAGTCATGGCTTGAAATGACCACATCCATTTATAACCACCAGTATATAACATAATGTGACCAGGAATATTAATTAAGGTTGCTAAAGCATGGCCATTATTCAGCAGATAAGCTATACGGTGATTCATATCATTGCTAGTTAAATTAACCACTTTACCTTGGCTCGGTTGCATAGAAGAATTACGCGGTAACCATACTCCAAAAGGCGTAAACAAACTTTTTAATTCTGCTGAACAATCGTTGTAATAATACATATTTCCCCAGCCATATGGACGGCCTTTTAAGGTACTCATCAACATAGCCATATTTTTGGGGGTAGCAGGCAGAGGCATGGTCACGCTACTGTTAGAGGTAATATTAGCTGCAATGACTTGTGCACTGCCATCGTCGTTACGAACAGGAATTAATAGTTGGTTGTTGCCAGGCCCGGCTGGGAATACGGAACCCACATAAGCATCAAATAAATATTGATTATTGCTATTACTGACTTTGGTTTGAGTTTGAGTAATCGCAATAAAATTGCTCGCATTAGTCCAATTATTTATTTGATCGGCAGCTATTCTGGCGACGCTATTATCAGGTACCCAGGTAAAAAAACTATCGGTTAATATTAAATCCCATTTACCATCGCGCGTAGTGCCTAATAAATAAAGTGGAGTACCGGCCCAAATGGCCGAGACTTGCAAATTATCAAAAGGGTAACCTTGTCCACCGAGGGTATAACTTTGGAAACTTGGATCTTGAGTTGGAAGCATACGTCCTAAAATATTATTAGTGGCAATCAGGTTGTTAGCTGAATTATAAGCTAAGCTAGCAAATTGCGCTAAATTCATATTGTTGCCAATATTATTGGCCCAATTTTGTGGACCACCTAGTAAATCATAAGCATGAAAATTTTCTGCGTATTGGATATTTTCACTGGTAGTACTGGAAGTATTGGTAAACATAGCCAATACATCGGTTTCAACTTGTTGGATGGTTTCACCACTTGCTGGATTTAAAATCGGTCCCACATAGATTTGGCTCCAAGGAGAATTATCACCAAAAAAATGGCTTTTAAAATTGGCATAGCGTAAAGCTTGTTGTTCAGGGCTAATAAAGTGAGTTGTGTTATCATTAACCGCGACCCAATCTGAGATTCGTTGACTATAATCTTGGATAGGAAAAATATGAATCATATCATCGGCAAAGCCAGCGCTTTGCCAGGCTAATAAACAGCAGATTAAATAAGGGCTCAATTTTTTAAAGTTAATAGACATAGTAGTTTTCCCCATGCAGTTAGGCTAAAATAGTATAAAGAGTTTTTTGCTAAAAAGTTTGATAATAATCAACTTTTTCAAGATGAGGCGATAAGTATGGCAGTAGTTGAACATAGTGCGTTAGTAGCGGTGTCGGCTGAACAAATGTATGAGTTGGTTAATGATATTGAAGCTTACCCACAATTTTTACCTTGGTGTAAAGCCGCGACAGTGACTGAACGGAGTGAGGTTTTAGTGATTGCCAGTTTAGAATTAGCCAAAGGTAGTATTGGTAAACTATTTACCACGCGTAATACTTTAAGTTTTCCCAATAAAATGGTGATGGAATTAGTGGATGGCCCGTTTAAACATTTTATCGGTGAGTGGACTTTTACCAACTTAGATGCACAAGCCTGTCGAGTCAATTTCAGTTTGGATTTTGCCTTTAAAAATAAGTTTATGGGTTTAGCTTTGCAACCATTGGTGGATCATATTTCGAATACTATTGTCGATTTATTTGTCGAGCGCGCGCATGTGAAATATAGTTATGCATCGGGGCGGCTATAAATTATGAACATTGAAATAGTCTATGGTGATGCCATAAACCAAACTTTGTTAAGTTTAGCAGTTGAAATTGGCACGACAGTAGGGCAAGCTTTGCAGCAAGCTAATTTGCCAATTGAATATGAGCAGGCGGGCATTTTTGGCCAAGTTGTGAGCTTAGATAAAGTAGTAGAAGCCAATGATCGCATCGAGCTTTATCGATCTTTAGTGATTTCGCCTATGCAAGCACGGCGTTTGCGAGCTAAAAAAGCTGTGGTTCGTAAGCAACGCCGTTCGTCCCCTCTCCCGCTTGCGGGGGAGGGTTAGGGTGGGGGCTTTATTAATTCCGCTCGATTTTCGTTACTTTACCCTTATTATCAAAAGTCAAAATCAATTTCTTTTCTGTCATGGTGCCATGGTTAGGATAATCAGTATAGACATACAATAATTGATTTTCTGAAAAGGTGGGCTGCAATACAGGTTCACCGAGTAAAGCAATGACATCTTCTTTCGACATACCTACTTTGACTTGGGTATTATTCACGGTGGCTAAATCATTGCCTTGTTGAATGTCAGGGTGGTAACACGCTGATAGGCTGACTAACATAATTGAAGAAAATAAAAAGATAACTAATTTGCGCATAACAATCCCCGTCGTAATGATGGAGAGTATACCTGAACCGCTCAAATTTGGGGAGGGCTTATAAGCTGAAGTTGGACGCTGATTTACCAAAAAACTCTACTTTTGACCGCTCCTATTTTGATGGGACTTTAACACTTTAAGTTGTGTTTTTATAACATCACAATAGGTCTTAAAAATTAGTTTCTCAGTGGATGATAATTGCCCGGTTTTCTGAACTTTCTTTTTCATATCTTGAATTTTTTGATAGAGTGGATTAGTCGACTCATAAAGAGGCTCAGTATAAGGATAGTGCTGTAAGCTTTGTATTTTTGCTGCCGTATCTGCCGTAATACCTGCCTCTGCTTCCAGGTTATTTAGGATAGCTAATGGACTATTAGGTTGAACTACATAGGAAGGCGGCAGCATAGGACTTTGCATAGGAGAAGAGGAGGGAAGTTCTGTTGGAGGTTGGTAAGATGGAATTGATGGCGAAGGTGTCCGTGGTCTGGGGGCTTCTGCGGTCGCTGGTAATGCAGCAGTAGCTGACTGAAGAAAATGAGAGATTTCTGGGTGCTTTGCTATCGGCATTTTTGATAATGCCGTTAGTAAAGCTTCGTGACGTCGCACTAGCTCTTCGTGATTTCGCGCTAGCTCTTCCTGACGTTGCGTTAGCTGTGGATAACTTAGTATATCTCTTTGTGGATACATATTTAGCACCTAAAATTAAACACCATTAATATTATGATGTGAGTATATTATAGTTTGGAAAAATTTCCAGTTAGTTCACACACTTCCTAACATTTCTTTCGCATGCGCTAAAGTATGCTCCGTCATTTTAATGCCTCCTAACATCCGCGCAATTTCTTGTACACGTTCTGTGGTAGATAATTCGTTTAACTTGCTAACTGTCATATTGTCTTTAGTGGATTTGCTAATTTGTAAATGCTGTTGACCTTGTGCTGCCACTTGCGGCAAATGCGTAATGCATAAAACTTGGGCTTTTTGACTCAGCTGCAATAATAATTTACCGACAATTTCGGCCGTGCCGCCGCCAATGCCGACATCGACTTCATCGAAAATAAGGGTGGGGGTATTATCGGCTTGTGCAGTAATCACTTGAATCGCTAAACTAATGCGTGAGATCTCACCACCGGAAGCAACTTTTTGTAAAGGCTTCAATGGTTGTCCGCGATTAGCGCTTACCATAAATTCGGTTTTTTCCGCGCCTTGAGCCGAGAGCTTATTTAGTGGTTCGAATTGCACACTGAATTCACCTTCTGGCATGCCTAATTGTTTAATATGTTCAGAAACTAATTTGTCAAATTGCAGCGAAGCTTTTTTACGGCTGTCCGATAATGCTTTAGCAGCTACTTGATAATTGGTTTCAAGTTGGAGTAATTGCTGGGCTAATTCAGCAATTAATTTATCAGCGTGTTGTAAATTAGTTAGCTCTTGATTTAATTGCTCTAATAAAGTCATTAAATTTTCTGGTGTTACTTTATATTTGCGGGCCGTATCATGCAACAAGCTTAAACGTTGTTCCACAATTTGTAAACGTTCTGGGTTCACTTCAAGATGATCAGTGTAATGTTGTAATTCGCGTGTAGCTTCATTGATTTGAATTTGTGCTTCAGTTAATAATGTGCCAGCATTTTTTAAACGCGCATCAAGCTCTTGTTGAGTATTTAATATATGCAGTGCTTGATTTAATAGTTGATCAATATTGGCTTCAGAGTTTTCAGTTAATAATAATAAAGCTTGTTGACACTGTTGAATTAAATTATCGGCATTAGCCACTTGTTTATGCTCTACGCCTAAGTCAGCATATTCATTGACTTGTAAATCAAGTTTAGTTAATTCTTGAATTTGGTATTCTAATAAGGAGATACGGGCACTTTGATCTTCGCTTTGTTTCAGTTTAAGAATTTCATCGTGCACTTGCTGCCAAGCACGATAACAGTTTTGCACGCGTTTAAGCAATTCACCATGATGGGCAAATTGATCCAGTATTTTTTGTTGATTTTTTGGTTTAATGAAGGTATCTGCACTGGCAAATTCATCTAATAAAATTTGTTGTTGCTCACGTTGTAATAAGCGTTGATTTTCATGTTGACCATGAATGTTGACAAGCAATTCGCCCAACTCACGGACTTGCGCTTGGGTGCTAAGTTGTCCATTGATAAAATGTTTTGAGCGTCCATCAGCATTAATCGTGCGGCGTAAAATGCATTCTCCGCTGGCATTCAGTTCATGTTCGGTTAGCCATGCTTCAGCCAAAGGAATATGCTTTAAAGCAAAACTAATAGAAATATCAGCGCGCTCACAACCATGACGCACCATGCTCGCATCGGCACGCGCACCTAAAGCATATTGAATAGCATCAATTAAAATCGATTTGCCGGCGCCGGTTTCACCTGTTAGCACAGTCATGCCATTTTTCAAATCTAGCGAAACATCCGCTGCAATAGCGAAATCTTTAATAGTAATATGGTTAATCATAGATTGTAAGTCGCTAAGGTTTCGTTAATTTGCCATTTTGTGGATTCACGATAAGTATTAAAAATAGCAGAAATTATTATATCTTCATTTATAATACGATAAATTATTACATAAGGATAGGGCTGTAAAGGCGCTCGCCTTTCACTACTATAACGTAATTTTTGATACATAAAAGGATTAGAACGGATCTTTTCTAATATACTTTTAACGTGAAGATCAAATTTTTTTTCAAGTCCATAACTTTGTTCTTGATACCATGCACAAGCTTCCATAAATTCAATTTCGGCAGTAGAGTTAAAAATAATTTTACGCATATTTTTTTGCTAATTTAGTTTGAATTTCTTCCCAAAGTACTCCAGAACTAGGATTCCTTTCGAAGTCGGCTATACGCCGATTTAGTTCAGCATATTGTTCAGCTGTTAAATCAAATTCTTCATACTCTTGTTCAAGTTCAGTCTGAACGTTTGCTAGTAAGATTGCTTGATCATCCAAACTTAATTGCCGAATTTGAATATGTAATTGTTCGCGTGTCATCATGATTTTTCTCCTGAGGGAGTTAATTTTTTACCCCAATCTAATTTACTTCTGAGCGCTGCATAGTAATTATAATCTAATGGATGGATTAATTGTACGGTTTGAGAATTTTTCGCAATCTGTACATGCCCACCAGGTGGCATTGAAACAATATCTCCACCATCACAGCTTAACTGAGAATCAGTTTCATTGTCGGCAGAAAATTCAATGCGAACGATGCTATCGCCTGGTACCACAATAGGGCGACTGGTTAAAGTGTGTGAAAACATCGGTAACATGACTAAAGCGTCAACATCGGGTTGAATAATAGGCCCACCACCCGATAAAGCATAAGCAGTTGAACCAGTGGGAGTTGCAACTATTAAGCCATCGGCACGATGGCTGCAAAGAAATTTATCATCCACATAAATTTCAAATTCCAACATATGTGGAGTGCGTCCTGGTGATAGCACCACGTCATTTAAGGCTAAGCCACAATGGTTTTGTTGATTGTTAAAATTAGTTTCTGCGTGTAAAAAAAAGCGTTCACCAATCCAATATTCACCCGCTAATATAGCAGCTAAACGCGTGGTAATTTCTTGTGGGCGAATATCAGTCAAAAACCCTAGCCGCCCATGATTAATACCTAATACCGGTGTATTGTATTTAGCCGCGCATTTAGCCGCCCGCAACATACTGCCATCGCCGCCTACTACTATTACCAAATCAGCATTTTCACCCAAGTGAGTATACTCTACAGCATGAGTTTCACAATGGATATCAAGTTGTTGCGTTTGTAAAAATTCTAACAACGTGTTTAGCGTGTCTTTAACTTCTTCAGTACTGTGGTGAGCTACCACCGTGATTTTTTTGAATATCTTAAGCATATTATTTCCTATAAAATTATTAACATTATGGGCTAGAGAAGAGTGGTAAGCAATAAATCTGTTTATTTTGCCTTGAAATTATCTTTATTAGGCCCCATTTTGTAAGCACAAACTTGGAGGTAACTAAATGACCCAACATCGCCATAACAAAAATGATGATAAAGTGCCTGAAACGGCAGAAGTACTTGAGCCCGCTGCCAAAGCGCATGAAGAACTAATCCCCGTTACGGAGGTTAAGCATGAATCAGATGAATTAGCCAAAGCACAGGCAAAAGCGACGGAAAATTGGGATCGTTTATTACGTTTACAAGCCGAAATGGACAATTTGAAACGGCGTTCAGAGCGCGATGTAGCCAGTGCTCATAAGTTTGCTTTGGAAAAATTTGTGAAAGAATTATTGCCCGTGGTAGATAGCTTTGAAATGGCTCTGAAAACCCCTGCCAGCGAAGCTTCTAAGGTGATATTAGATGGGATTGAATTAACCCATAAAATGCTGTTGGATGTCTTGCAAAAACAACAAGTCAAGCAAATTGATCCAGAAGGGCAACCCTTTAATCCAGAACAACATGAAGCAGTTAGCACCCAGGTTAATGCGAATGTTGATGCAAACACAGTGTTATTTGTGATGCAAAAAGGCTATTTATTAAATGATCGTTTAATACGACCCGCATTAGTTGTGGTGTCAACGACTTGAAATTATAAAAATCGTCCCAATTTGGGTGAATAAGTAAATTAAATTACTCAACGGAGAAAATAAATAATGGCAAAAATTATCGGTATTGATTTAGGAACCACCAATTCATGTGTGGCAATCATGGAAGGTGACAAAGTTAAAGTGATTGAAAATGCAGAAGGTACGCGTACAACGCCTTCTATTGTGGCTTATAAAGATAAAGAAGTATTAGTAGGCCAAACGGCTAAACGTCAAGCCGTGACCAATCCAAAAAATACGCTATTTGCAATCAAACGCTTGATTGGGCGTAAATTTAAAGACGAAATCGTGCAAAAAGACATCAAAATGGTGCCTTACAAAATTATTGACGCATCAAATGGCGATGCGTGGGTTGAAGTAAACGACGAAAAATTATCGCCTCAACAAGTCTCTGCACAAATTTTAATGAAAATGAAAAAAACTGCAGAAGATTATTTAGGTGAAAAAGTTACTGAAGCAGTTATCACTGTGCCAGCTTATTTTAATGACTCTCAACGTCAAGCGACGAAAGATGCCGGCCGTATTGCGGGCTTAGAAGTGAAACGTATTATCAATGAACCCACTGCCGCTGCACTTGCCTATGGTATGGATAAAAAGAAAGGTGAAGATGCGATTATTGCAGTCTATGACTTAGGGGGTGGTACCTTCGATATTTCTATTATTGAAATTGCCGAAGTAGATGGCGAACAACAATTTGAAGTGTTAGCCACCAATGGTGATACATTCTTAGGTGGTGAAGACTTCGACTTACGCGTGATTGATTATTTGGTAGATGAATTCAAAAAAGAAAGTGGTGTGGATTTGAAAAATGATCCATTAGCCTTGCAACGTTTAAAAGAAGCCGCTGAAAAAGCCAAAATTGAATTGTCATCTAGTCAACAAACTGATATTAATTTACCGTATGTTACAGCCGATGCGAGTGGCCCTAAACATATGAATATTAAAATGACGCGGGCGAAATTAGAAGCCTTAGTTGATGATTTAATTACCCGTACTATTGAGCCTTGCAAAATTGCCTTGAAAGATGCAGGCAAAAAAATTGAAGCTATTCAGGAAGTTATTTTGGTGGGTGGACAAACCCGTATGCCAAAAGTGCAAGAAGCCGTGAAAGATTTCTTTGGCAAAGAGCCCCGTCGTGACGTGAACCCTGATGAAGCCGTAGCCATTGGTGCGGCAATTCAAGGTGCAGTATTGTCAGGCGATGTTAAAGATATTTTATTATTAGACGTAACACCTTTATCATTAGGTATTGAAACCATGGGTGGCGTGATGACTAAACTCATCGAAAAAAATACCACGATTCCCACCAAAGCTTCGCAAGTGTTTTCCACGGCGGATGATAATCAAACCGCAGTGACAGTGCATGTATTACAAGGTGAGCGCGAAATGGCATCGGCTAATAAATCCTTAGGTAAATTTGATTTGGCTGACATTCCACCCGCACCACGAGGAGTGCCACAAGTTGAAGTTACATTTGACATTGATGCCAATGGTATTTTAAATGTTTCGGCAAAAGATAAAGCGACTGGCAAACAACAGTCAATTGTGATTAAAGCGTCGAGTGGATTATCTGAAGAAGAAATTCAACGCATGGTTAAAGATGCTGAAGCACATGCAGAAGATGATAAGAAATTCCATGAATTGGTTAATGTGCGTAATCAAGCCGAAAGCATGATTCATGCGGCTGAAAAATCTTTAAAAGATGTGAAAGATGTCAGCGATGATGAACGTAAAGCCATTGAAACCGCTATTACTGATTTGAAAGATGTCTTGAAAAAAGATGACAAAGCAGTAATTGAAGAAAAAACTAAAGCTTTAACGGAAGCCTCAGCAAAAATGATGGAGCGTGCTTATAAACAAACGCAAGAAGCTAATCAAAGTGATACAGCTCCTGCAGGTGAAACCAAAGCCGAGGAAAAACCCAGCGATGTAGTGGATGCTGAGTTTGAAGAAGTAAAAGAGGATAAGAAGTAAAGTGAGATCCCCTCTGTCATGCCAGCGTAGGCTGGCATCCAGGTTTTTTAAATGCTGGGTCCCCGCCTTCGCGGGGACGACATAAGTGAAATTAATAATCGGTTCACGGTTTTTGCCTTGAACCGATTTGTTTTAAGCGAGAAAAATATGTCAACTAAACGCGATTATTATGAAATATTAGGCCTTACTAAAGATGTTTCCAGCGAAGAAATAAAAAAGGCTTTTCGTCGTTTGGCGATGAAACATCATCCTGATCGTAATCCTGACGATGCTGAGTCTGAAGCTAAATTTAAAGAAGCCAAAGAAGCTTATGAAATTTTAATGGATGATAATAAACGCCAAGCTTATGATCGTTTTGGACATGCCGCTGTCGATGGCTCACGCGGCGGCGGAGCTGGATTTGGCGATATTTTTGGCGATATGTTTAGCGATATTTTTGGTGGTGGGCGCGCTAATTCCAATCGCGCGCAAGCAGGTGCGAGTTTACGTTACCGAGTGGAACTGAGCCTTGAAGATGCGATATATGGCATTGAAAAAGAATTAGATATTCCGAAGTTGGTAGAATGCGAAGAATGTCATGGTTCAGGCGCTAAAAAAGGTACTACGCCTAAAGAATGTAAAACTTGTCATGGACAAGGCCAGTTGCAAATGCAACAAGGCTTTTTTATGATTCAACAAACCTGCCCAGCCTGTCAAGGCGAAGGTATGATTAAAGAGCCATGTCGTGGATGTCGTGGACAAGGGCGAGTGGAAAAAGCGAAGAAACTTAAAGTTAAAATCCCTGCTGGTGTGGATGAAGGTGATAGAATTCGTGTGGGTGGGGAAGGTGAAGCCGGTTTAAATGGTGGCCCGGCAGGCGATCTCTATATTGAAGTTAGCTTGAAAAAGCATGCTATTTTTGAACGTGATGGCAACGATTTACATTGTGAAGTACCGGTTTCATTTATTCATTGTGTATTAGGTGGCGAAGTTGAAGTACCCACCATTGATGGCAAAGCGACGATTAGTATTCCCGCCGAAACGCAATCGGGTAAAGTATTTAGATTGCGTGGTAAAGGCATTAAATCAGTGCGTAGTAATGTGACTGGCGACTTATTTTGTCAAGTGATGATTGAAACCCCGGTTAATTTAACCGAAACGCAAAAAGAATTATTACGGCAATTCGATAATAGCGTTAAGCAAGATAACCAACAACACAGCCCACGTTCTAAATCGTGGTTTGATAAAGTAAAAAGTTTTTTTGAACGGGTGTAAACCTGAAGGAAGGTGTGACTATGCAAAAAGTGCCTATGACTGTGCAAGGTGAAGAAAAGTTAAAAACTGAATTAGATAATTTAAAACGTGTGCAACGCCCCAAAATTACCGCTGCGATTGCGGAAGCGCGTGCGCATGGCGATTTGAAAGAAAATGCCGAATATCACGCTGCGCGTGAACAACAAAGTTTAAATGAAGCGCGGATTACCGATATCGAAGCTAAATTATCCAATTCGCAAGTCATTGATATTACTAAAATGGAAAATACTGGCAAGGTTATTTTTGGTGCTACAGTTAGCCTTTATAATGTAGATACCGAAGAAAATGTAACTTACCAACTGGTAGGTGAAGATGAAGCTGATATTAACGCCAATAAAATTTCTGTGACTTCTCCCATTGCACGTAGTTTAATCAGTAAAATGGAAGGTGATGAAGTGAAAGTGCAAACTCCCGGTGGAGTGGCAAATTACGAAATTACTAAAGTAGAGTATGTTTAGTTTTAATCCCCTCTCCCGCTTGCGGGAGAGGGTTAGGGTGAGGGGTTTTTAAATTAACAATACGCTTGCGCAGTAAAACAATCATAACCAGTATTTTGTAACTCAGCAAAAGAATTAGCTTGTGGCATTTCAACATTGCCGATGGCATTAATCGCGTTGTGGTCAATAGATAATTCAATAATCATTTCAAGTCTCCTGTTTAAATTAGTATTTATACTGACTGCTTAAAATTAGCAGTACATGATTGAGTCTAGTTGAACACTTTTATTTGTCAAGAAAATCAACTCATAAAGTTATGAATCATAATATTATGATTCATAACTTTATGATACCCAAATGCGCTAATTACTTATTCGTCACCCCATGCGGCACATGTCCTGTCGCTACATGTAAAGCTGCTGATTCACAGTGAGTCGTTTGATCATCAAAAAAGAAATCCGCATGAAAGGCTTTTAAAAATTCACCTTTGGCTAAACCGCCTAAAAATAACGCTTCATCTAAGCGGATATTCCATGAGCGTAAAGTTTTAATTACCCGCTCGTGGGAAGGGGCTGAGCGCGCAGTCACCAGCGCCGTGCGAATGGGGCTGTTATCAGCAGGGAATTCTTGTTGAATTTTATGCAGAGCCGCTAAAAAGGGTTTAAATGGACCGCCCTGCAGAGGAGTCTCGGCAGCGGCGAGTTCACTCGCGGCAAAGGCCGCGAGTCCTTGTTCTTGATAAATGCGCTCGGCTTCATCAGAAAACAATACTGAGTCACCATCAAAGGCAATTCGTAACTGAGGAGTGTCATTTACTAGCGCCGCGGCTTTATTAAAAATTGTGGCAGCAGCACAGCCAGCTTGTAAGGCTTGGCGTACATCTTCGGGGTTAGACGATAAAAATAAGTGGGCACCAAATACGGGAACATAAGCATAGGGGCTTGCACCATTGGAAAATGCAGCACGAATAATGCTTAATTCATAATGCTTGATACTATTAAAAACCCGAAGGCCGGTATCTGCACTATTACGCGATAATAAAATCACTTCCACTAATGGATCTACGCGATCATTATTTAGCGCCAATAATTTTTTAACTAAATTAAAGGCCACGCCAGGTTGAAGAATTTCATTTTCATGTTGGCGTTGATAGGCGGAATAAGCTTCCAAACCTTTAGTTTCATAGATACGATGGCTTTCATCCAAGTCGAATAAGGCACGAGATGAAATCGCGATAACTAATTTTCCGTCGAAGGTAATAGGCATATTATTTAACCCAATTTTCTAATTGTAAATTTGGAATATTAACAAAATCTTTAATATTATTAGTGACTAAAACCGCATCTATGCTTATTGCATGAGCGGCAATTAATAAATCCATGTTAGTACCAATTTTTCCCTTCGCTTCTAGGTCGTCACAAATTTTAGCGTATATATCTGCAGCGCCCGCATCAAATTCCACAATATCTAAATGTGCCACAAAATTATTAATTATATATTCATCAAATTTTGGACTGCCTTCATTATTGCTTTTTAAATGCAAGCGTTTATTTTTAATAACCCACTGCTTTAATTCCGCATATGTCATAACAGAAATACAACAATCATTCATTTTCAAAGCCTGAAATTTTATTGCTACTTCGGCGGGACGATGCCTAATGATATAACTACAAATATTAGTATCCAGCATGTATTTCACAGTATTCAAACTCCTTTAAAGATATAACCACGATATTGCATACTCGGTTTTATTTAAGCTGTCAATCTTTAAAAATATCGCGTTTTGGCGGCGGAGATTTATCTCGCTCCATTAAAAAACTATCAGAAAGTTTTAAAGGACTGGTAAAAAAATCATCCCAAGATTCAGGCTTAGGGGTAATAATGAGAGATTCACCTAATTTTTCAATCCATACTTCTTTAGTATGTAAACGATACTCTTTAGGTATTCTGATAGCTTGAGTGCTAGGGCCATTTTTAAAAACGCTTGCTGTTTTCATTTTACTCTCCATATATATTAATTATATATATAATTATGATTATTAGCCAGTATTTTCTCACTCTTGCTCCATTAATTTTCAATGCAAAATGATACAGTAAAACATCAAAATTGGCAGCTTTTATTGTAGCAGTCTTTGGGATTAATCGGTATAATTTGGTACTTAATTCGTTACGGATAATTAACTTATATGCGCTTAAAATCTCTCAAACTCGTCGGCTTTAAATCTTTCGTTGATCCTACCGTGGTGCCTTTCCCCAGCAACTTAGTGGGCATTGTCGGCCCCAATGGCTGCGGTAAATCCAATGTGGTCGATGCCATTCGCTGGGTAATGGGTGAAACCTCTGCCAAGAATTTACGTGGTGAATCCATGGCTGATGTGATTTTCAATGGCTCCAGTGCCCGTAAACCGGTTGGGCAAGCTTCAGTTGAATTAGTATTTGATAATAGCGATGGCGGTTTAGGTGGTGAATATGCTAAATACGCCGAAATTGGGATTAAACGCCAAGTGACGCGTGATGGTCAATCCGATTATTTTTTAAATGGCACCAAGTGCCGTCGTAAAGATATTGTAGATATTTTCTTAGGTACTGGTTTAGGCCCACGCAGTTATTCTGTAATTGAACAAGGAATGATTTCACGTTTCATTGAAGCGAAACCGGATGATTTACGTATATTCATTGAAGAGGCGGCGGGTGTATCTAAATATAAAGAACGTCGTAAAGAAACTGAAAGCCGTATTCGTAGTACTCGCGAGAATTTAGAACGTTTAGAAGATTTGCGGCAAGAAATTGCTAAACAATTAGAAAACTTACAAAAACAAGCGCGTGCAGCTGAACGTTATAAAGTTTTGAAAGAAGAAGAACGCCAAACCAAAGCCCAATGTTTAGCGTTACATTGGAAGTATATGGATGAGCAATTGCATCATCATGATGGTACAACTAAAGAATTAGAAGTAAAAATTGAAGCTAAAGTTGCCGAGCAACGTCGATTAGGCACAGAAATTGAAAAACAACGAGATCGCCAAGTTGAAGTCAATGATGAATTTAATGCCATCCAAGCGCTTTATTATGCACTAGGTTCTGACATTGCGCGTTTAGAACAAACTATCACGCATCATCGTGAACGCATGCAACAATTACTCAACGATCAAGCCCAAGTTGAACAGAGTTGGCAAGAATTGCAAAATCATATGTTGACGGATCAACAGCGCATTCTGCAATTTACTGCGGAGCTGGAAGAAATTACCCCCACACTGGAAAATTTACAGGCCGGTTCTGAAATTTCACAGGAACAATTAATTAATGCTGAAGATGCTATGCAAACATGGCAAGCAGAATGGGATAATTTCAATCAAGCTGCGAATGAAACGGTGCAAAAAGCGCGTATTGAACAAACGCGTATCCAACATTTAGAGCAACAAATTATTACCACCGAAAAACGCTTAGAACGTTTACAAGTGGAACAAGCCCAAATTAATTTTGAACATTTGGATGAACAAATTGCGATTTCTACTGAGCAACAAGCAGAATGGCAAGAAAAAATTGCCTTACAACAACAAAAGCTCAGTGAAATCAATGAACAGTTAAATGAAAAACGCGCAATCGTTGAAGAGTTAACGCAACAATTAGATGACATACGCAATCGCTTACAAACTTCACGTGGTCGTTTTGCTTCCTTGCAAGCGTTGCAACAAGCGGCTTTGGGGAGTGGCACAGGCTCAGCTAAAAATTGGTTGCAAGCACGCCAATTAACTCAACAACCGCGCTTAGCACAAAAATTAACGGTAACCAATGGTTGGGAGCGTGCGGTTGAAACCGTATTAGGCTCAACACTTAAAGGTTCATCGTGTTTTAATTGTTCACTCAGTTCAGCTAATTCTTTTTCACGTTTAATCACACTATTATTCGTATCTTGGGTTTTGCTGACGCGCAACCAATTTTTACCAAACCAAATACCATCTTGCGTGACAACTGATTCGCCATCTGCAAGTTGACTACGCATTGCTAAAGCAGTAGTTACATCCGCCGCACAATAAATGCCTGTTAATAATTCAAGAACGTGATAATCTGATTTAACATGGGTGCTTAATAAAACAC
>Ga0207024_10007_pt1 | contig 76864 bp, 82 predicted proteins | sample Alteio_BWMinCont_44_FD_153470 | JGI IMG/M metagenome (GOLD analysis project Ga0207024, IMG submission 153470) | Enriched cells from forest soil in Barre Woods Harvard Forest LTER site, Petersham, Massachusetts, United States -... | ecosystem: Environmental > Terrestrial > Soil > Temperate forest >...
ACCCAAAATTACCGTTCCATACGCCAGCTTCGTCTACTTTTGCAATCAGGAAAACGCGCGAATGAACGCGTGGGTTAACACCCCTGAAAAAATCGTGGCCCTCAATCTTCCGACTGTGCAGTTCATGTATCCGGGAGAGGTGTTGGATGACGACGCTCCGGCGCTTGATTCCGCCGCCGCGGTGCGGCGGTACATGGACGATTGGCATAACAACATCAAGATTGACCCCTCCCCCGCTTCCGTGGAGATCGAAAAAATTGAAATGGCTCTCCGCCGATCGCTTCGAGACGTAAAAAAAAGAAAACTTAAACCGTTTGATATTTTGATATCCGATTTAAACAAAATCATCGAAATTGATCCAAGAGGCGTAACCTTTCAAACGTCGGACGCCGGCGCCCAAAAGGCCAGGTATGTCATGTGCAGTCAGGTGGCGTGGTACACGTTCAATTTTGAATGGGGCTGCGGAACGCTTCTAATTTCCGGGATGTTCCTCGATCTGCAATATCCCCAGGGAGGCCCCAATGAGTACTTCAACTATGCGGATCATATCTCCGCAAAAACACGAGAATTCGGTTCGTGGAGACAGACACGGCGAACCTTGGAATTTTTTTGGAAGAAAGAAATCGAGCTGCCGATTAAATTGAACCTGCTTCGTCTCTTTCGAATTATCAGGCGGCAGCGAAGAATCAGCCGGTCAAATCCGAGCTGACTTTCCGGGCCCTGGCTTCCCACGTGTGAAGCGGCTTGATTCGCAGGATATTTTTTTTCTTCTCTAGCATCGCTTCAGGATGTTGCTTGATCCAATCGGTCAGCGTGACAAATCTTTCATCGTCGTATTCGATGCTCCAGCCGATATCGTTGGATTCCACAAAATTTCCCACCGCTGTACCTTTCACCGCAAGGATCGGTTTCTCGTATCCGAGATATTCGAACAATTTGTAAGGCATTGCAAAATCCCAGTACGGCGTGGGTTTTAAGAACAAAGCCAGGAGATCTGCCTCCTCATAAAGAGAAGAGAGCTCTTCGCCTTTTTTAAAGATCACGGAGATTCTATCATTGAGAAGCGGGCGATACGCTTCTAGGCTTTTTTGCCACAAATCGTTCCGGCAGCTCACGACCAGACTTAGATAATCGCGTTTTGCAACCGCCTGGAAAAGGAGATGCCCTTCGTGAATCGGATCGAGTCCGCCGACATAAAGAATCTTCAAGGTCTTGCCGGCTCGATTCAAGCTTCGTTCGGGCAATGCATCACACCCCGAAGGAAGCGCCTCCACTCGGAAAGGTGCTTTAAACGGGAGATGAACGCGCATCTCTAGAGAAGGGAGATACAACACATCGACCCAGCGGGTATACTGCCAAAAATCGTACCGGTAAAAAAGCGCTGCGGCTGCTTGTTTTAACCCGCTTGTTTTCGAGCGGTATTGATCATAATTCCAATGGATGTCCCGGTAAAAAAGACCGATCTTCATTCCCGCTTCTTTACAAAAACGGAAAAAACTAAAATCGAGAAAGGGGAAAACAGGAAAATGATGGCGTTCGGTCAGCAAGGTCGGCATTGAGGAACTTTCGGAATAGAGAAAATCACATTTCATGCCCGACCCGATCTTTTTCTTTAGCGCTTGAATTTGCCGGCTTCGTTCCGCTCCATCCCCTATCACCGTGCCTTGCAGGCCGCCAAGGGTCTCGAAGGCGCGGAGCATTTTTAAAGGCCGCAGTTGCCCCCCTGAGGGAACCTCCGGATTGGGCCGGTACGGTAAATGAAAAATCATCGGCAAACAGCCAAAAGGTCCAGGCTGTCGTCCAGGTGAGAGTCCGTCAAAAAATAATCCTCCACGGAAAACCGGCTTTTAAAATCATCGGGAGCAGCGGGCGTGGTGACCTTTCGAAAAAATTTGAGGAGGATGCTTTTAAGGGACTTTGGCAGCAACCGCCTGAGGTTTAAGATATCGAGCGCACTCCATTTTAAATATTGCTTCACCCGTTCTGTTTCAATGGTTTGCAGCGGCTCTTTGGCCTTCACTCCTTTGACTTCCACTGTCCGGAAGCCTTGCTTCAGCAACGCTTCCAATTCTTCGGGATAATACTCGCGAAAATGAAACTTGTTCCACGGTTTTTGATTGGGCCGTAACCGGATCCGCTTGTTCGGGGTCGTCACGATAAACGAACCGCCCGGCTTCAACACCCGCGCAATTTCTTTGACATAATTCAATTCGTCGGGAACGTGTTCAATCACTTGAAAGGAAATTATGCGATCAAACATGGCGTCTTCAAAGGGAAGTTTTTTCCCGTCATACACTTGGAACTCGCAACGATCGCTTCCATATTTCCGCGAGGCATGGCGAACCGCATCCGGATCAACCTCCACCCCGATGGCTTTCCCGCATTGTCCGGACAAATGTTTCGTGCCATAACCGTCGCCAAACCCTAAATCCAAAACGGTCATTGATTTCGAAAGCGTTTTCGCCGCGTGCTGATAGGCGAAAAGATGGCGCAGATATTCGCAGTATTCGGACACGGATCCGAAATCTCCGGGGATCAATCGCTCGCCAGTTTTTGAAATGACTTCCGGCACGGTGACAAGGGGTTCGCCGTTTGAAAGCCCAATACATTCCACCAAATGACGGAAAGGTTAACGATTTTCACCCTCCAAGGGTTAGGCAACTCGCTCCTTGCATTGCCGGCGGTCGAACAGTTTCAAAAACATTTCAACATCACCCTCTACCTAATGAACCGAGAAGCGCTTTCATTTTATTCCCGATTGAACCTGAATTTTGAAACGGCGCATTTCAATAAAGTGTGGAATATTTTTCTTGATGAGATTAAACCGGCCTCCACGGCGGTCAGTCTTTATCCGAACTGGAAGCGGGAACTGTTGGCCTTGTCCCGGACGAAGGCTGGCAGGAAAATCTCGTTCCTGGATCCGCGCTATCCCTTAAGCCGGTTCGTTCGAAGCCAAAAAATCGTTGCCGAACCGATCCATGACATCGAAAATAATGCCAACATCTTTGCGCATTTAAATCTTCCGTACGAACCTCCGGACCTATCCCGTTTTTTCCCGGGAGCAAAAAAAAAGCAGATTTCGATTCATCCCACCGCATCAACTGTCTTAAAGCGCTATCCCAAATCGTTTTGGAGCATGATTATCCGGCACTTTTTAAATCGGGGGTATTCAATACTCTTGTTTTCGGGGAATTCCCCGGATGAAAAAAGTTATTTAACCGAGCTCATCCAGGAAACCGGAGCTTCAGACAACCTTAGCGCTCACTGCGGCCTTCCTCTTTACGAAGTCGCCCAGCATTTGAATGCTTCCGAGATTTTTATCGGATTGGATTCCGCGCTGATGCACCTATCCGCCTTGTTGAATGTTTTCACCATCGGTTTGTGGTCCTATGCCGACTATCGCCGGATTCATCCGTACGGCAATCAAGCCCATGTTTATCTTCCGCAAGCAGGTTCTCTCGAACGAGCCGAGCCGGCCGATATCATCGCAATTACAGAAGGCGTCAAAAAACCCGATTTCTCGATTCAACCTAAGTTCGTCAACGCAGTGAATTTCTACACGTATTGAGGACACACATTGTCAAGTCCCCCTCCTTGACAATGTGTGTCCTCATCAGAAGACGACAGGTTCGCGATATTCGCCATAGACTTCTTTTAAGGCGTCAATCATTTCACCTAGAGTGACATAGGCTTTGGTGGCTTCCAAAATTGCAGGCATGACATTTTCTTCTTTTTTTGCGGCGCTTTGAATAGCATCCAACGATTTCTTCACCGCATTGTTGTCACGCGAGCGCCGCACTTCGGCGATGGTCTTCTTTTGTTCTTCTTCAAATTCAGGGTGAATCTCAAGAACGTCAACTTTTTTGTCCGATTCATCGACAAAATCATTCACTCCCACGATAATCTCTTCTTTAGCGTCGAGAGCTTTCTGTTGTTGATAGGCGGCTTTTGAAATTTCACGCTGAAAAAAGCCATTCTTTATCGACTCAATGACACCGCCCTCTTCTGCGATTCGTTTGAAATAATCTTCGGCTTCTTCCTCCATCTGATTGGTGAGGGCTTCGACATAATAACTGCCGCCAAGCGGATCGGCGACTTCAGGAACTTTGGTCTCGTGCGCAAGAATTTGCTGAGTTCTCAAAGCAATGTGAACGGCGCGTTCCGTGGGAAGACCAAGGGTTTCATCCAGCGAGTTGGTGTGAAGGCTCTGCGTTCCGCCGAAAACCGCGGCCATCGCTTGATAGGCTACGCGGACGATATTGTTTTCTGGCTGTTGGGATGTCAGTGTACAACCTGCGGTCTGCGTGTGAAAGCGAAGCCACAAGCTCCGTTCACTCTTGGCTTTGTATTTTTCCTTCATGTGGCGTGCCCAAATACGCCGCGCCGCGCGAAATTTCGCAATCTCCTCAAAAAAATTGTTGTGACAATCGAAGAAAAAACTTAATCGCGGGGCAAACTCGTCAACCTCCATGCCGCGTGCAAGAGATGCTTCGACATAGGCGAATCCATCGGCCAACGTAAACGCCAACTCTTGTGCCGCTGTTGAGCCAGCCTCTCGAATATGATAGCCGCTCACCGAAACCGGGTTCCATTCCGGCAAATGTTTGGCGGCAAATTCAATGGTGTCGACAACAAGCTTCAGCGAAGGTTCCGGAGGAAAAATGAATTCTTTCTGCGCAATGTATTCTTTTAAAATGTCATTTTGAAGCGTACCGCGTAATTCCGCAAGTTTCGCGCCTTGTTTTTCCGCGGTGGCCATGTACATCGCCCAAATCATCGGCGCGGGGCTGTTAATCGTCATTGAAGTCGAAACGGTTTTCATCGGAATTCCGTCAAACAAAATTTCCATGTCTTTAAGATGCGAAACATTGACACCGCAATGCCCTACTTCGCCCAAACTTTTGGGATGATCCGCGTCAAACCCCATCAGGGTCGGCATGTCAAAAGCCACCGAAAGCCCGGTTTGTCCACGCGCCAGCAAAAACTTGTATCGCTGATTCGTTTCCCGTGGCGTTGCGAAACCGGAAAATTGACGCATGGTCCAAAGCCTTCCCTGGTACATCGTCTTATGGATGCCGCGGGTGTATGGGTATTCGCCTGGAAGCCCAAGATCTTTTGAGGGATTGAGATTCTTGATGTCTTCGGAAGTATAGACGCTTTTCATAGCTAGGACTTCCCTCGTTCCCTTGGCTTTCCTTTCAAAGGAACTTTGAAAATCTCTAAGAACAATCTCATGATGAGAAAATGCTTTTCGTTGAAACCAATGGCGGTGGCAGTTTTGCTGTCAGCGCTTTTTGTTTCTTGCACGAAGAGCGGCGCGCTCACCGGAAATACGTCAACCTCCAGTTTCAGTGGCAACGTCACCGGATCGGCCAACGGTGGCCTTTCTCCAATCAGTGGAGCCACGGTAAATTTGAGACAAGCGGGAAGCTCGATCTCCCTAGCCAGTACAACAACCAATACCGATGGATCGTTCTCCATTGTTTATTCCAACGTAAGCGGGAGTAATCTCCTTTATCTCTCGATCGCCGGCGGCAACAGCGCAGGAACAGGCAATCCGAACAATCAACTCCTTTCGATTGTGGGAACTTCCGCTGCTGCACTCTCTTCGCTTCGCGTCAATGAAGTGACAACCGCCGCCACGGAACTTCTCGCGATAAATTTTGGATTGCTGCAAGACGTCAATGGATCGATTAGCTTAAAAGCAACAAATAATGCGACGACCGCCAACAACATGGTGAAACGATTTATGGAGATGATTGCCGGCGGTAACTTAAACACGGCGGATGCGAACCTAAGCGCTTCAGCGCAAACAGGATTGAACGCTATGGCAAATGATTTTGCATCCTGCATTGAAACACCCTCGAAATGCGCGACATTGTTTTCGACAGCCACGACATCAAGCGGTGTTTCCGCTGTAAGCCTCTTAGAGTCGGGATTTAACGCGTTAAGTAACAGCACCAATACGGCCAGCGGATTATATACAATCGCTTTCCCGCTGAATTCCACAACCGGATTTACATTAACCTCGGCGACCATGCCCGGCGGCTTTTCCTTTAACAACGGACTTCCAACCACTACGAACACGTTTTCAGTTGGAAATACTCCCCAATGGCCTGCCATTGACGCGTCTGGAAACTTATGGGTGCCAAACAACGGCGGCGCCAATGTGACGGAGCTTTCTTCATCGGGGGCGCTCCTGGGGTCGTTTTCAGTTGGAGCCACTCCACGGTTTGCAGTCATTGATGCCTCCGGAAATGTTTGGGTATCAAACGGTGGAAGTAACACCGTAACAGAGCTTTCGTCATTGGGTGCAACGCTGGGAACTTTTTCGGCAGGATCTGCCCCTTTTGGATTGGCGTTTGATGCGAATGGTAACCTTTGGGTTTCCGATTTTAGCAGCACTACCGTAACAGAACTATCTTCATCAGGAACACTGATTGGAACGTTTTCAAGCGGAAGCTCCCCGACTGGAATTGCGATTGACGGATCCGGAAATGTTTGGGTCTCGAACAATAGCAGTAACAGTGTGACGGAACTTTCTTCATCCGGGTCAAGTCTTGGGACATTTTCAGTGCCTAATGCATCCGCTGGAATAGCGGTTGATGTCTCTGGGAATATTTGGGTAACACAGAATGCCAGCAACTCGGTAACAGAGATTTCTTCTTCTCGGACGATCATCGGAACGTTTTCCGGCATAAGCGGCCCAGCAGGCCTTGCAATTGATGCCTCCGGGGATGTTTGGGCTGGGAACACCAGCGGGGTCAAGGAGCTTTCTTCTTCCGGAACAACCTTGGGGAGTTTTTCAGGAGGAAACACCACGCGCGGTGTTGCGATAGATGCAACGGGCAACGTATGGGTTGTAAACCAGGGAAACAACACCGTAATCCAAGTTCAAGGAATCGCCCCGGGTCCATTTTTCCCATATTCCGGCCCCATCTTCCCGTAACTCAAGGACTGAACGCATTTAACACGAAAAGGAGATAGCATGTCAGGAACTGTTCGAACGGTTTTAATCATTGTTGGGATCTTAATCCTCGGATTTATAGTGATCGGTGGGCCGTATAACCGGCTCGTGTCGTTGGATCAACAAGTGCAAACGCAATCGGCGCAAGTAGAAACCGTGATGCAACGAAGAATGGATTTGATTCCGAATCTGGTTGAGACGACAAAAGGCTACGTCAAACACGAAGAAAAGGTATTCGGCGAAATCGCGGAAGCTCAAAATGCGTGGGCGAAAGCGCCTCCGGGGTCTCCCCAGCGAATCAATGCCGCCACACAAGTTGAGGGCATCATGGGACGATTTCTTACCTTAGTACAAGCCTATCCACAACTTCAAGCCAACCAAGATTTTCAAGAATTGATGACGGAATTGGAAGGGACCGAAAACCGTATTTCGGTCGAACGCCACCGCTATAACGATATTGTGAAAGAATACAACACCGCCGTATCGAGTTTTCCCTCCATGTTCTATGCTCGAATGTTTGGCTTTAAACCGCGGCCTTACTTTGAAGCGGAAGCCGGCGCCAAAGAAGCACCCAAAGTAAAATTTTGAACAAACGTTTAGCCGTTTTAATTTTCTTTTTGACTTTTCTTGGGGCGAGCTTTGCGGCGATTCCGTCAAATCCAACCGGGTATGTCAGCGATTTCGCTCACGTTTTAAATCCACAATATACTTCACAGCTCAACACCTATCTTGCGCAATACGAGAAAGCGACCACCAACCAGATTGCAGTGGTTCTTGTTTCATCCTTGGAAGGCTTACCCATTGAAGATTACTCGATGCAGTTAGCGGAAAAGTGGAAAGTCGGTAAAAAAGGAAAAGACAACGGCGTACTTTTTTTGATTGCCGTCAACGATCACAAGATGCGGATTGAGGTCGGCTATGGTCTCGAGGGGAAATTAACCGATGTGGCCTCAAGTGAAATCATTCGAAATGTTGTTGCCCCCGATTTCCGTCAAGGTCAATATGCCCAAGGAATTTATGCCGGATTACGTGCAATCACCGAAAAAATCGACGGCAAGCCCTTTGATTCCACCGTTATAACTCATCAGGATGACGTGCCTCAAAACGATTCGGTATTTCGAATTGTCATTGGGATGATCATTCTGTTCATCATCTGGACGTTTATCTTCCGCCGGCTTGGCTTGTGGAGCATTCCGCTTCTACTTTCAAGCGGTCGCGGAGGCGGAAGTGGAGGTGGATTTTTTGGGGGTGGAGATGGCGGCGGCTGGAGTGGCGGGGGCTTTTCCGGTGGCGGAGGATCGTTCGGCGGTGGAGGTGCAAGCGGTGGTTGGTAACTTTTTAACCCGGGAAGAAAGAGAAAAAATTCGAGGGAAAATTAAATCAATCGAAGAAAAATCGCACACAAAAATCGTCATTCATATTGCCCGCCACGTGAAAGGCGATCTATACAAAAGCGCCTTGGCTGAATTCTCTAAACAAAATCTTCATCATGAAAAAATTAAAACGGGCATTCTTCTCTTTATTGATTTGAAAAATCGGCAATTCCAAATTCTGGGAGATAAACACATCCACGAAAAAATCACGGACGCAGGTTGGAATAAACTGGCCGCCGATCTCACGGTATCTTTTAAAGACGGGAAATACTACGACGGTCTTAACCGCTTCCTCGATTCCATCAGCCAACCCCTCCTCCACCACTTCCCCCAGGACACACATTAATTGATTTCGACCAACGTTTATAGGCTTTTTTGAATGTATGTCCTGAATATGAAGGAGTTACCCGGGCCTTTCGGAATTTTGAGAAAATGGAAGCGATACATTCGAACCTGAATTCGTCGGACGAAAAGTTTAAAGAGAACGCCGCGCAAATGAAAGCGCGGATTGCCGAGCTGCGGGCGTTTCTGGAAGCCGCGAAAGAGGGCGGCGGACCCGCGCTTCTTGAAAAGCACCAAGCTCGCGGCAAGCTCTTTGTGCGCGATCGTATTGAGCGACTCCTCGATCGGGATACACCGTTTCTTGAATTAAGCCCGCTGGCCGCCTTCTGCATGTATGAGAATGAATCGCCGGCAGCCGGAATCGTCACGGGAATTGGGCGTGTTAGTAGACGCGAATGCGTCATCATCGCCAATGACGCCACGGTCAAAGGCGGCACTTACTTCCCGATGACGGTCAAAAAACATTTAAGAGCACAAGAAATTGCACGTGAGAATCGGCTTCCCTGCATTTATCTTGTCGATTCCGGCGGCGCGCATCTTCCTCTTCAAGATGAAGTCTTTCCCGATAAAGAGCATTTCGGCCGCATCTTTTACAATCAAGCCAACATGTCGTCCTCGGGCATTCCGCAAATCGCGGTAGTGATGGGATCTTGTACCGCCGGCGGCGCTTACGTCCCCGCGATGAGCGATCAAACAATCATGGTCCGTAATCAAGCCACCATTTTTCTTGGCGGTCCTCCGCTGGTGAAAGCCGCCACAGGAGAAATCGTCAGCGCAGAGGATCTTGGAGGCGCGGATGTTCACTGCCGAACGTCCGGAGTGGCCGATTATTATGCGATGAACGATGAAGATGCACTGGCCACCGCGCGCGATTTAGTGGCAAGACTCAACCTTCCAGCAAAAAAATCGCTGGAGACTCAAGAACCGGAAGATCCGGTTTATCCCGCGGAGGAACTGTACGGCATTATCCCCCAAGATCCCCGGATACAATACGACGTACGCGAGGTGATCGCACGGATTGTTGACGGAAGCCGTTTCAGCGAGTTTAAAGCGCTCTACGGAAGCACTCTGGTCACCGGGTTTGCCCGGATTTGGGGTTACCCGATCGGCATTCTCGCGAACAACGGCGTCCTCTTTTCGGAGAGCGCTGAGAAAGGAACACACTTCATCGAACTTTGCGATCAACGTGGAATTCCACTTGTTTTTCTTCAGAACATTACCGGTTTCATGGTGGGCAAAAAAGCGGAAACCGGCGGAATCGCAAAAGACGGCGCCAAATTGGTGACGGCTGTGGCGAATGCGGCGGTTCCGAAATTTACCGTCATCATTGGTAACTCGTTTGGCGCGGGCAATTACGGGATGTGCGGACGCGCGTACGGCCCCAGGCAGTTGTGGATGTGGCCGAATGCTAAAATTTCAGTCATGGGCGGCGAACAGGCCGCCAACGTTTTATTCACGGTCAAAAAAGAACAATTAATTCGAAGCGGGAAAACAGTCCCAACCCCGGAGCAAGAAAAAGCTGCAAAAGATAAAATTCTGGAAAAATATGCGATTGAATCCAATGCGTATTACAGTACCGCACGCTTGTGGGATGACGGCATTATCGATCCGGTTGACACTCGCAAAGTGTTGGCGCTTGGAATCTCCGCCTCCTTGAATGCTCCTTTCCCCGAACGCAGGGCCAGCGTTTATCGAATGTAGTGTTGTGGATCGCGCTTACTAACAGCCTCTATCGCTTCTTTCTTTTTCTGGGTGAATCGATCGTGTTTTGGAACCACTGGAAACTCTGGAAGTTAAGGTGGCTTCTCTTTTCCCATTATCTTTTCTGTGATCTTTGGATGCCAAAGCGCGAAGGCGATTTTGTTTACGGCGAAACCCCGTTTTGGACCGCCTCTCAATTGTACCAATGGGCGGAGATAAAGCCGGAACACACGGTTTGGGATCTTGGCTGCGGCCGCGGAAGTTTCTTATTCTTCGGAGCAATAAATTTAAATTTATCGACCGTCGGAATTGATTTTTTTAAACTTTATCCGGAGATTGGAAAACTGATCAGCCGAAAATTAGCTCTTAAAAAAATGATGTGGATAACAAGCGATTTTCTTAACCTCGATTTCTCGGCTCTCCCCTCCCCTAACCTCGTTTACATTGCAGGCACGACTTTTTCGGAGACAACCCTGGAAACACTTATTCAAAAGCTGGAATCGCTTCCGCATGGCGCAAAAATTATCTCGCTCTCATCGGCACTTGTGTCCCATCAATTCAAACTTCTCGACACGAAAAAGTTTTGGTTTTCCTGGGGTAAAGCCAGCGCCTACCTGCATATCAAACAGTAACGGTTTCAGGCCGCTCGTTGCTTTATTTTTCTGGCGGCCTTGATCGAATTCTCAAACGAAACACTGTAGTGCTCTTCGAATTTTGAAAGGAGATCCGGTGGACACGATGTTCCCTGGCCGGTCTCCCAATACCGAAGATCTCCGACACTGATGCGAAGTGCGCGGGAGGCGACTTCCAAGGTTTCACCCTTCATCACGCGATGGAGGTGCAGCGAATATCCGAAAGGATTGTTCGAAAAAGAAATTTTCTGCGCCCAAAGATGCAATTTGGCAAGACGTTCCACGGGAACATTATAGTACCGTGCAATCTTTGGAAATCGGCTGACTACAGGAGCCTCTTTCCCATTTTCCCAGCGTGAAATAACGTCGGACTTACTTTTTATGCGAAGACCCTTCGCGACTTCATCTTGCTTATCGCCCTTCAAAATGCGCAAATATAAAAGTTCGTAACCCAAAGGATTAGTTTGTCTAAAGATGCCTTGTGCTTGCAGACATAATTTTGCGAGAGAGTCAAGATGAACATGGTAGTGGAAGGCAATTTCCCGATAAGAATGAGCGTAAGGAATCGATTTGTTTGCTTCCCATAGAGCAACCGCCCCCTTGCTGACACCAAACATGGACCCAGCTTGCGATAAACTGATTTCCAAGTCTTCTCGACAAGCTCTCAGCAAATCGCCAAGTTCTTTTCTGGCTTTCATTTGGGCCGGAGGATAAGTTCTTCGTGCGGCTTGAACTCTCATGATTTTCTTACCACGAGTGCCATTGTTCTTAAGGGACTACGAGCGAAGTGCCGGGAAAATAGTGGGATAAGATGTTTTCGTAAGAAAATCCTCGTTCGGCCATTCCCTCGGCGCCAAATTGGCAAAGGCCGACGCCGTGGCCCCAACCGCCGCCAAGAATCGTCAAGGATGCCAAATTGCCCGTCGCATCGCGCTTCGGATCAATTACAAACAAGGTGCTTTGCAAGCCCCCCAAACCGATTTGCCCTCCACTGAAGAGCCAACGAATCTGATCCTTTCCAATGGTAAACGATTCAGCATCGGTCGCAATTTGGAGGGAAGTGACGCGGCCGTGCGGTGTTCTGCCCGAAACCGCCACCGAATTGATTTTTGAAAAATGAACCGGACGTTTTAGTAACACAGGCAAGCTTGCGTTAAAAAGCTCGACCAGTTCGGTTTCCGAATAGGTTTCTTTCCAGCGGTAACGGCTCGACTCTTCGCAGTAACTGCCATGCTCTTTCGTCAGGAAATTCTTCACTCCGGAATCGGTCGTCAAATCATCATGGATCGGTTCGTCGCCATCAACAACCGATTTCAAATAAGGAACCGGTGAAAGGTTCCAGGCCTGGTCCACATCCTCGGTGATCCCGCCGCATGTAGCATAATAAGGAAGATCCGCTAGGCGTTTTTCATAGGTTAAAGTTCGTCCTTCTGTTGCTTCCACCGCCGTGCGTGACGACGGGGCCTCATACGCCAACCCTTCATACGCCTGACACTGGACCGTTGCGCAGATGTCGTAATCGGCAAATTTCTTCGCTTTCATCTCTTTTAACGCAAACGTTCGGGCCACAATAGCCATGGCCTTTAAAGCCTCTTGATGGAAATGGAAGGGAACTTCGTGAGACACGACTCCTGATAAATAAGATTCCAGCGACAGCCGATTGACCAAAATTGGTTTTCCAGCACTCAGTCTCAATACCAGCATATCCCGGAAAGCGGCGAATTTGTAAGTGCTCCCGGGATCTTCCTTCCCATGCCACAAGACCACTTTCAACGGATAGCGTAGATCTCGGGCCAGAAAATAAAAGCGTGGACCACGGCGACCCGCCACGGTGAAGCCATGACCGTCGGAGGTGAATGCAATCATGGAGTCTTTGCGGGGTGAAAGCACAACCTGCTTCTCGGCATCCAAGACGGTGAAACGACTTTCGGAAGTGATAAAACCGTTTCCAATTGTAAAGGGTAGGCCCACGTCGAGTTTGACCCTGGATTCTCCCACCAAAGGCAAGGTTCCAAACTCCGGAAGTTTGGGATAACCGGCGAAGGGAACCGCCTCGGAAATTTCAATCGACGGCACCAGGGCGTGAAAGAGTGAAGCAATGAGGGACTTAACCTGAATGTTGTGCGCATTTTCCGGCGCAAAGAGATTCTCGCCAACATACATCGAATTTTTGTCCTTACTTTCCACAATCGCGGCATCGAGCGTTTCCGGGAAACTTCGGGTGACCCCATCGTCATTCAGCCAACTTCCAAGCATCAACGTTCCCGGGTGCGGACGAACTTGAATGACTGAATTTCGTCCAAGGTCCACCGTACCACCGGATTGAAGCTTAATGGCGCCACCGGCCGGCGGAACGGTATTGTATCGAAGGTAATCAACACCAAAAAGATCCGAGAGTTGAAAGTTATTGTTTGTTCCGACTGATTGATCATGATTGTCGCGGTAAGAGGCAAACCCGGTGGCGAAAACTTTTCCGCCGCGTTTGGCAAACGCTTGGATCGCTTCAATGCCCCGGGGAGAAATATCTTTGCTGTTGGGAAGAATCAGGAGATCGTAATTCGACAGTTCTCCGGCCGTTAAATCTTCATCATGGAGGACTTGATAGCTTAAGTGAAGCGCTTTAAGCGTTTCAAAAACGCCTTCCATTTCCCATTGTTTAAAAAGCGGATTCGGAGTATATTGAAGTGTGGCTTCACTGTCCAACACCGCCACGGGTGCAAGTGCAAAACCTCTGGAATGTAACAACAAGCAAAAAAAAGCGATCACCAAGAATGCAATTCTTTTTTTATTCATGCCACTGCTTTCGATTCTTCAGACACCTCGGCCTCTTCATGAATCTTATAAATCAGCCCTTCCTTCAAGCCGACATTGGGAATGACAAGATCCGTGCATGCGACTGCTTGCATGATGTACCTCAAAATCAAGGCGGCGGGGAAGATCACGTCTGACCGGTCACTCTTAAACTGGAATTGTTCCATTCGTTCTCTCACACTTAAGCCTTGAAGCATGAGAGCAATGCGGTTGAGTTTCACTAAGGTCATCCTTGCGGCCGATTTTTTTCCCATTTGTTGAGCCTCAATATCTCTCAAGGCATTGCTGTTTCCACCGGTGGCAATACACACTTCAATTTCTTTTCTCCCTTTAAATTCCACAATTCTCTTATTGAAGCGTCTTGCATGGGTTCCAATGAGGGCCGCCAGTTCCACTTGATTATCGGCTTTCTCCTTGAACAATTGAAGCAGTCGAACCGCTCCCAACTCTAAGCTGTCGACCCGAGCAATTTCCCCTTTTTTTGTTAGAATAAGTTCGACGCTTCCGCCGCCGATGTCAATGATGAGCGCCTTTCTTTGAGGAAGCGTGGCTTTGACGGCACGAAAAACAAGGTCTCCCTCTTCGTCGGAATCAATGATATCGATGTGAATGCCGGTGGCTTTCTCGACCGCTTCAACAAGTGCCTCGCCGTTCTTGGCGTCACGAAGTGCAGAGGTCCCCACCGCTTTCGTATTTTGCATAGCGACCTGATTCCGTAGAGCCATCGCCTGAAAATTTTGAAACGCGGGGATCACTTCACCCTCAATGTAGTCTTGAGGAATTAGTTGATCGTCAGTAAAAGCAAACTGCCCTAAACGAACTTTTTCTCGACGTGTTTCCAGGATTTCAAGGTTGCCGTTTCCTTTTACTCTTGCGGCCACTACTTTAAATGAGTTACTCCCGCAGTCGATTGCTAAATACGGAGTAACCGTGCCGCCCATGAGTTATTTATTTTTACGAAAGAAAGAGACAATCCCTGCCGGGTTATCAACAGCATCTTTACAAGACTGACATTTTTTGATAGAATGATGCTATTTTTTTTATTTGTGCGAACGAAGTGCTTGACGCACGCTGCCGCCGGACTCTTTCAGCAAGCGCTCCGCTTCTTTCTCGCTGACGCGAAGCTCGTCCATCACAAGTCCTATGGCGCGCTCCCAAAGCTTTTCGCTTTTGGGAATCAAGTCGACCATTTTGTTTCCTTTCACCTTTCCGAGACGAATCATCACAGCGGTCGAAATCATATTGAGAATCATTTTTTGCGCTGTGCCGCATTTGAGACGCGACGAGCCGGCAATCACTTCCGGTCCGACGTCCAAGGGAAATATAAACTCACTGCATTTCGTTAAAGTGGCGTCGGGATTACAAGTAACTCCGGCCGTCAGAGCTTTTTGCTTCTTGGCATACTTTAAAGCACCGAGGACAAATGGCGTTCTGCCGCTGGCCGACAATCCCACCACACAATCTTTGGCTGAAAGTTTTTTACGCTCCAACACTAAAGCGCCTTCCTCTTCCTTATCTTCGGCGCCTTCAATCGCTTTAAAGACTGCCGGGTCTCCTCCGGCGATAATCCCTTGGACCAATTCAGGATCGGTTCCAAACGTTGGCGGGCATTCGGAAGCATCGAGAATCCCTAAGCGTCCGCTTGTTCCAGCGCCAACATAGAATAAACGGCCTCCGGATTTTAAGCGAAGCGCCGCTTCATCGACAAAACGAGCCAAGCTTTCCAAGACCAAGGTCACTGCAAACGGAACATCCACATCTTCCTGATTGATTAAACTTAAAACTTCAAGCGTCGAGGATTCGCCCAACCGCTCGGTGTGTGGATTCGAACGTTCCGTCCAAAGGTCTCGAATTTTTTCTTTCATGTCAAATCCAGGGCTTGCCGTAAAACAATTTTGCCGTTCATCGTACCATAAGCGACACCGTCAATCAGGCCCACCGGCTTTCCTAGCGCTTTCGCCGAGGATTCAATGTCGGAATACCGATGGCGAACTTGTGGCGCCACCAAGACAACGGCAGCTTCAGGCAGACGCTTGGGAAGGGCACTGAGAGAAATCGCTTCGATGTCGCTTTGGATCTGTTGAAGAGCAGCCTCTTTTTTCATGGCGTTTGCCAGCAATCCGGTCGACATTCCGCCTGAACAAACCAAAAAAATCTTCATTTAATGACGGCCGGTGTGGGTGACGCTGTCGGTGATGGCGTTGGACTCGGCTCAGGGCTTGGTGATGGAGAGGGGGATGGCGTTGGGGACGGTTTCCGAGACGGACTATTTTTATCGGCGTTTTTGGACACTAAAAACGTGCCGTGTACATGACCTTCCGCGGTAGCCTTGTTGGTCTTCATTAAATAGACGAGGTGATCACAATACAAATTGTCCTTGGGAGGTCTGAAAAGTTTTACGTTGCCGTCCATCGTTAATTGATCTTGGTTTTCGTCGTAAACGCCGTGATCTCCCCACGCTTTTTTCCCGGTTTGCGTAACCGTAACGTGGCCGTCCGCGGTGGCGATTTTATCGCCCCACTTGTACTCGACACTGTCGGCCGTGACTGTCACCGGAGTTTTATCGACAAACTCGCCGCTTTTCGGGTCAACATTAAACTGTTTGGTCACCACCAGGGTCACATTTTTATCGACAACAACGCGTTTTTCGCGATAATAAAGATGAAGGTGATCCCCGGTAATGATCCCCTCGGGATTTGTCATTTTGATGTTGCCTTCGGCCTCGGCTTCTTCTGTTTTTAGATAATAAGTCGCCTTGTCGGCAAGAAGCGTGCTGTCCGGCTGCCAAAGTTTGACATGACCCTCCAAGTGCATGATCTTGGCTTTATCGTCATAATCCAGCTTATCAGCTTCTTGGTGGACCGTGACAAATTGAGCCTTAAACGGTTTTTGCGTTTCTTTTTTAGTCTCCGAGTTCGCCACTAAACTGACCAACAGAAAAACAATAAAAACAGATAAAACCCTCCGAATACGCATGGGTTTCATGGTTCTCATTCAAGAGGCCCGATCCCTGGTTTCCAGATAACGCAAGCCAAGGAGCATGGCTGCATAATCGTCATAGGGCACGGGCGGAACTTGGAGTCCCAACGGAATAAACCGCCAAATTCCCCGCGGCGGATGATGTTGAAAGTAAAGCTTTCGCGCGCGGTAGGTGGAATCGTGTTCATCGACAATTTTATAAGGAACACCTCGAAGCAGTGGACTCAACGACAACTCGATTTTTTTAGAGTAAGTGCCATTTCCTAAAAGGATTAGTTCCGGATTCCATTCTGATAATGAAGCTGCAAACTGTGATTCGAATTCTTTGGTGGGGATGATTCCGTGATCCAAAAGCTCACCCGGCCCTGAAAGAAGCGCATACCCGCACTTTTCTTTTCCCGGATCAATAGCCAGCAACCGTGTCATTCCACGTCAAAACGAACGTCAAGCGGGCCGACCGTGTAAAGGTCGTGGTTGGCAATCACTTTCACCGTTGCCGCTTTACCCATCGATTTAATACGATCGCGCTTATCAAAAAGCGAAGCCACCAAAATATTTCCGCCGAAATTATTGGTTACCGGATCGGGCAACATCCCGCCGCTTAAAGCCGACTGCTGCAATTGGCTTAACAAATCAAAGAGTTCCACCAAAATTTGATCCGAACTCTGACTGCCGTCGATGAGTTTGGAGGTGATCACCTGTCCGGTTTGAAAGACGCGCTTGTTTTCCCGGATATCGAAGCCGACCATGATCTTTTCATCCAGATAACTGTTCTGTAACGAATAAACGATCACCGCGAACCGTTCCGGCTTTTTCGAAAGATAAGAGACGGCGCGCTCGAAATCATTTTTTTGCTGGACCACCAGCTGCGTATCGGGAACGACCCCTTTCACGCCATGGAGTTTCGCCGCTTCATTCGAATGCAAAACCGCCACCTGATTGGCCTTTGACAAAACACTCATCAACGCGGCTTCAATCTCTTTTGTTGGGCGGCCGCCGTCAATTGCCCCCATCACCATCGGTTGATTGATGTGAAAAACAAGCTCATTAAGAGTGGTCACTTTGGATAACTGCAAAATGTCTTTTTCAAGTTTTTGCCGTCTCGATTCCAACGACCTCACTTCAAAAAGCGATTGTCGCGCGTCTTTGGAAACCCAGGCCAAAAAACCAAACGTAAACAAGCAAATCAACATGCCGAAAAGAACGGTGAAAATTCTCGAAGTATACCGGGGGCGCAGGTTAAAGATGGTGAGTTTGCGTTTTCCGACGTATTTGCCGATCCAATCGCCGAACAACGCAATACCGCCGCCGACGAGCATTAAGAAGAAGATCTTTGCGAAACCTTCCATGGATACTTAAGATTTCCGTGCTAACCTTCTAAATCCTTGATGATTAATTGCACGGCGGAACGCGCACGAACCAATTCCCGATGATTAAGCGGCAGCTCCTGAAAGGTAACTTGTTCGGAGGCATGATAGTACCACGCGCTTTCCCTAAGAACATATCCGTCGTTCGGCAGAGCGTAAAGCGGCGGAACATCCGGCAACGGATACGTTCCGGCGACTTGAAATAGTTTCACATCCGAAGAAACCGGTGAGGCCATCAAGCGTTCTATGAAACGCCCACCGGCGTCCATTACCGTTTCAATTCCCGGCGCATCGAAATCGGAAGATTTATCCGGCGGGGTGCCATAATACGTCATCCTAGTTTGGGTATCTTCGTCCGGAATTGGATCTTCTTCGTCCCAGGATCTTGTGATTTGACACATGGCGGGAAAATATCCGCCCACTAAGGAGAGATCTTTCGTGTTTACCTTTACCCATCCCACACGAACCGCTGTCCAGGTCATCGGATAATTTTTTCTTGGGTCGTCACGATTGAAGGCAACCGTATTGATTCCGGTGAATCGCAAATGCGCATCGAAGCCGGCACGCGGAGAGCCGAGAAGAACCAGTTTATCAACCTCGCGATCTTCATAGTGAGACATCCAAGGTGCTCGAAGTGCTGTTGTGTACATAGAGGCAGCAATCCCTCCCAGGCTATGACCGATTAAATTGACACGTCGGGAATCTGTCATCGTCTTCACATGGCGAATCGCAGCACCTAAATAATGACACCACGACTCTACGGCCCATTGATTGTGCGGAACCGTCACCGCAAAGACAGGATGGCCTGCGGCGACTAAAGCCGGCGCCAACTTGTCGAACGCAGTGGTTGCATCCATCCCGGCGCCATGAATCAAAATGACCGGCGTGCGGTTATAAAAAAGCGCTTTATTCCATCCCCGGCCATGATGCAAAAGAAAAGAATTAGCCAAAGGGAACTCGGTATGAAAGGCTTCTTTCACGTCAGGAGTCATCTGTCGTTGTTTTGGAAGAAAATGATGGTCCGGAATCGCACTGTGACGATCAACCAGCAAGTCAATTTTTTCCCAAGGGCTGCTCTCCGGTGGAACATAGGAGGTGACTTCAACCGATGGGCTCTTTGGGCGAAATAACCAACCTAGTCCAAGCGCTTTCATCTTAACATTTTAATATCATGGCCCCCTTGAAAAATCCTTTATCACCGTTATTTTGTCCGACTGAAAGGAGAGCGAGATTATCCCCAAAGAACTTTATAGTAGTCCCTATGGATTTCAGGCTGAAACCTGCCACGTGGTTCGGGAGGGGAATTCAAGCGCCCCGGCCTCCTGTTGCTGGAAATCCAGAGGAAACGATTCACGATTTCAATCCCAATGAAACGGTCGTCATTCCCCCACCCAAAAAAGAAATCCTCGATGTTCCTGTTTTTTCACGACCGGTTATTTTTGCGCCAGGAATCCCGCCACGGCGCGGACATTTTCACAAGGCGGCTGAAATTCTTGGCGCTGATGGAAACAATGTATTTTGCGGATACGCCGGCATCCATCGATGGAAAGAATTTGAAAAAGAATTTATCGAACGGCTGGATGCCTATCGCAAAACTTATCCCAACCGAACGCCCGGCCTGATGATCGGAATTCAATTTTCAAAATCAGGCGGAATCCGCGAAAATGCCGATGAACTTGAAGCCGTGATCGGCCGATTAAAAACGTTTTTAAAGACAAACGAATTTTTCGCGTTCGGAGAATGCATTGGAGGTTTGGCGCTTCTTGAATATCAGCGGAGGCATGGCAACGACAGTCCTTTGAAACGGTTGGTCCTTGCCGGAACCCCGAATCAAGGTTTTTGGGGTGTCGGCGAAGCCATTTATACGGCTGCGACCATCAAATATCTTTTTAAGAAAATCTTCCGAATGAATCTTCCACTTCAAGAAATGGGCGGATATCAAGTCGTCCCAGAAAACCTCCCCGGATATCGATCCATAAAAACCAATGTCCAAGTTTTTCCGTCGTGTGAAAACAATGAAGAGCTCCATGCCTTAAACACTCCAGAAGCTTATGAAAAAATTGAACACTCGCTGGAGTTTTTGGCTGTCATTTCACAAGATGCATACGGGTTATTGGAGAGCAAACATTTCCGAGGAATTCCTCTGGCAGAGGCCTTACGGTTAAAGGGTGATGGATTAGTGCCGTCAATCAGTCAATATCATCCCAGAGCTCATAATCTTGTTAAAAGCATTATAACGGAACGGCACAATAAAGAAGGACATGGATTAAGCGTTCCTCATCAGTGGTATCGAAGCGATGCCGATCTCTTAATCACGGCGGCACGCTGTTTTGGCGAAACTCCAAGATTGCCGGGACAAGAGCAATCGGTAAAACCGCTTTCGGAATACAGCGTTCGCCACGCCAAAGATCATGCCCCGGCGCTGACAAAAATCCTTGCAGCCTACGCCGGGTATGGAACAGGAATTACAGTATCCGCCCTTGCCTTACTCTACAAGCTGATTGGCTGGCCGCAAATGCGCGGACTTGCCATCATCGGGCCGGACGGGCACGCACATCCTTCCAGCTGACCTCCTCTGCAGGAACTTTTCGCCGAGGCTTCTAATGATTATAAGCCTCTCATGGTGGGCGTAGCTCAACTGGTTAGAGCATCAGATTGTGGATCTGAGGGTTGGGGGTTCAAGTCCCCTCGCTCACCCCATTCAAACGTCTTGACAACACAAAGTTGAAAATGCTAGACTGGGTCATGGTTTCAAAAACGGCTCCTCATCCTTTAGAAAGTGACGCTAGAGATATCTTGTGGTCACCTCATGGAATAAATCCTCTTCAGGCAAATACGCTACAGTTCATTGGGTTCTTAGGTGAGGACCGAATTATTCTTTCTGAGCCGACGGGTGTCACATTCCATGATCAATACGAAGGAAAAGGTATTTTATCATTTAACTCAAGGATAGAAAATCCAATCCTCGCGGTAGCGTATGCTTCCAAAGCTCCTTGGCAATCGGCCACTCCGATAACCGAAAAGATCTCTCCCTGTCAAGCCGATTACGCAGTCCCCTCTCCTCCCGATATGATCCCTACTCTTATTGATGAGACCGGCTGGGGCGCCCACTTCGTAAGGCATTATTCAGGAGAAAAATACCATTTCTATAGAACAAGCGTCTGTCCCATCCCCCTGGAAGATCAAGAAGCGGTTACTGAAGTTGTCCGTCATTCGTTTCTTAAACAAAAAATTTATTTTATTAAACCACGCGTCCCTTCGGAATGAACGAGTGATTTCATTCAGTTGGGCTTTTTCAAGATGACTTGGAGATCAGTCCGTAAAGCTTGTACTTCTTCTCTCAGGGCTTGAATCGATTTCTCGGTAGCCAGGCCAATCTCAGGATTTTCCACATCTTGATCAATGAAATAGGTGGCAATCGACGCGGTCACATAACCGAAAATTGAAAGCGCATAAACGGCCAGCAAAAAACAGATGAGCCGTCCCGGCGTGGAATGAGGAAAATAGCCACTGCCAACCGTGGTCATCAGCATGGCCGTCCACCATAACGAATAAGCATAACTATGGATCCCAGAAGGTTGAACATGACTTTCGAAGTGATACATCCCGGCCGCTCCCAAAAAAATGACGATAGCCGTCAACAGTAGCACATAGACCACGCCGCGTCGGCCCATCGTTTGCTTTAAGGCTTTCACGCCTTGATTCAAGGAACTAAAGATAAGGAACAATTGCGCAATGCCTCGAGGAAGTATGGTAAAAATCCGTAAGGTACGCAAGCCCGGAAGGACCAGCGTCAAAATGATGAACCAATTCTTTTTAAGATAAACTCTCTTTTCAGGGGCAATGAGAAATTCGGTAAGAACATCCAAAATGAAAATCGCCCAGATCACATCTTCCAGAAACCGCAGAATCGGTTTTAATCCCGATAATAACTGAATGATTATAAGTGCCAGCCAAAGGAATGCCAACACCATCAACGGCACATCGGTCCAGCGCTTCATGCGCTGCAAAAACTCAGAGCGCTCTTCTTTTACCTCAAATCTCATAGGAAAAGATTGGCATTCCAAGAATAATGCCCTGCATGCGCCCGTAGCTCAACTGGATAGAGCATCAGACTTCGGATCTGAGGGTTGGGGGTTCGAGTCCCTCCGGGCGTGCCAAAAAGGTTCGACTAAACCTAAGAAGAAGTAATTGCCATGGCAAAACGAATTCATAATCTTCAAGCAAGCAAGATCGCCAGTATTGAAGAAGAACTGCGTGTTCTTAAAACGCAAATGACGGCTCATCCTTCCGGCTCCAAAGGCAAACGATTTGCCGACCTTGAGGGCATTTGGAAAGGCGCAGGCTTCACCTTTGAGGAAATCCAGGGCGCGAAACTGAAAGTGAACGAAACTCGACGGAAAAAAATTGAGGCGCGTGCGGCAAAGTTGATTGCGGAGGAAATATCAAACCGGCCACCCTCCAGCGATGATGGCCGGGATTGCGATACTCCTCCCTCCTACCGGCAAAAGGGTTGAAGTTTCTGCCACGTTTTTGCCACGCCGACTGTAAGAACCTGTGCAAATTCGTGCAGACGAGTGCTGAACTCGAATAGGGCCAATAACCCCATCAGTGCTTATCAAAGTTAATGTTTGCTAAACAATGCTTAGTCATCCGGAGCCAACTTCGGATCTGAGGGTTGGGGGTTCGAGTCCCTCCGGGCGTGCCAAAGGGTAAAATGCCTCTATAGCCAATTCTTTTGATGATGAGCAAAGAAAGCGCTATTCGCTGGCTGAAACAAGCTTTTCACGATCTTGAAGCAGCTGAAAAAAACATTTCCATCAATATGTTTGACGTTTCGGCGTTTCTGACACATCAAAGCATCGAGAAACTTTTTAAAGCCATCCTCGCATTTCATGGGAAAAGTATTCCAAGAACACATAATATCGACGAGCTTGCTACGATGATCAGCGCGTCAAAGGAAGTTACAAATCTTATTGAAGACATCAGCGCTGATTACTTAGTATCCAGATATCCCGACATGAGCGAAGAAATTCCTTTTGAACAATATGATCGCGAGCTCTCGACACAAAAATTTAATGCCGCGAAACAAATTTTTAGTCTTTTAAAATCCGCTTACTCGCAACTTTTGGAGCAACAATGAACCAAGATATTTGGGTAGAAAAATTTTCAAGAGAAGCGCTTCCCATCATCCTTAGGCGCTTTCATCCTCAACGAGTATTGCTTTTCGGTTCAAGAGCAACGGGACTAGCTCGTGAAGACTCTGATTTGGATGTCATCATTGTTTCGAATGATTTCATAGGCATCAAGTTCGTAAACCGAACAACGATGCTCTACAAAGCCGTGAAATTTCCGAAGCATGTCGATTACTTATGTTACCCACCCGATGAATTTGAAAGACTGCAAAAGACCTCTTCATCGGTTCGCGAGGCGGTACAATCGGCTCAGGTCTTATCCATACAATCAGTTTGAGCATCTCGTTCACGAGACTTCGACTCTCTCAGGGCGTGCCAGATTAACCTACAGCTGGGGGTTACTCAAGATCTCGACACACTGTTTTTCAAGACGAAGTGCGTTTCGCCGAGTGAAAAAAGAGTGTGAGGTTCCGTTTTAAGATTATAACAGCAACTTGTAAGAATCTTAAAAAAGTAGGCCCCGCAGTTAGCCAAAAAGACGGCGGGTGATTTCCTCCACCTGCACACCGCCGGAATCCTTGATTGACAGCACGGAACAGCATGATCTGGTTCTAGTAATGACGCGAAGAATGGTTCAAGACCTCTGCGGTAAGATTCCGGATACAGCAGAAAGGCTGGCTCCTAAAATCTTTACGTCAAGCAATTCTTAGCCCAAGAAGAGGGACGCGGAGTAGCCTTTGATGACGATCTCACGCAAGAGCTTCTTTTAAGTGTCTGGGAAAAAATTAAGTTAAGAATTACAAGCCCCTGATTTGATGTTAGCCCACATTATGCTGATTAACCAATCCTATGTCGAGCATTAAAGACTGTATCAGCTCATCACATTCCCAAAAGTAAAGGATAATGGCTTGGCTCAATGCTCACATCTTTCGCAAGCGTCCTTAGGTCATCGACCACAGCCATGGGAATGGGAACCCCGTCTCTCAAGCGCTCTGCTCGAGTTGCTTTTTGGGGATCATTGGGAACAAGGACCGGCATAGCCTCATTAACGGGCTGGGTTGAGCGGAGACCGTCAAGCATCTCTTTCATTCGGGGTGCGAACACCGTTAACGGCACAAAGCTAGAAATATTAATGGCGATGAGGAAATGTCCTAGCCCAAGATGCTCTTGTTTCCCCTTCGGATATAAGCCGGCAACATGGGGCCCAAAATCCATCCCGGTCAGCAGACCTGAAAGAATATCAACCATCAATCCAAGGCCATAGCCTTTATATCCGCCCGCGGAAACTAACGTGCGGGCAAGATGGGGATCCGTCGTTGGTTTTCCGTCCGTGTCCACGGCCCAGCCCGGCTCCAGCGGAAGACCGGTGGCACGATGCAGAAGTACATTATTCCAGGTCGTTTGGCTTGTAGCCATATCGAGTCGAAAGGGTTCTTCGCCTTCACAGGGTGCACCAAATGCAATTGGGTTTGTACCAAGCATTGGCGTTTTCCCTCCGGTCGGAACAACCGAGGCGCTTGAATTCGTAAAACAAAAACCTAAAAAGCCGGCGTGAGCCGCAGGTAACACGTAAAGCCCTGCCGCGCCAAAATGAAAAGAATTTCGAATAGCGACAGCAGCTATCCCATGCTGCCCCGCCAATTCCAAAGCATGTGACATCCCCACTCTCGTGGAGTACATTCCGTATGTTTTATCCCCATCTAGAACGGTGGTTGCTGAAGCGGTATCTTCAATTTTAATCTTGGGATTGAGGTTCGCGCGACCCTCGAGACCTGCTTTCGCATAAGCCGGCAATAGCCTTATTCCATGCGTATCCACGCCGTCAAGAGAAGTCTCAACTAATCCGTAAACGACCGATTCCGCAATTTCCGAAGAGCATTGAATTCGGTCAAAAACACCGCGTGAAAATGCAGTTAGTTCTTGATGTGGAACCAGCCTGTCCTGGTGAGTTTTTACAGTTGCCATCCAAGTTAATTGTTTTGTACTAGCTCAATTCCTGCCCCAATATTTCTCTTTGCAGATTGAGACACCATCTTTCATCGCGCGTCGCATTTCCTCGGAATTGACTGCTTCGATTTTTTCGGTTTCTGCGACAGAGTCGTCCCAGGCGTAAAAAATGATCGCAGACGCTCCCCACTTACAATAAGCTTCGGTTTGTGTAAGGATATCTTGATAGCGCGGCTTGACGAAATTCACTTCTCCCGATTTCCAGCGATAGGCAAAGGCTTGCGTCAACCCAATCAGCGGCTGGCGATTCGGATCCCATCCGTATCGCTTTAAAGCGACCATCGCATAAGGAAGGACATCCGACATAGACCAATCAATGGTCTGGGGATCATCCACTTTGTTTTCGCCATAAAGATAAAGCGCCACACCATCGCAAGCCTCCGGTGAGAAATTTTCAAGTGAGCGCCTAAAGTAGTGATGGGATTTCGTGTAGCCACGATCCTCCGGATTGGCCTTATAATCCAGCCGTGCTCCAAACCCACAAACCGTGGGCCGCTGAATTGAACTTGTAAGATTTGCTTCACGAACCAAATCATGAATTTTGATTAAGGTGCTTTTCACATTTCCAGGATAATCGTCCAAGATCCAAAACCCGGCAATGTTCGGATTGTTCTTTACCTCTTGCAAATGAAGTCGAGCTTTGTTGAGAAGGTCGTTCTCTTCTTCCGCGGAGAGCGAACAATCATTGGTTGCGGGGCAAATATTCCGAATTTGCGACCAAAAAAACATGTCGAGATAGTTGAGATGATAACGTTGCAGCATTTGCCCGAAAACGCTGTCAAACGGTTGATAAGGCATTACGGCAAGCGTAAAACCGTAATGGGCGATATCGGGTACTTCGTTCGGCAATTTTACGCCGTAGGGCCCGGCCTGATGCGTGACCATTGGCCACAACACCGGGCTAGAATCAACCGGTGAAGCAGCCGCAAAAACCGGAAAATACAAAAAAAGTAAAAGTAAGAAAAATTTCACGATTCCATGATTTTCTAAATTTCTGACTCTTCCTATTGACAATTTCAATAGGAGTCTGCTAAACTCTGTGAGGAGCAAACCCATGATCCCTAAAATTCTCGTAAGTTTTTCAGCCACCGTAAGGCCAACGGACCAAGAATATCTTACCGCCATTGCAAAGGCAGGAGGCGAACCCACGCCGATTCGTCCAGGCTCAAGCATCGATGTCTCCTCGTTCCATGGACTTCTCCTGACCGGAGGAGAGGACATTGATCCCAGGCTTTATGGTGAGGACAAGCTCCCCTCTTGTGGCGACATTGTGCCACTGCGTGACACCCTTGAATTAACGTTATTCGGATTATTCCTAAAAGGCAATAAACCCACGTTAGGAATCTGCCGAGGCGAACAATTCATTGATCTCTTCATCGACTCTGAAGGGCCAGGAGCCCTTTACCAAGATCTTGCCTCACAATATCCGGCTCCACTTCTTCCGCCTCATCAAGATAACCGGGGTCTTCCCCATGAAGAGATGCGAAAATTTCTTCACGAAATCAAGATTGTACCAGGCTCAAGACTTCAGCAAATTCTGGGTGGTGCACAGGTGCTCCCAGCGAATTCGCAACATCACCAAGCAGTCAAACGGCTTGCCAGCAGTTTGACCGTCGAAGCGACCGCCCCGGATGGAGTGATTGAGGCGGTGCGCTCCACACAACATCGTTGGGTGATGGGCGTGCAATGGCATCCGGAAGCACGCGAAGTACACCACATTTATTCTCCGCTTTTTGATGCCTTCGTGGCTGAATGCAAACAGGAATAAAATGCATGATATTCTCACGCCTCGATACTCGCTTCAGCACGCGCTCGTAAGCAAAAAGATCGTCCCTCGGCTGCTTCTGGCCGAATCAAAGCTGTTTGAATCGAGTCATAATAAAGACACGTGGGGCGATTCGGAAGACCTGTATGGCTGCTATCTTGAACCCCGAAACACCGTGGAACTTTTTGGGACAAGATTGATTCATGCAGGAACCATTGTTTCCCGCGACCATGGCTTCGAGATTATAACGGCGCGACGTGAGGAAACGGCGTCAGAAAGTTTGTTCATTCGTCACCATCGAGAACGTTTATTTCGAATCCGTGATGTCGAATACGAGTGGCGGTGCGGGGATGCGACCATATTACGTGAGCACGAAAAATGGCACTCAAGAACCGTCGTCAAAGTTTCCCGCAGAAAAGGGATTGAAAGCTGCAATCGTGAGACGAACGTTATGGCGGCAAATACCGAGAGACGTCCGTTGGAATTATTAACGCCAAAACAACTATACTATCTCATTCGAGTTAAAGAGGGAGCGTTTTTTGCGGCGGGGGGGTATCGCAATGTCTTTTATTCGAACAATCGCTATCACTCTTTCTCACCGGCCGATCATGTCGACGGTGGATTAGTGACTCCGGACATCCTGCGTCGATTAAAACAAGGAGCCTGCGTTCTCAGCGTGGGTTGCGGACATGCCCATTTAGAGCGTCTGTTAATCAAACTAACTGGGCTTTCAAAAGATTCAATCGTCCTGTCTGATCTTTTGCTGGAACCCTCGCTCACGCGCAGAGGTTTCTCCACGGCGCAGTTTGATATGACTCGCCAATGGCCAGACTTTGGGAGAGATTTTGATTATATCCTTTTCCTGGGATCCTTTGGAATGGCTTTACCGGAAAAAAATCAAGGTAATGGATTACAGATTGCCGCGCATATTATCAAACAAGCCGCTCTTCACCTTCAACGTGGCGGAGAAATCAGAATCATCGAGGATGGCCTCGACGATGCCCAGCGAGCCGCTCTTGTATTGAAATTGAATGAAACCAAACCAGAGTTTGCCGTTTCGAAAGAAAAATCAACAATTATTTATAACATTCGGGGACTGTAAAAATAAACTTGCTGCCCTTTCCTATCGACGAAATAACCGAAATATTTCCTTTTTGCAATTTCATAAAACTCTTCGCAACATACAGCCCTAAGCCCGATCCTCCTTTGACACGTTTGCCGTCAAAAATTAAATCCTTGGTAAAGAGTTTCGGTAAAACATTTTCCGGAATTCCCGTACCCGTATCTTCCACTTCGATCACGCCAAACCCATGATCATCTTTTAAATTGACCGTAATCGATCCGTTCTCCGTAAAACGTATCGCGTTGTCGAGGACATTTCTGATTGCCTCCACCGTTTTATAGGTGTCGGCCATCACTTTAATGCTGTGACCGTTCCCCTTAATTTTAAACCTTAGCCCTTTCTTTTGAATCGCGTCAACATAGTCTCGCGTGGCGTATTGGACAAGCTCTTTTAACTCCACCGGTTCGAGATTCGGGGAAAGCGCATCTTGCTCGATTTGAGAAACACTGAGAAGATCGGAAATTAAGCGAATATTGCGTTCGTTGATTTCTTGTATCTTGAAAAGATATCCCTTTTGTTCGGCGGGGACCTCTCCTTTAATTCCCATCAAAAGATTATCCACATAACCTTTGATCTCGGCAATGGGTGTTTTTAATTGATGCGCAGCGAAGGCGATAAAATCAGTTTTCAGTTGATCCAGTTTTTGTAACTGATGATAAAGATCCGTCAATTCTTTTTTATTGCTTTCCAGTTCCCGATTGGCCACCTGAAGCTGTTGAGCTCGAATAAATACTTCGCTTTCCAAATGTTGTCCCCGAACCCCCAAGGCTTCAATCGTTTTATCTTGCTCGGCATTTTTTTGTTTCAGCTTTACAAACTCGGTCACATCTTCCACGCGATGAATGATGTATCGGATTTCTCCTTGTGCATCCAACACCGGTGAATTCACTGGACTCCAGTAGCGTTCCTCAAACCCTCCTCCTTCTGTCTCTGGCCGGCGGATATCATACTTCTGGACCGCCATGACATCAATTTTTTTGTTCTTGATCACGCTTGCCAAAGAAGCGGAAAGGTTACGAACCCCTGTTGCCTTGGGATCATTAGGATTATCCGGAAATATTTCAAAAAGCCCCCGGCCTATAATTTTATCCCGGGTTGTCATGGTGGCCTGAAGATAGGCTTCGCTTACAGCAATAATATTGAGATCGGGCGCAAGGACAAGGTAAAGGCCTGGCGCGAATTCGAAGAGCTGACGAAAATCAGGAGCCAATAACGAATTCATAATTTACCCCCCCTATTTCTATACCCCAATGAAGCCGTGAATTAATCCAACAAATTCGTATCTTTTGAACTAGGTTTCGATATTAATATAAGCTTCGAAGCCTTCTATCAGCGGCCTCGGAGCGACGGCACGAAGGGACGCTTGGGCTTTGGGCCCACCGAAATACCGTCCGAATAGATGGGTAAAGAATTCGCCTGCATCCCTTGAATGCGCTCCTAAAAGATTATAAAGGGGCTCCAATTCCCGAGGTTTCATATTCTTTAGCGCTTCTTGATAAGGAATCGATCTTTCTTGACTCTGCTCTTTTTCATACAGATGGGCCAACTCATGAGCTCCCGTGCTTCCTACCATTCTGCCTTCGGGCGGAATTGGATATCGAACAAAACAGTGGTTATTAATAGGACTTTTACCGCCGATGTATTGTTTCTTCGCCGTTTTTGAAGTCCAGCACACTTCGAAAGCTGTATTTTCGAAATTATGCTGCACGACTATTCCTTCCTGGTTATCCCGCTCTGTTATTTGGTTATCTCTTAAGTTTTGATGGCGAAGAAAATAATCGTAACGGAATCGATGAAAATTCGGAAAAAAACAAGGGTCTAATGTCATCGTCGCGAGTCGTTTATTTCTCAAAGTTGCAATCGACAGGCCCCCTAAGAGCGACGGATTTAAAGTTTGTAAAAGAGATAAATAATCCTGGGCGACATCGTCTTCGGTTGACCCTACAATTTCCGCTACAAGATTGTTCAAGGTGTATTGATTGTTCACATCCTTGGGTGTAATCATCATATGAATGATTGCAGCGTCTTCACGTATTTGAAAAAAACCGAGAGGCCACTCCATTTTCCATCCCTGGTGAATGAAGTTCAATCGGGTGGCAGCAGCCTCTCGTCTTCTCGGCTGTTTTCGATAACGCTCGTTGACTTCACCCACTAATCTCCTCGCCTCTTCGGCTGAAGCAACAATTACATCCCGCTGTTCCCTTAATGATCTCACTTCGGGAAGAACTCCGGCGGAAATCGGACTTTGTCCGGGTTCAATGATAAAGAGCTTTGCTCTTTCTCCAAACCATCTCAAAAGCGGGTCCGGAACATGTTGCAAATCCTGTACAATGGTTTCTCGTGCTTGCCGGCTGGGCTGTCCAAACCGATGCGGCTGAATTAAGATGTCCATCACTTCATCCCGTCTGGCGGAATTAGGCACCTCAGCTCGATAAGGTTCTAAAGGGCTTGCATAGATTTTATTTAAGGTACTGATCGGAGAAAGCATAACAAAAACACTCTACCACTGAACCTACAGATTGTCAATGAAAAAATTAACAATTTATTCATACTTACCAACTTAGATTATAGGCGTTTTTTTATCCCCATGGAAGGAGGATCGAAATCCCAGGAATAAGGTTAGTTTGTTATTAAATTTTTCTGCCGGGGATTCCGGCGAAGGGGGAAAAATTATGGGAAACGCGGAGTGCAAAGGGTGTCCTTGTCACAAGATGGTGGGAATTTTCATTATTTTATTTGGTCTCACATTTTTGCTGGGAACGCTGAATGTGATTAGTCAGCAAATCGTCAATATCGTTTGGCCGAGTCTTATTATCTTGGTGGGATTGAAAAAGCTAGGCTCCGGGATGTGCAAGTGTTGCGATAAGGGTTAAACAAAAGGGATCCCCGTTTCGGGGATCCCTTTTTCTATTAATAGGACAATCTGCTTAAATTCAAATCTGTTTCTTTCGAGACTTCACCGGTTTTAGAATCCGTTGCCGTGAGCGCCACGAATAAACTGGAGGGCATTACCTGCGGGTTGCGGGTATCCAACGGCAACACAAAATTCCCATATTGATCCGCCTGAACGGTGTTTTGTCCGACGCCTGTTTTTATTGTAAACAGAATGTGTTGGATGGCGGTAGCTTGGGCTGTAACAATCGCAAAAGGCCGTGTCGTTCCATAAATTGCAAAGCAAGCGGGGACGGCTTCGCTTCCAAAAGGATTAACCACATGAATATCAAGCGAAGCATTAGCGGGCGGAGCCACCACCGGTTGAACGCCTTGAACGTTTACGGCGCTCTCCACCGGTTTCATTTGCGTTTGTCCATCCGGCAATTGCAATTGGGCGGCGGCGAAAATCTGACCGCTCTCCGCGTCTTGCGGAACCACATAACTTCCGACATAGATACCGGGTGATGTTTCAGCCATCGGAATCTGATCGCCTAAGATCAGAGCCGCTTTTCCACCCGGAGTTCCTTTGACGGTAAACGTGACCACCTGTCCCAACCCGGCCGTATTCGGAGTTGCCGTAACTGTATCCAACGTGATGCTCTGTTTGGCCGCTTGAACTTGTTTGATCGTGTTCGCAAAGCTTAAACCGAATTGCATAAACGAAAGGATGAACATCAGTAAAAGTGCGCGTTTTAAAGTTGACATGATAAAAACCTCCTTGATGAAATAGTAAAGAACTATTCACTCAGGAGTTGTGGTGGAGCGCGGGGAGCGCCGACTTCGACTAAAGCGCGAGGTTCTTTGCATACACCTTGAAAGACAAAAATTCCAAAAGTTACAGCAAGCCAAAATCCTATCGCAAGAGGAAATTGAAGATTAACAGGCTGAACGTTGGACGGCTTTACGGAATTCAAGGTGAAAACCTGAAGAGCTGAAAGGGTAGTGCGGTAATGCGCATGAGGCTTTGTTGGACTATGAACGTAGAATCCACCCAACAAAGAGAGGATGATAAATCCTAAGGTAATGCGGCTTGAAATCTTCATTTCTCCTGTTTAGACAAAGAAAATTTGAAAAAGTTGGGTATATTTAAAAGGAATTCTTAGAAAAGCAAAGAAATAGGCGGAGAAATGTTCGAAAACCAATATCAACATGCGATGATGATGTGCATGGCCGGCATGATGTGTATGTGCCGCGATATGGGTTTTCGGGCTAATGCGTAACCCTCCAAGCACCTCCAAGTAACGTTTCAAAATCCGAAAAACCCATATCAACATCCAACGATGTTGATATTTTTTTATGCCAAAATTGCAAAAAGGAGAAAAAGACAATGGGAATCTTAGCGACACGAAAAATTGATGCTCAAGCGGCGATCCTTCAGAGTTTAAGCCGACGTCCGTCCGGTGATCCGCCGGATTGGCCCAATACACGAGGGTTAGACAAATATGTTGAAGCTTTTGGGGTTGACATCCCCGCCCTGCTGCAAGAAGGAGGAATATATCTTGAACTTGGATGCGGCGAGGGGAAAGCGTTAAGCGAGGCGGCCCAATTGCCCGGAGTCGAGGCTTATGGCGCTTGCTTGCATGAACAACATCCCCTCGGCGCTCCGGTTATTTATGCCGAATTTCCGAAGGATCCCATTATTTACGAAACGTTTGCCGGTACTGTAAAAGTATCTCCAGACTACTATGGACCAGCGACCTATCATGATGATTTTCTTAGATCATTCATCACCCAAGCCGGATTGTTAGGTCCCGGCGGTCATGCCTTTATTTTGACCTATCCGCAAAGAATCCCCGACGATCACACGCGTCATCAAGTTGAAAAAGTTTTGTCCGATCGATCCGGACAAACCGCACGATTTCAAGAGATCATGACCAAATCCGATTACGATGGACGAGATCTTCCGGCGGTGATTGTGCATATCTCAGGTTCCGGAGAGGCAATCAATCCATCAAAAGATTATTCACGATTGACAAAAGCCGCCGGAAAACCGCAAAAAACAAAACCTGTCTGGAAAAATTCAGATGGAAGCGCCATCATTTGGGGCTTAAGCTATGCAGCGTAATCTTAGAATGCAGGAGACAATATAGGCGAGATTTACGCATCACCAAAATCAAAGCAAAAAGGAGAAAAAAATGAGTGATACGATTCTAACAACACATGTTTTTGCAGCACAACGAGGTAACAGTGATTATAATGGCTTTACTTCCGAGCTTTCCGTACTTGGATCATTGCGGAGGGTCCCTTCTGCTCCTCGAGAAATTTATGGAGGTCCGGTTGAGGTAAGGGTCTTGGACGGAACAATTCATAAAGGGAAACTTACCGTCGTTGAGCCGCAGGAAGGACAGCCTTTATTGGCCTTAATATCGGTACGAAGGCTTCTGGAGAATGGTCAGTTTGAGAAAACCTCCCTGAAATACCAAATCAGTCCTGATGGCGACGCAGTGAAAGAAACTAAAGTCTACGTCGTTGCAAACTTTGGACTGACGCCTCCGGAAATCATCGGACCTAACGATAGCTTAAAATATCACGCGGCACAAACCAATCTTTCCTTTTCTGCAGACGTGTCCCACCCTTCCGAGTTAGCGCACGATCGTAGAAACCTCTCCTTATTGAGGAATTTAGGTCCGTCCGCTATCGGCATCATTTTTCAGGATTCCGGTCCATTGTTCCCTACGGCAATATACCTTTCCAAACCAAACTCCGGAGAAGAGGCGCTTACCGCCCATATTAACGTCAATGTTCCAACGGCAACGACTCGCCAGACGATTTATTTCGGAGTCGACTCAAGCGAAATTCGAAAAAGAGCTCGGACTGAGGCAAAAGAGCCTCGTTCACCTATCAGCGTGGCAATTGCGCCTGTATTAACCGCGCCACTCTCTGATCAAAAGGGCGTCTTGGATTTTACAGGCGGCTTTGAGTTTTCCGATCGATTAAATCATTCACGACAAACAGTCGCCATTTATGTCATTTAAAAGGAGAAAAAAGAAATTCAATGTTTACCGCTAGGTCAACGATACATGTTTTGACTTCGATAAGAGGGTCTATCTTCAGACCCTTTACCGAACAATCCATTCCACAGTTAAGGCAAACCGGAGCTGCGTTAGCTGGGTTGTATGATGCCGTGCTTGACGATACCCGCCGGGATTATCTGGATTATAAAGCACCTCATTCCACCGATGGCGTATGGATTAAAGCGGAAGGCACTCTCACCTCGGCTTCTATCCGGGTACAACCGTGCTCTATCATTGCACCTGCTAAATTAGTGATAATGCCAAACTGGAGTAGCAAAGCTGTAGATCCAAGAAGAACTTACCCCGCAATTGAATTTGTAATCTCTCCCAATGGTAACGTTTACCAACGCTATCAACTCATTGATCCAAAACCGGCGGCGGCACTCCGTTTGCATCGATCGGATGGAAATTATAGCCGAGTGCTTTTCGACCAGTCTATTATTGTAGCTCGCCGAAAAGTTATCATCATGAATCACTTAGAAACCGAATCCGGACCCAAAGTTCAAAGACAAACAATCGTACCGGCTTTAAGGATTTTCAAGGGATAAGTGAGCAGTACGATTACAAGGTGATTGCAAAATCGGATTCCCCGTTCCAAAACGCTTGAGTTTTCGCGCCTATGGCGGGTTGCCGGCAGTTAACTGATTTATTTTGCTTCTGGTTTTTCGTCGTGTTTTTCCGAGGTCATCGTTTTGACAGCCGGCCAATAGGGGCTTTTTTCAAGCTGCTTTTTAAAGGCTTCAAGGAATTCTTTCTTGCCGGCGCGGTTGTCGCCCCAGACGCGATCGTAAAACTTCCAGGCTAAATCCGCATGACCGGTATAGATGTATTGAAGCATCGTCCCCCAAAGTTCGGGCGGGACGCCGCCTTCACTCCAGCGTTTGTCCTGAAAATCAACCATCTCAGGAACATTTCCTAATTTCTCGGAGACTTTATTGACCTTTTCGTTAAACGCATCGGTGGTCGGCGCATCCTTTTTCATCAAATCCAAAGAAAGAACATACCGGCCGTTTTGAAACTCGAAAATCACTTTCGGACGAACTTCCATCGTCACCGAATAAGGACCTTCCCAATAATCAAAGGTCTCATCCCGACCCATAATATTGTAAATTCCTTTTTTCTGAAGATCGATAAACTGAATCGCAGCATTCGATTCCCACACCTCTCCCGGATTTTCCAACGGATTCCCCTCGCCGTAATCATGGGTCTTCAAGATCGTTTGAATGGGATTAAAAAGTGAAAGCACCGTATGGCTGTAGCAGCAGTGGGCTCCTCCCGAATAAAACTGAATGGCCAGACTGTTCACCCCTGTCCCGGTAATGTCTTTAATGACAGGCATGTGGAATGACTTTTCATCCTGCTCGGCTTCGTTTTTCGCGAAGGAGAGCACCTGGCCGCACTGATCTCGCCTGAAGATCTCTTCTTTTTCTTTGTACAAAGCGGTGTACCCCAAATAAAATGACTGATCGCAGCGCGAGCGGAAACGATAATCGCCCACCTTAAATTCGTTAAGGATCACGTCAGTGCCGGGCTCGGCTTCCTTGAATGTCCAATCGTCCGGATCAATCCCGGGCAAGTCTTGACCCGCGAGAAGGTGAACAACAATGCGTTGATGGGATTTGCAGTCCGCCCCTTCGCAATGAACCTGGGTGGTAAAATAACCGGCTCGCGTGTTTGGCTGTGCGCTGCGTGCTAACACCATGTAATTCCCCACCGGAATTTTGCCCGCATAACCCAGCGCTCCGGCTTTTTCTTTCGTGAATGCTTTTGTGCAGTAAATTTTATCGGTGTGAATTTCCCGGGCGCAAACCTCCAGGTCGCTTGGAACTTTTTTCCCCGGATATTTGAATTGTCCGCGGACAATGCCCATGTCGGCCGCATAAGCTGAAACCGTGAGCAACCCAACAAGCATGAAGAAGAGAATGCGCCGCATCGTTAAAACTCCCATCGGCTGCGATGGATGGCCTGTGCCTGCTTAATCTGAGAAAGGATGTTGTTTACCGGAAGAGCGTTCACCGTTTGTTGGGTCAACTTTGCTTCCTCGTCCACCCACGCGGCCAACGTGGATTCGACATTTTGAGGCAGCCACTCCAAATCATAGCCCCCTTCTAAGACAGCCAAAACACGCCCCTCACAAAACGTCTCGCTCACTCTTACAATCTTTCTTGCTATCGACTCAAATCCTTGTGAGGTCACTGCCATGTTCGTTAACGGATCCGACCAGTGGGGATCATACCCGGCGGAGACAAGAATAAAATCAGGTCTAAATTGCTTAATAATCGGATGAAAAATTTCTTCGAAAGCGAGATCGAGTACGTCATCTCCCGAGCCTGGAGGGACAGGAACATTGATGGTATATCCTCTCCCCTCCCCCTCGCCGGTTTCATTCGCAGCGCCGGTTCCGGGATAACACGGACTTTGATGAATCGATTGATAGAGCACGGACGGATCGTCATAAAAAATATCTTGCGTCCCGTTGCCATGGTGCGCGTCCCAATCAAAAATTAAAATTCGCGCGAACCCTTTTGTTTGGGCATAACGCGCAGCAATCGCCACATTGTTGAACAAACAAAAGCCCATAGCGCGATTGCGCTCGGCATGGTGACCGGGCGGCCGTACCAAACAAAAAGCGCGCTTTGCTTTTTTCGCAAGGATCAGGTCAATCGCGTTTAACACTCCGCCGGCGGCAAGGCGAGCAACCTCAGAGGAATCGCTGTTACAATACGTATCCGGATCGAGCCAACGATTTTTTCCCTGACATTGTTCTTCGATCGATGAAAGATAATCGCCATCATGCGCTAAATTGATTTCTTCGAGGAGAACCGGCCGGGGTTCAACCGGCAAGAGCCGGTCGAAAAGAAAACTTTTATCAAGATAATGCATCACCGATTTAAGCCGTTCAGGCGATTCAGGATGTCCGGGGTTCTTATGCTTCAGAAATTCAGGGGAATACAAAAACGCAATTTTATCCGACAAATGAAAACTCTGCTCTTGTTAATCTATCTTCTAAAGCGCGTTTCAATTCATGAAATAGTCTACGATATTCAACCGTTTGAATGCCTTCCAAAAGAAGATAGTCCGCTATTGACGGAATATCTTCAGAAACCTCAGCACGCTGAAAGCCAAATTTTTGATAAAGAGACTTTGCTCTTTCGTTTCTGCTGTCGACATAAAGGGCCACACACGTAAAGCCAGTCATACATAAAGTAAGTAACGATACAAGCAACTGTTCTCCAATTTTTCTACCTTGATAAGGTTCATCAACGGCTAACAGGCGGAGTATCACAGCCCGTTCCGACTCACAGACATAGTGCCCCGGCGAACTCAAACCTATTCCAACAACCTCTTGGGAGCCAATCGTCGCCACATGCGCGAAAACTTCAGGCTCCATGATACACCGGGAAAACCATTCCGCGATTGTTTCTTGATCAACATCCCCATGTATCGCCGGCTTGCTAAACCTAGCGGCCGTGGAAACGTCACGGGGTTCCATTGGGCGAATCGTGACCGGCAAAGGTGAAATCATAAATTATCTTCTGATTCTACGACCGGCTAAAAAACCTTTTTAACCGTTTATTGGGCTGATTATTGGGGTATTATAGTAGTGTACCTAAATAAAGGAGGAGCTATGAAAAAAAATACTAAGGGAGATAATCCTCAGCACAGTGGCCCCAATGCCGGCCAAAGCCGGGTTGGAACAGCCAGTGAACCCAGCCGATTTGGTGATATCGGCATTGAAGAGCCTGACGAGGAAGAATCCACTCGAAAAAAATAATTTTTGAACATTCTAAGAACTATCGTGCCCATGGAGAATTTCCATGGGCATTTCTTTTTTAAGCAAAAAAGGGGCTTATCCTCAAAAAACGAACATTCACAGGCACTCCGGGTCGCTAGCTCAGTGGTAGAGCACCTGACTTTTAATCAGGGTGTCGCAGGTTCGATCCCTGCGCGACCCACCACTATCAAATGGTCCACCTCTTCGGGGGAAGACAAAATATAAATATGCTTGAAACCTTCATCCTTTAACAAAGGAATCGAGCGGCGCATTTGTTCCCACTGTTGAGTAATTTTGTATGGAGGGACTTCGCGATCCGATCGTTTTAAGTTTCTTTTCTGACAAATCGCTTCAGGAAGATTTAACACAATGGCAACCGGTGCACACTTAAACTTTTTTGCCATATCCAATAACGCTTTGCGTGAACGAGCTAAAATGTTGGTGGCATCAACGACGGTCCGCTTGTGTGCCTCCAGCCGTTTTCTGACAATTAAATGAAGCACCTCAAAAGCGGCGATCGTGGCATTCTGATTGTTTTCATCATCCGAGACTAAGCCTCTGCAAACATCGGAAGAAACAATTTCTGTCTGCTTAAAGTGTGTTCGCGCAAACGTCGATTTGCCTGCGCCCGAAGGGCCCAAAATTAATACAAGAGAAAAATCGGGAATAACGATTTTCATCTCAGAGGTATTTCTACATTTCGCAATTCGGCCAGCATATTGCAGAACAATGCTCCCTGCTCGATGGCGTCGTCGAGGGCACGGTGGGTGTGAGGAAGTGAGTCGAACCAGTGCTTAGGCATATTTTGCTTGACCGTTTTCCGGTATTCGCTTTTCAAGAGAGCCATCGCAAGCGTTTTGATGTCGAGCGAGGAAATCGTATGCGGCGGGATAGCCCACGAAAACCGGAGTTCCTGGCAGGGCTTTCAACCATGCCAAATAATCGGCCATTGCTTTGTGCGGAGGCTGCAAGTTTTCATGGCAAGTTTCCCAAGCTTCGGGCTGGCGCTTCCACCATTCCATCGTTTTCGGATCGGCGACCGCGCCGGGAAGCGTTTCCAGGTTGGCGGTAAATGTGCTGACAAGAGTTTTGTCTGCAAGATACGCTGCAGACCCAAAACTCAACATGGAATTCACACCGGGAATTGGCCCGTCGGCTTCCACATCGGTGCTCACGTAAATCTCCGGCTTATTGTGAAGTGAGTGAGACACATCCGAAGGTTTATTCATAAGTGGCCTGCAATTTTTTTATTGACCAGTTTAATGACATCGTTCAAGGAGTCTGGAGCGTCCGTGATCTTCGCCTTCCTAATGAAGCCTGACCAGAAGAGCTGCAATCGCCCTAATGCCGCATTATCAAAAGCAAGAAGAAGCGGTACTTCCATGCTTCTCTTCGCAAATGTCTTTTCAATGCTGGATTTAATGAGCGCAGGTTCCAACGATTCCACCTGACAAAGTTTAAACATATCGTAATAATCCTTCATTCGTGTGTTTTTGCCAGCACGCTTGATAGCGATTTGCAATTTCTCGGAAAAAATCGTCTCCGGTGGGTAGGCCAAAATCTTGAAATCAGGGCCAATCAAGGCTTCTCCGCGATATTGAATCCGTTCAAGAAGGATCTTTCTCGCTTCCACCAGATCCCCAAGTGCCAGATCCATCTGAAGATGTCCGCGCGCCGTGTCAAGATTAAATGTACATTTAATTCTTACTCCGGGAAGCTCCATTTCAGGGTGAACAAGTGGCGTTCCGATCAGAGGATCCCATGTAAGTTCGTCCTCCATTGGTATCGCAATAATACTCCGGACCACTTCCAAGGCATCCTCTACCTTGTTGCTTACTTGACGAATCGAAAAATCAAGATCTTTTGTTTGGCGGTTTGTATCAATCAGATATGCCAGCAGAGAACCGCCCTTGAAAATGAAACGTTCCGAAAATGAAGACATGGCAAGGCGCGCCAAAAATTGTTCGGCGCCAAAACGATTGAGCAAATCTTGAAAGGAAATTTTCCTTTCTTTGGCTATATTCAGCAGTCTTGCCCGAATACTTGCGGCGCTTTTCTTCGTCGGTTTACTCATCGGAAAGAAGAGTTGTCATGATGTCGTCCAACGGCTTTCGCATTTTCTTTGCGTATTGTGAAAGTTTATCGAGATCGCTGTCTTTTCGTCGCAGATATCCGCGAAGGGCTTTATAGCCCACGTCGATTGGAAGATATTTAAAGGAATCAACCACGGTTTTTTCAATATCATAAATGCGCACTTCATGTTTTCCCACGCGATGCCGCACTACGCCGAGGGAATAGGAAGGTCCTTGTGGATAAATCATGCGATATTCTGAGTTGACGACCCGGTGATTTTGAGAGAATGCAAGCCATATTTGGCGTTCATATTCATCCGTCAAATCATAATAGCTTAGTGCTGAAATGCCGCAGATGATTGCATCCGGATACAATGTGCAGGCGGGGACGTACTTGCGCAGCGGATCGGTAAGCCAGTCCGTTTTAGTGGCGTAAATCCGTTTGGCAGGACGATAAAGGGCTCCGTCTGCAACAAGTCGGGAAAGCGCCATTTTATTGACTCCCATCTTCATAGCATCATGCAGGGTGACGAAGTCATTCTTATCCAGAAATTTGAGAAGTTTGGCTTTAGATTCCATAGTCATATGTTACCATATTTGATACAACATGTCAACTATCGAATATAGTAACAAGCCGGAAATGGATAACAGTTACTATAGTTTTGAATATCTATAACCTTCACCGAATCGTCATCCCGGAAACCGTATCAGCCTTAGTTGACGACCGTGTGACGGTAATGACGGTTGGACTTTGATTCTAAATCAAACGCATTATCGCAGCTTGACCTTGCCCCCACTTTAAAATCTCCATAGTCCCAATTCCTCCATAATTTTTTTTGCATCGGGGTTTTTATTTGCAAGACTGGCTGCGCGTGACCCGTTTATCTCCGAATATGGCTTGCTAACGTAGGTCAGTTGTTCATTAAAAAGAGTGTTAAGCAATTGGTTAGAAGAGAGTATAACGTTTTGAGTTAAATTTAGATAGGCCAAAAGATGGGCTTCGTGAACTTCGGGATTTAAGTCGAAGTATTCCGTAGCAAGAAGCACTTCGTGTTCCTGATCATAAATAGTAACGTCACGAAATGTAAATTCAGGATTCGGGTGCATGAAGCCATCATTAATTTTACTCAAGACATTTTGAAAGTCTGAACTTCGAGGCATAGACCTGGAAATCAAAGGTTTACCCGAAAAAGTACTGGTATAGGTCCTCCAATCTTTCTCGCGATTCTTCCAAATCTCTGCGTTGGCTGGTTCATCTATAAACTTTCCTAAAATCAAAAAGGATTCCAAGCCAGGCCTAAAATTCAGCCAAGAAAGGAACCCCTGGAAAGAGCCCAGGTGCTGAAATCCAAAAATAGAATGTCGCAGAAAGAGTTGCAAAAAAGGGAGCAACCCAACAAGGGAACGATTATGGGAATCGATTTCCTTCCCTATTCGAGCCCATCTTGATCGAAATACATCTAGGAGGAAACAAAATACACGAAAATCTTTTTCAAAATTCAGAAGAAACGCTTGATTGTTTCTAAACCAGTATCCACTGTATTCAAGAAAAGTTTCAAACATTCTGTTCAGCCATAGCTCCTACTGATTCAGGCTTCCCGCCGCTTTTCCCTTGGGCTGACCGGAGGGGGCGGCGATCTCTAGGAGGCGTCACATTACCAGACTTGGGTGCCATCAAACTCACTCGAACACCTCCATCTTATTCCTCCTCACAGGCTGCAGGGATAGGCAAGATGATTAACGTTTAACATCGGGGGAATCTCTTATATGAAATAACGCTTCGATTGTTCCGGTTATAGATTTCTCACCAACATTTGCTATTAGTGTCAGCCCGTCTTTGGGAGCCACCATCTCAAACCACTCGGTTGGCTCTAAAACCGCAAGAGGTTTCTCTAGTGTTGATATCAATGCGGTTGACATTTTTCGAATATGGAGCGTGTTGGTTTCGGGTCCAAGTGCGACATCAAAAGAATAATCCCAACTTGCAGGTTGAACTCCGTCTATACTCGGTCGGTTTGGAAGAGTAAGCCAAGGCGGCCAAGGTGAGGAGTCATTGGAAATACGCGCAGGCTCTCCAGCTTCCCAAGTTACTATGTTTATTGTGGCTGACACCCATTCATTCTTTCTCAACTTTACAGAACCAGTCATTCCTTCTATGATAAGTTTGTCAAGTTTTCCTCCGAATTTACTGACAATGCCCGTCCTCGATGACGTGGGCGTCACAAAATTGAAAGTTCGGGGTTCTCCCTCCGGGGGCGGATCAGGACGCAATTCGTTAGCCGTAGCTGAAACGCCCGCGGTTTGTCTGATGGCTATTAGCTTACCAGGCGGTAACAGCGTTTTAACAATTTGTGAAAAGTCGGTGCCACCCAGTAAGATGTGTGGATTGCCGGGAGTCAATCCAAAATTCATCGAGTGACTCCTTAGATTGGGGCGAAGCGAACTAACCATACATTCTTTGCTAATGTATCCTTGGGACGCAGGATTTTCAGCCACGCGCTTGTTGACATCAGCAATAGCTTCTTGAATGACCCCATTCTCCGAGTCGCTTCGAAGCAATTTTATCAAGTCATTGCGGTCATTGTCGGGTACTGCGATGTCCCAGCCGAAGGTGAACAATCTGGGTTCTGTCACCTTTATGGAGGTGACTTCAAGGTTGGTCTTTGAAGAAGTTCTGGGACTATCAAACCGCTCACAGTTCGATGCCATGACGAGGCGTGGTTCCTTCCCACGCTCCATGACTGCAATTACGACTGTTAACATTCTTGAACTAACCGGCAGCCCACTTACAGATTGACTGCCCCGTGTAGCAATTCTGGACGCAATCTCATCAATATCCGAGAAATTCATGCCTTGTGCTTGTGTAATGATTTCCGAAATCCAGTCTATCGTCATCGGGCTGCCAAGCCGAACCTGAGCTACGCCGGTAAAGCACACCTGAGCCATAAGACCATCACAAATAAAACTCAAATGCTTTGATGCTGCATCGTCACGCGGTCCATTTCCAAAGGTAAGCCTATAGTCGGAAGATTGGTGTATCGCCCACGGAGCGGCTAGGGTGATGATAAGCGTCATTCTAAATCCGTTCTTGTGTGAAAACTCCTTGAAGTCCTTTTTCATTCGTCCCAACCTACCCAGTTCTCTGCTAACATTTTGCTAACAGAACGAGTCGGAACTGCTCGGAGGACTTGGTAACAGGTGGAAGAACTGGTGGTGAGGAAACCCTTGTCAGCATTGACTTGGTTAGACTTTTTCGGAATTCTTTGGATTCAGTGTTTTTTCTTGGAAATCGACTTTTTTGGACTTTTAATCAGGGTGTCGCAGGTTCAACCTATAAGCTGCAGGGGGCTTCGTTTGATGGGCTTCGCATTTCCGCTTCGAGGGCGTGAATCCGCTTTTCAATCTGGACGAGTTTGCCACTGAACCGGTTCACGGATTGGAGATAAGCGGCGGATTGGTCGTTGAGTCGGTTAAGTTGTTTCCAAGCTACATATTGTCTGGCTGCGTCATACCAATTATCGAGCATGTCTTTGCTGACCGACACATAGTCGAACGCCTTGGCCGCGCCCTCAGAAACATGAAACACTTTTTGCACGTGCGGATCATTAATGAACGCCAGAAAATCGGCGTAGCGCTTCTCCAGCACGCGATCGCTTCCCCGAGCCCGATTGCCGGCTTCTCTCGTCGCGTTGGCGCTCTCAATCCATTCGAATTTACCGATAACTTTTTCGATCTCACCCCGTTGATCGGACAACAGCTTGAACGCGGCATCGTATTGCTGTCGTTCTTCGGGCGTCAATCCGGAGCTTGTTCGCTTTGTAACCGCGTCGCGCAATTCGCCGTTGGCTTCTCCGAGCCGGCGATCGAAAACGTCGTGCGTGAAATGAATCGAAGCTCCAAGCAAGGCATCGGGAAGCTTTTCCCAGGCCGTGTCTTCGATTTCTTTCACGGTGTCCATCGCCTCTCGTCTTGACTCTTGATTCCCCGCCATGGCGCGCTTCAAACCTTCAAGTGTTTTTTTGAACCACTTCGGCTTCGTGATGAAGCCCATTCAGTGTTTCGGAACACGACGGAAGTGGAGGGGTCTGCGGAGTGGCCTTCACGGGAGCCTCGGGTTCGTGCAAAAGTGCGGGAGTGTTTCCTTCGAGCTTGACCGGTTCCGGGGACGACGGGGCGCTGGCGACTTCTTGAATGGCACCGGCTCCGCAAACGACTTTGGATGATCCGAAGAAATCCCGTTCATCATGACAATCTTTCAACTCGGCAGAGGTCCCGCGCGCCATGGTGCCGGTTTGAGCGGACGCGCCGCTTTGTGCGAAGTTCGCGGCCACGTCTTTCACGTCGCTGACTCCTCCGGTGTTCGGGTTAAAGCCGATGATAACGCCGTGGGCCGGGGGTGGGCCCGGTTGCTCTTCAATTCTTTGTTTAATCAGATTCCAATTTTGATCGACGCGAAAGTCGATGCCGCCGGAAGCGCTCATGACTTCTCCAACCGGCGAATTCTGCACCGCGATTTCCATATGCACGACGCCCGGAACTTGAGCCGGGGGGTCCCATACGCCTCTCCCTTCAGCGGGAAGAACCAGCTTGAACCCTTTTTGTTTCAACCAATCCGCGATGGCCATCACTTTCATGCTTTCACGGAGATCAAGAAGAACGGGAAACTTCGCGGCAAGCGGATCGTACAGCGAGGTCAACTCGTCGGCATACTGCTTTAGCAACGGATCCTCGATGCTTTCTCTTGCCGACAAAAGTCTCCCCTTGTCGCGGAGCGCGGGAAAACGGGATTGCGATTTCCCGGATGTTTCAGGTCCATATTTTTCCATGTGAATTCGAACCGGCGTTTTCCCGAATCGCACACGCTTTCCATCCGCCGATTCGGAAAGCTCGAAGCCGTCGGCTGCAAACCAGGTATGCCCTTCGGTAGCGGGCGCGCTGCTTACGGTTTGACGCCACTCGAAATACGTGCGGTAACCCGGAACATCACTCTTGATCTCCGGCGTGTCCATCAGGTTCTTTCCGAACACGTCGGCGTCAAACGCGACCTTCGCCAGAAGCGAGTTCGGTGAGAGACCGTCGTAAACGGGGACAACCACCGGCGATACACCGAGCACATCGCGCATGACGTCGGGAGGAACGTGAATAAAAGTTCGACTGCCGACAAGCGCGTGGAATGCATCTTTTTGGACTTGCACCGTGTCATCTTGCGCCATCTCAATAGTCTTGGCGGCCGCTGTTCCATAATCGACTCCCGAACTTTCCAGCTGCTGGTACCGGGAAATGTAGCGATTCTCGTCCATCCGATACGCCTTTGCGAGTCCACGCAATACCCATGACCACACGGTCTCCCGTGCATCGTTCCACGTGGCGGCGTCAACTTCGCCGCCGTTCATATAATTTGCCAAGGTTTGGAGGTTGTTCCCTTCACCGATATTGGTTCCGCGGGAAACGCCCATCATAATGAAATACATGAGAGGCGTTTCCGCCACAGGCCTTCCCGGGTGCATAATTTTCTGATCACCTGTCCCTGCCGCAGTGGCTCGTTCAAAATCATCGACCGCCTTCATCATCATCCCGGCATCCGGGTATCCCGCGACGGGAAGAACGGCATTCCAAAAGCTCATCTTGTCCATTCCTTCCTGAACACTCGCGCCAAGCATCTGAAACCACCAAGCTCCTGTTTTCGTGAGCTGTTCATTCTCGAAGACGTGAGCCAGGTTGTCGGTAAGTTGAAGGTCGGGCATGTTGAAGGCGCGATCAATCGATTGCCTCGACTCAGGTGTCCACTCGAGACTGAAGGTCGGATTCCGGCTGTCAAGAGCGGCGGCCAGGTAGTCGAGGTAAGGAACGGGGCGCGGCGCGGCGTCTGCGGTGGAATGGCCGAAAAGCGTCAGCTTCCCTTTGGCGGAATCGACGATGGCGCCGTCCAATACGTCGAAGCCGCTGCGCGCGGGATCGTAGAGACCGCTTGCAGGGCTGGCCTGCGCCGAATTGCTGGAAGTTGAAGCTATTGGGCTGTTTGACGGCGTGGTTGACGGTTCAGCCGCGTCGCTTGCGCTGCTGACATTTGAGGAGGATCCGGAAGGAAACCATACGGCATTGCGCTGGGAGGTGAGAACGTATTGAATGTCGCCATAGACGCGTTGTTTTGGCGATCCACAAGCGGCAAGATCGGCGGCGCTGTAAGTGAAGGAAATCTCGTGTCCGTCGGGTGAAATCGCGACGGTTGTCGGCAAGCCGCTGTCGAGCGGGCAGGTGTTTTCGCCGATTTGCATGCGGAACGCTTTGAGGAAAATTTCGGAACTCTTATTGTCGGACACCGGTTTAAAGGCAAGCCAGTGAAGATTCGTCGATTGAGGATCGCTAAACGAAGCGCGAAGATTGAGAGTGTGGGTGTTGGCGTCTTGCGTGACTTTCTTTTTCCCCGCGAAGGCAAGCCCGGCCACACCGAAAAGAGCAGGCATGAGCAAGTTTCGCTTCATGGAAATAAAGGCAACCTCGTTTTGGTATCCTTCAATTGTGCCGTCATCTTTCTTGACGAAGCTGAACTTTCCGGTCAGAATCGGTCCAACGCCTTTCCCGCCTATCAGGCTTATCTTCTCATCCCAGTCCCCGACGAATGAATCAAGCACATGCGTCCGCGCCGCTATCCCCTCTTCCTTCGTCTTACGGACCGCCTCTTCTTGTTGCTTGCGCTTCTCTTCCTCGGCGCGCTTGTGTTCAGCTTGCGCGTTTGTGGCCGCTTCTTCCTGTTCGCGTAACTTGGCGCGGGCCGCCTCATCCTTCAGCTCCTGAATCGCATAAATCCGATCCTTCAACGCTCTGACGGCGGCGGCCGGGGGTCCGGCCAAAAGCGCGTAACGCAAAAGATCAACCGCATCATCATAGCGTTTCCTTTTTTGCAGAGCCGAAGCGGTTGATGCATACGCCGCTCCCCACCACGGCGCCACTGCGATTGCCTGACGGTATTCTTCGATTGCCCGATCGATGTCTTCGTCCGTTGACGCCGACTTCAACGCGGTTTCGGCGTAAACTAAATGGCGGCGAGCTTCTTCGGGAATGGGAAGCTTGTTCTTCATTCGGGCAGCAAGGCGAAGGAGGCGCTCCCGAAGCGGTTTATTGTCCGGTTTGGCCTGAAGTTGAGCAACGAGTTTGAGAAATGTTTTTTCGCCTGTGATGGCCGGCCCTGCAATTCCCTTTTTCGTGGGCATTACCGCGAACGAAAAGGAAACGAACAATAAAAGCGCTATGAGCCTCTGTCTCTTCATGGTTGGCGTTGCCCCCGTTGAAAATACCGTGGTATCCCCGATTCGTTCGATACGCTCTTCTTCAAACCTCTCTAAGGAATGGAAACTTTGAGAAGAACCTGAATCCCGAGTCCAAGAAACGCTTCTTCAAAGATGGATGAATGAGTGGCTTGATGTCTTTTATGGAGTCGATAGAAAGGAGAGTTTCTGGGATAGAATCGTGGGCATATTTGCCTTAGTTCTCGTGTGTGCTTTGGTGACTTTGCTCATTGCGGCTGCCGGGGCCCTCTAATTTTTGCAGCTTTAATTGAATTTTTACCCTTATGGCGATTTATTAAAACAAAGCGTGGCAGCAGTATGGGTATAAGCTTCCCAAAATCTTCAGTATTCCTTGGCATTCATTCCGAGTTTACGGGAAAATCGGGCCGGCGTACGGGAAGAACTCGGGGCCTAAGGTCACGCCGGTAACTTCGGTGACGTTATTGCCGCCCTGATTTGCCGTCCAAATATTTCCCGACGCGTCAATCAAAATTCCGACCGGACTATTCCCGACCGAAAAGCTTCCAAGGGCGGCACCGAAAGAATTAAGTTTCGTCAAAGTCCCTGAAGCATTAAAACGTCCGGCCCAGATATTTCCGGTCGAATCGATGGCCATCCCAATAGGAGAACTCGTGGAAACGGTCCGAACGGTAGTTCCCGAAGGACTTAATTCGGTGACCGTATTACTTATATTATTCGCAATCCATACATTTCCGGAACTGTCGATAACAGGATAATAAGGCTGGGTTCCCACGGAAAAAGTTCCTAAAGGATTTCCCGATGAATTAAGTTTGGTGACATTGGCGCTTCCGTTATTGGTCACCCAAACGTTCCCGGAAGCATCAATCGCGATAAATGCCGGAGACGTTCCGACCGTGAAGGTTCCAAGAGTAGAGCCGGAAGAATTGAGTTCAGTCACCGTTGTACTGCCCAAATTGGGTACCCAAACATTGCCGGAGGCATCAATCGCAATACCGTTTGGAATGCTTCCCACGGTAAAGGTTCCAAGGGTTGTCCCGGAAGCGTTGAGTTCGGTCACCGTTGTGCCACCCGCATCGGATATCCAAACATTCCCGGAAGCGTCAATCGCGGGAACGCGTGGATGTGTTCCCGCAGCGAAATTTCCCAGTGTCGCTCCGGAAGAGCTGAGCTCGGTAACCGTGGTACCACCACCATTGCCGACCCAAATGTTGCCGGATGCGTCAACCGCGATGCCGTAAGGCTGGCTCCCGACGCTGAACGTATTGGTCGTGACAATCGGCGCAACGTTCAATAGCGTTTGATTGGTTCCCGGCATTGAAAAACCGGTCGTATTGTTAACGGTATTCGCTAATTTGTAAAGGTTTGTTACGTTAGCCGTGGCATTCAGGGTGTTATACAAGGCGTCTTGGATGCTCACCGCGGCGGATTGACTGCCATTCACCGCGTTGTTGAAAAGCGTACCGCAATTGGACGAATTTTCCACGCACGCTGCGACCGAATTGGCCATCGCCGCCAGAATATTCTGGTTGGCGGTGCTTAGCGTGGTATTCATCGTCCCATTCGAAATCATGTTGTTGTACTGCGCGATCATATTGGTCGTCGCCGCGCTGTTCACGGCGGGAAAGGTGATCGTGCCGTTAGCGTCTCTGAACCCTCCATAATTGAACGCCGTATTCACAAAGGCGGCCATAGTCGCCTCATTTAGAATGACGCTGGACGGTGCATTAGAGGCCAACCCCAACATGGCGCCCAGCTGAATATTCGCATTATTGCTTCCATTGCTTCCCGCATTGCCGCCGCTGGCCAAGACATAAAGCAAACCGCTGCCGGGATTCGTGTAGCTCATCGTAAACGCACCGCTTGTGTTGGTTGTTGCATTAGCCAGGGGTGTGGCATTGCCCGCAACATACAAGCTGACGAGAGTGCCGATGACCGGCGACAACCCGCCGTTCACCGAACCGGTTAAGTTGTTTGAGAACGATCCCGATGTCGAAGAAGCACCGTTCAAAGAACCGCTCTTCGTGCATGAAAACAAAAACGCCGGCAACAATAGCACCAGCGCTAAAAATTTTATCTCCCACTCCATGAACTTCGAAATTTGATTCCTCTTCACGATTTCCCTCTCTTTGTAATTCCCAGCTACAAGAAAAGAGTGCCGAGGAACTCGTACATTTCGGGATCATTTGCTTTAAGCCATGCGGCTCCTTTGGGAAAAAAATAGCCTTCGACACATTCCGCAAAGTACTCTTCGGGAGCCGTAGCGGCGTAATCACTGATGGCCGCCTTTCGGCTGCCGCTGAAACGTTCCCACAATTGGGTTGACAAATAGTGGCTTTGATAATGCTTTTCAGAAAACGTATGATCGTAGGCATGCGCAAATTCATGCACGCTCACTAATCGATCTGGCATGCCGATTTGTTCTTCACCGATCACCAGAAGTTTCCGATCGGCATAATAAAATCCGCGGATGGTATCGGTCAAACGTCCGTCCGGTATCCGATCATCGGGAAGCGATAACGCCGTCTCATGAATCCGTAAATCGCTGATTTTTTCCCGGCGACCCAGAAGAGCAATGTGAACTCCAAAATTCCGGCAAGCATTAATCATGTATGCTTGAAACGGTTCTAATTCGTCGATCAAGCGCTCTTTGATACGTGACTTGGACGCGCGAACGATCATAGAGGCCAGAATCTTACGAAGATCCGCCGATTTTCGAAGGCGGTCCTCCGGCGACGGGCGCAAAAGCAACTTTGCGTCCGCACTTAACCCAATGAGATCTGCCGACATCTCCATGATCTTATTGTGCCAGATCAAAGTCCCTGAAGTCAAGTATAGAACCCTCGGGAGGATTAGGAGGATGGGTGGCGTATCGCTGGGAAAAAGGGGTGACATTTTTCATGCGGCATAACAATTCAGGTTTCAAAAACTTTAAACGTGGTTTAGTTTTTTTTATTTTGATCGCTTTTTGCGGGTCGACCATTCAAGCAGGGTTACTTTGGCCGGATACGTGCTCTGGAATGAAATCTTCTTTTTATGCGTCACAACTCGAAGCTATGACGTGGAATACCACACCCACGGCGGAGGTCGTAGGGATACAAGCAACGTGTGGGGGGGACGCCGATTGCGTGAGAGACGCGAATCTTATCAATGACTCTTTAGGTATCGCTCTGCACAGCGTGATCAAGGCGGGGCAAGACATGGAAACCATGACTAAGAATTATGATAAAGCGAGAAGACTTGCCAGAAAGTACAATCTTGGAAGAGTCAATGTACCGGACATCCCCGTGCCCGAAGTGGCAAGCCTGATGAGATATGTTCTTGTAGGACAAACCTCCGGCATCTCTGCGAAACTTGAAGGGGATAAAGCCTTAGCTGAAATCACTTCCGCCTTAGCCGTGACCAAAAAGTCGGCACGGTTTGGGGTCTTGGTTTATCAATTCACTGCAGGAGAAGCGATTTACATAAAATTCAGAAGAGATTTACGAGCGCTCGGACTCTGCCAAATGGGCACACTTGCAGAAATTGGTTTGTTGCCGATGGTACGCGTCAAACTAATCGCTGCGCTTCGAAGGCTCTGGAAACTTCCGATGAGAGGCACTCTTCCCAAAACCGCATTCTTGCCAACCCTCTCACTGCTCCACATTTCATCCGATTCACGATCGCTTCTTAATGCCCGTAATCAGGGACTTCGAATCCCATTGAGTACGTTTCAGCTCGTTGCACAGAGTGATCCCTCCGACATCATCGTTGCCCAATATGTGCTTGGAGCCATCTATGACTCCAGTGGGCCTTTTTATGAAATCAATTTCGATGACTCAGCCCTTGCACCGGCATGTGCTGCTTACGATCCTAACGGGGTAGTCGTTGATCCGTCGAATCCTACAACAGCTACGATTCAGTGCGGCCCCCTGCAAGCCGGTATTTTTCCGCCCGAGGTGACCGTGGAAGGTGTTAAAGTTTATGCTTGCGACTCTTTTCTTCCGATCAAAACAGCCCTGGGCCAGACGCCTGTTGAGCTGGTGGATGGCACAGACCAGCCTTCCTGCAACATCCTCTACGACGAGTATGAGGGTGCCGCAAACGGTCCTTCCATTGTTTACTTGAAAAGTCAAAACAAAGTCATCGTATCATTTGCCCATAATTCGCTTCAACTCATGGATCAAAATAAGCAACGTTATGGAAAAGTCACCTTTCTTGCAAGCTTAGGAGAACTTGGACAGATTCATGACATGCGCCTGGGAGGCAATGCAGAAGTTCAGACTGTTGGTAATTGTCCGGTCACTCTGTGCCCTATCGTGCCTCCTTATTTAGCAGGAACGCTGGTAGCTCGATATTATTGGCTTATGGCGACTAATTTTTCAGATGACACTCGGAACATTGGTTTACCCTTTAAAATTTATGCAACCGGTCGAGCGCTAAACCCGAAATGCTGGAACTGGAATGAAGCCCAGTATGCTTATTTCCCGATTACCGACGATGATACAGATTGTCCACAATTCTATGGCGGAATCGGTGAAGGTGGCGGCAGCGGCAATGGACAGCCTCCGGGAGGAAGCGGCAGCCCTCCAGGCGGCGGTATGCGTCCCTAAGAGAGTGAGACGGGAAGTAACCGGTCAAGATTTGAGAGTTGTCGATCTAAGAAATGTTCATACCAGTTACACGCCCACCGCCCCAAGAGCGTCGCTATTTCTTTGTGAGCCGCGGCTCTCGCCACATCGAGAATCGACATTGTTTTTCCATGGGTTTCTTGGAATTGAGCGAAAGGGCTTCCCCCGGCCATCAAAAGCCCCTCAATCGTCTCAAGAGGGGCTCCTTCCCAAACGGCATCCCACAACACGGGATCAATTTCAGGGTTCGGCTGGTAATTTGCGAGCACTCCGACAGGAACGCTAAATTGTGAAGTTTGAAATCCTGAATTCGGACAAAAGGTCTGTTCGATTCCCGCGATCACACCGTCCCCGGTAATTTCGTCATTTCTCATGTCCAGTTCGAAACGTTTAAATCCTTGATTCAAATAAGGTGATAAGCTCGACAGATATAAATCATCGATGGAGGGTTGATCTCGTGACGTCATTGCTTCAAATGGCATTGATTTATAGTGCGATTGTCTTAGTTGAAGCGTTCCGGAGGGGTTAAAAGAATAAAGACATTCCGATCTGGAGGGATCGTTGAATCTCTGTTTCATAAAACCGATTTCTCCGGTCGATAATAGGGCGACATTCGACGTTTGGTCGACTGAATGCAATCGCCACCCGCTTAGATTTCCGCTCACGAAAACGGGAAGCTCCTCATCTATCTGCTCCCGGACAAGTCTTTGCAGGGTTGAAAAATCATGACGATATCGATACTGCTGACCGTTGACAGTTCCAATTCTGGGAGGAGTTTGATGACAAAATGCTTCCAACCGATCCTTAGAGTCGGGATCTAGGAAAGGCCAGGGAACAATTCTTCCAAGCATACTGCTACCATTTTATCCCTACTAACCGTTTCAGTCAAGACTTGGAGAGCCCCATGCTTCTATTTGAGGCTGATTTTCTCGAATTGATCCACTTTTTGCCGGAGACGAAGCTCAGGATGTTCATTGGCTTGTCTTAACCAATCTTGCATCGCAGTAGGCAGATCATCGCCGATCCCGGAAATCACTTTATCGTCCGGATCGACCACTTCGGTAATTTTTACGATCCACTCATTGTCACTCGGCTCATAAACCGCCTTGATTTTTACACCATGTTCAACCGCTAATTCAACAATTGTTTTCATGTTTTTTCTCCTTTCGAACTGTACCCTCTTCATCTCCATGAAAGTAGAGTGCCATATTCGCCTTGCGCAAATCTGACTCCTCGCTTCATGAGTGGCGGAGCCAATCGATAACGGGTGGCCACAAAAGCGTTGTGGCAAAACCGACACCGATCAAAAAAACGATCATCCAAGTTTTTTCATTTTTTAGATGTTTCGCAAAAAAGAAATGCAAGATGAACCAGGAGAATAGCCAAGCACAAAGCGCCAGAGTTTCTTTCCCCGAATAAGGCCCGATTCCACCGGCTCCGGGCATCCAAGATTTTCCGATGTTGAATACTGCCGTCTCGAAAGACTTCGAAGCTTCGGTAAAAAAATTGACGGCTGAGAGGGTTACTAACCCGATCATTGCGGAAACGTAAGCGGCAATGGCATACCCCGGCGGCTTCATATCGGCCTCACTCGGGTAATGGCCGCTCCAAGCCCAAAGGTTAAAATCAAATAAAAAAAGGCAACCGCTAAAATCAATCCAACCGTGATGCGAAGATATTTCTCTTTCAAAACTTGATTTCCGTATTGTATGAGGATGGCGGCGACGGCGACTGTAAGTGGAAACGTAAACAAACCGATAAATTCTTTGAATTCAAAGAACACGCTGTGGACGACCGGGTTATGGGCTAAGAGCCAGTTTTTAGCACTCTCGGCATCAGAAGAACGATAGCGAATGTAAATCCAATTTCCAAAAACAATCGTCATGAACGAAAGAATTGAAATCAGAATTGAAATCGATTTTAGATCGGCCGTGTCAGCGAGTCGATCTGAAACGAGTTTCCATCCAAGGTAAATCGATACCGCTGCAGCGCAAATACAAAAAAGTGCAATCACCCCATGTACCGACGCGAGTACTTTAAAGAAGTCCTGTCCTAACAGTGCGGTTATCATCGTTTCTCCGGAGGGCCAAATGTCCATTGATGCGCCACATAAAATGCAAGCGAATTTTGCGAATCAAAATCCCGTCCGATGGAAAAAAGTAAATGCCGGCCTTCATTCATATCATATACGATTCCAATGTTCGATGAAGTCCGGCTTTGGCCGTTGTACGTGTTTGGGGTGGCATGATACAATTCAATTCCAATCGCCAAGTGATCGGTGACCGAACGCTGCAACAATGCGCCGGTAAACCACCAGTTTTGATTTCCAGGTCCGGGGTTCATCCAATATCCGCCGCCGCCGTAACTCGTCCAGCGGCCCCAACTTTTTTGAATCCATACGGGTAGATAAATCTGGGGCTGCCCATTGCCCAAGCCTTTTTGTGCGTTCCCGGTCGGAATTTCGACTAACGGATATATTCCCACCATCGGCTGGTTTGCCGTTTCCTGAACAAACCTGTATTTCACGCCAAATTCGGTGTCCCCGTATCCGTATTGATTTCCGAATTGTCCCGATCTGACATACGAAAACGGAGCAATGACGTGAAGCTGGAGATTAGGAATGACTCCTTCGTTGATTTCAAGAAGAGGCCCCTGCATCGAAACCCCGCTGGTTAGATGAAAATATTGTGAACCGATGTAAACTTCCCAGTGCTGGTAGTCTACCGGAACCGGATCATCGGTGATATAAGGAGGGCCGGCCCAACTCCACGACGATAATCCGATGAAGACAATCGTCATGAGGACTAGAAGATAGGGTCTCATCAAGGACAGGAGCCCGAGACCTTGAAAAACATCCAAACTTGCCGACAATCCGTGCCTCGCTTTTTGGTGGTGATCATTACCAAAGGGTAGTGTTCATCGCTATTTAGTAGTGTTTGCCACTCTCTTAATATTTTGTAATCTAAGGCGACAAAGTCCTTTTTTAGTGTAAACTTCAGGATTCCGGATCGAAATGGACGCAACATCGTAGAACAACTTTCAGAAGACGGTTTGTTCCTCTTTTACATCGAGGAGAAGAATTGGACCCTCCAGGAGGGAGGGATTGGGGGGGCAAAGAGCTAATGACGGTGCTTCGGGATGAAAGAAACGAAATTATCCGATTACGCCGGGGAAGCTGCGGAGATTCTACCGCGCATTATCTTTCTTGTTTCACGGGATGACGAATATTCTAAGAGTGGCCTGACCTTAACAATTCCTCAATTTCGAATGTTGGGAGTTGTCCATACCCGGGGAGAAATCGCCATGGGAGAATTAAGCAAGGTGCTGCAAGTCGCTCCCCCATCCGCCACCATGACCGCCTCGCGTCTGGTGCATCGCGGACTTCTAGCACGCAAAACCGATCCCAAAGATCGGCGTATCGTCAGGCTGATGCTGACGACTAAAGGAAAAACCGCTGTGGGACAATTTTTAAAAGTCAAAAAAGAGCGATGGACCGAGATCCTTCAATCATTACCGAAGGAAGAATGGGATGGAATGTTGAGCGCCCTGCGGCGGGTTAGCGATCTGTTACATCAAAGTGAACTAAAAGCTCAAGCGAGCAACTAAGATTTTTTTTCGGTACGGCAATCCCCGCAAAGACCTTTAATCGCTTGATGATTGATCGAGGGTTCAAAATCATATTCCAATTGCAATTTTTGATAAAATGACAGTAACATCGCCTCATCAATCTCAATGATCTTTCCACAATTCTGGCAAACAAGGTGATGGTGGTGAGGATGATCATGCAGCTCGTATTCGAGATACCCTTTTCCAAAATCGGCTTGATTCAGAATGCCAAGCTCTGTTAAGCGCTCCAAATTGCGGTAAATCACCGATTTATTCAGGTACGGATACTGCTTACGAACAACAGCCATCAGCGCTTCCGCGCTGAAATGCCCGGCGCCTTTCGAAATGGCGGAAAGAATCATCTCGCGTTGCGGCGTTAACCGCAACCCCTTTTCTCGAAGCCCTTCAAAAAGTTTTCTATGTTTTTCCATCACGAACTATCCCATCATAGACAATATGCTTTTCAAACGGAATAAGATAAGTAGAATCATACTGAACAATTTTCACCAGAACTTTGGGCCATCCGTTGAACGACCCCGCTAAATGTTCGGCGGTGTCCACAAGATCCGTAAGATTGATGAAGGGCACGACATCAAAGTAAAACTCCAGATCCGGCATTTCTCTTCCCCAGTCTAAACGGCGGCCCTGAACAAAAAGACGCATTTCCACGCGTTCATCATTACAATATAAACGATGTGCGGTGGCCACCACGGCGCTGCCATCGTAGTTTGGCAATAACATCACGCTTTTTACGACGCTTTGTTCAGGGGTATTCTTCGCCGGCGCGGTATCCACGTTGTCATAAGGAAGATAGTACCGCACGAAGCCTATTGGAGAAAGACTGTTCACGTTAGCCATTTACTTTTTGGGAACAAGCTCATTTCCTGCCAAGCCTACTCAAGAAAAATATTTACCCAAAGGCCTTGACAAACCGCTTCTTCTGTGTGATAATAGTTGATGTACCTGTAAAAAATCAAATTAAAGGAGGAAACGAACGTGTCAAACAGTTCTAGCAGTACCCCTCGATACGCCCGAAATTCTAAGAATAATCCAGGAGTTTCCTCGCTTCTCCTCCTCCTTCCCCTTCTTAACCTTAGCCTCTAAGCTTAGGTTTCCAAACTTTTAAGTCCCCCAAACTAAAGTTCCAAAAACCAAGCTCAAACCCCAAGCTATTATTTTATTTTATTTTTTATTAAAAAGGAGAAAAAACAATGATAACATCTGTTTCAGAAACGATAGCTCGCTTAATGACTGATATCCCTGGTGCGATTACCGCCATTCAAAAGGGAAACAATGATCCGAAAATTACTGAAGTCGATCAGGCGATTGCAAGGTTGGAACGGGACTTTCCAAGTTATTTGGTTCCTTCAAGTTGTGGTGAATATGTTGCAGATATTGCCGATACTAGTCATATTACAGACCCCGACAATAAAGTTAGAGCACTTCGCGAAACACTGAACGCTTTGCGCGCACTAAGTCAAGAAATCGCTTATGTTTAATGCACATTAAAAAACTAAAAAGGAGAAAAAAATGAAAACTATTAGCCAACTTGTAGCAGCAACCGTTAAAAGAAGTGCAACCGATGCACGACAGACTTATACGGAAGGTCGAGAAACTCCAGGCGATCGTCACAGGGATGTTGTCGTCATGCGAGATCCGCAAGCCAGAGTAACTGCGCATGAAAACATGCGCGATATGGTCTTTCGAACAAGAGTTCGAGCATAACAAAAATTTAAAAAAGGAGATAAAAAATGATTTCAACACAAACTCAAAATGGTCAATCCCAGAAGGTCTACGCCGAAGGAGTCTATAGTGCCATTCAGTTGATGAAGCCACACCCCCGTCATCCTGAGCAACAAGTGTCTCTAGTAGGTCTAGCTGCAGAAAGCTATACTCAAACGACACAAAAGCCGCTTGATATACCCAAGGGTCCGGGTGCTCCGGCGGCCACTTGGAGAACAATCGCCATAGAACTCCAAACAGCGCTCATTGGTGGAGGTAGTCTCCCTGTAGGTGCTCCGGTGGCCACAGCCGCTGAAACGGTCAGAGACATTCTTCGCTTCCTAGGTCAACCCGAAGCACGACGTTCAGACAAACCATCACTGCCAACGCAAATGAAGGTTCAATTGTCTCAATGTTATCAATATTTTGGCACAGGGGAGCGTGAAATATTATGGAAAGGCTATGGAGAAACACTCGATAGGGCACTCACACAAGCCAGTTGGATGCAGACAGAGCAAGCCCTAGTCTACTTTGCTTCAATCGCGCAAAATGCTGTACTTGAGCACTTCCGTCAGGGGGAAAAGGCTAAAAAGGCTAATTGTTAAAACATCATTAATCTGATATAATCTAGCAATCTATGCAGATAGGACTTTTTGAAAAACCGGTCGTTGCTGTTCGAAGACTAAGAGATCAAGTCGATATAAGCCAAGTTGTTTCTGGCGAATACAGGCTTGAGGATGTTCCTTTGGTCGAACTAAATGACGAGTATGGCCATCGCTTTTTCCGGCATCCCGACGTCTTGGAAGAAATCCATCGAGGCCTCTTGGACGATCTCCGCATAAGCGACTCCTGGGACAGCCATGAGTCCCGTTACACGGAACGCAACGGTAGTGTTATCTCATTTACCTGTTCTAATCCCAAAACATCGAACGATTTTTGCCTGATGGAGATCAGATTTCCAGGACAACATAACGTCAACGTCCTCGCGAACCGTCCCTTAGGCGCAGAGGGGTTAGTCCGATTAATTTCAAAAGTTTCGACTGATCCTTTAACACCAGGTTATGCGACGCTCATCTTCGCGCTTCGAGAGCTCGGCACAATCAAGGAAAATGGCAAGGAGTATCACCCCGGCGGATCTGCTTTTGGCAGGAATCGTATTGCGTTAAGTTATTTCAACCGGTATCATGAGCCTCGCGCCCTTGCTGTTACGCGGGAAGAACTTGCTCATAATTATGACGCAGAACATGGATGGCTCTCGTTTAAGTATGATGCCTTCGGCCCAGACAGAAAGGCGGTCGACGAACATGCTAAGATTAATCGGCAGGAACGCTTTGCCGGCGCGTACGTAAAACTTGCGGAAGCCCGCGAGAAAGTATTAAGCCGAATGGTTTTGGATATCTTCTGGGGACTTTCCAATCCGCAGTTTTATGGAGTCTTCCAAAAAGTGGAGGAAGACTTCTATAAACAATGTCTTGAACTTCAAAAAAACATCCGGGGCCGTTACCCCCCGCGAGGAACCCGACCGCCGGTGGAACTGAAGACAGAACGGCACTTCTCCCGAAAAACCTTCCGGAATCTCCTGTCCGAGGCCATGACCGTGGTGGGCGACGTTTTTGCCAAAAAGCCTTGACGAAAATGACCCCTTCATGTATAATAAAATGTAACCCTATACAAAGGAGGTCCGACATGAAAACACTCGGTGGTATTGGAAACGTTAGCATTCTCCGCCCGGAGATTATTAGCGTTCATGTACCTATCGGTTCCATTAAAAATTTAAACGGAGGAAATCATGTCGGATCCAAGTTCCAAAAGCAAAATAGAAAGCAGTCCTAAAATCCTTTCCGGATCGGAAATTTTCTTAGAGTGTCTCCAACACGAAGGCGTCGAGGTCATTTTTGGGTACCCCGGCGGTGTTGTTCTCCCCATCTACGATAAGCTTCTCGATTATCACATCAAGCATTTCTTAGTCCGCCACGAGCAAAATGCCGCATTTGCGGCCCAAGGATACGCCCGTGCCACCGGAAAAGCCGGAGTTTGCATGGCTACTTCTGGCCCCGGTGCCACCAATCTGATTACCGGTCTAACCGATGCGTATTGTGATTCGATTCCGATTGTTGCGATTACCGGGCAAGTTTCGACAGCCATGATCGGAAGCGACGCTTTTCAAGAAGCCGATACTCTGGGGATGACGCGATCCTGCACCAAACATAACTACTTTGTGCGGGACCTCTCGGAATTACCCTCGATCATCAAGGACGCCTTTCATGTGGCTACCACTGGACGGCCCGGCCCGGTTCTTGTCGATATTCCAAAAGATGTGCTCGTCAAACAAGGCACGTTTGAACTGGCCAAAGAGACCAATCTACCCCGAAAACGGACTTCCATCAAATGGAAACCGGAGCAAATCGCCAAAGCGGCTTTCATGATATGGGCGGCCGAACGTCCGGTAATTTACGCCGGCGGCGGCGTCATTCATGCTGAAGCCGCGGCCAAACTTAAGAAGCTGTCGGAGCTGACCGGAATTCCGGTGACAACGACCGTCATGGGGCTTGGCGCATTTCCCAGCGATCATCCCTCAAGCCTGGGGATGCTCGGAATGCATGGACGATTTGCAACCAACAACGCCGTCAGCAAAACCGACCTTCTTATTGGTTTGGGCGTCCGGTTTGATGATCGTGTGACCGGAAAACTGGATGGTTTTGCAAAACATGCCAAAATTATCCATGTTGATATTGATCAAGCGGAAATCAATAAAATTGTTAAGGTGGATCTTCCGATCGTAGGCGATCTGAGCGAAGTTTTAGATGCCTTGAACGAGCAACTTACCGAGACAAAAGAAAAGGCGGGACAGGCGAAAGAAGCCGCGCGAGAAGCGTGGATGCAGCAAATTCACGATTGGCAGAAAGCGCATCCGCTGACCTACGACAAAAGCACGACAGAAATCAAGCCGCAATTTCTCATGGAGGAACTGGATCGCTTGATTTACGGAAAAGCGATCGTCAGCGTCGACGTGGGCCAACATCAAATGTGGGCCGCGCAATACCTGCGCTTCAGCGAACCACGGCTCTGGGCCAACTCCGGGGGGCTTGGCAGCATGGGCTTTGGATTGCCTGCTTCCATTGGAACATCGGTCGGGAACCCCACAAAAATCGCCGTAGCGCTGATTGGAGACGGCGGCTTTCAAATGAGCATTCCCGAACTGGGAACCTTAGCCACGTATAAACTCCCGGTCAAGGTGATTATCATGAACAATCAGTACCTTGGCATGGTGCGTCAATGGCAAGAAATGTTTTATAACGGCCGCTACTCTGAAGTGGAATTTCCGATTTTCCCCGACTGCGTAAAACTGGCGGAAGCTTATGGAATTCCGGGTCGCATTATCACAAAACCCGAGGAATTAGTTCCGGCGCTAAAAAAAGGCGATCGAGACCCCGGGGCCGTACATTCTTGATGTGCGGGTTTCCCGTGAAGAAAACGTCTACCCGATTGTCCCCGCCGGAGGAACCCTGGATCAAATGATTTTGTATCCTGAAGTGGTGAAGAAATGATGCAAACGATCTCCATGCTTACTGAAAACAAGCCCGGGGTATTGGCGCGGATTGCCGGCGTTCTTTCTGCACGAGGTTTTAATATCGACGGCTTAACTCTCGCGCAAACTGAAGACCCAAACCGCACCCGTATTACCCTGGTCGTGGAAGGTCCTGAAAAACTTGGAGCGCAATTGATCAAAAAATTGAATAATATTATCTCCGTGGAAGAGGCGCACGATTTCTCTGAAACCGTGGTGGTCCGTCTTGAAGCGGCGCTGGTCAAGGTAAGGACCGAACTGGTTAAAGTTCCTGCCCTATTAAAGGAAGCTTTTGTTTTTGATGCGAGGGTCGTCGATTCGTCCCACGCTGTGTTTACCTTCGAGCTGACCGGCGAACCTTCGGAAGTGGATGCCTTTATCAAGGCAGTTCACCATTACGGGGAAATCGAAGTGGCGCGAAGCGGCATGATTCTCATGCCCAAAGAAACGTAAGGAGGCCAATATGGCTGCAAAAAAATATTACGAGAAAGACGGTAATCTAAAGACGCTGGATGGCAAAACGGTGGCCATTATCGGCTACGGAAGTCAGGGCCATGCTCACGCGCTCAATTTAAAGGATAGCGGAATTAACGTCGTGGTCGGGCTTCATGAAGGAAGTTCTTCCATCGCAAAAGCCAAAGAGGCCGGCTTAAAAGTAACGACGGTTGCTGAAGCTACCAAAATGGCCGATGTCATCATGGTCCTTATCCCCGATCACACTCAAGGAAAAGTGTATGAAGAAGCGATCGGGCCCCATCTCACCCAAGGTAAAACGCTTATGTTTGCCCACGGATTCAATATCCATTTTAATGTGATTAAACCGCCTGCCGGCGTGGATGTCTCCATGATTGCGCCGAAAAGTCCGGGCCATCGTCTCCGCGAACTTTACAAAGAAGGTGTCGGCGTTCCGGCGCTTTTAGCTGTTTCTCAAGATGCCAGCGGAAAAGCCCATGAAACTGCGTTGGCCTACGCCCTCGCGCTTGGTTGTTTACGGGCCGGCGTCATTGAAACCACCTTCAAAGAAGAGACCGAAACCGATCTCTTTGGAGAACAAACGGTTCTGTGCGGCGGAGTTTCGGCCTTAATTCAAGCCGGATTTGAAACGTTGGTCAAAGCGGGTTATCAACCTGAAATCGCTTATTTCGAATGTCTCCATGAAGTGAAACTGATTGTCGATCTGATCTATCAAGGCGGACTTTCCTACATGCGCTATTCGGTCAGCGACACCGCGGAATACGGCGACTACACCCGCGGACCGCGCGTCATCAACGACAACGTCAAAAAAGAAATGCAAAAAATTCTGGAAGAAATCCAATCGGGGAAATTCGCGAAAGAGTGGCTGGACGAAAACAAAAACGGCCGCCCGAACTTTTCCAAAATGCGGGACGTTTCACGTTCCTCCATGATTGAAACCGTGGGCCGTGAACTTCGTAAGATGATGCCGTGGATGGATGCCAAAGAAGCGCCGAATCAAAATCGCTCCGAAATCATGCGTAGCGATGAAGGAAACGGCTCTAGCCGAGAAACCACCAAAACACCCGCATGAGCCCTGGTAACGGAAATAGCCGCAGCCGCGTTATTATTGAAGGGCGCAACCGGGCCCCCGCGCGATCGTTTTATAAAGGAGTCGGATTTACCGACGAAGATTTAGCAAAACCAATCGTCGGTATCGCGAACACTTGGATCGAAACCATGCCCTGCAATTTTCATTTGCGTCATCTGGCTGAAAAAGTGAAAGCCGGCGTCCGCGCCGCGGGCGGGACACCGATGGAATTTAATACCATTGCGATCAGCGACGCCATCACGATGGGATCACCCGGAATGAAAGCCTCCCTTGTCAGCCGCGAAGTGATCGCCGACTCCATTGAGCTGTGCGGTCAAGGTTATCTTTTTGATGCCATGGTCGCGTTGGTTGGCTGCGACAAAACCATTCCCGGCGCGGCGATGGCGCTGATTCGCCTGAATGTTCCAAGCCTCGTTCTTTACGGCGGCTCGATTAAACCGGGACGATTTCAAGGCCGGGATGTGACCATTCAAGATGTGTTTGAAGCGGTCGGCGCCAATGCCGCCGGAAAAATGAGTGACAAAGATTTTAAAGAATTGGAAGACGCGGCTTGTCCCGGCGCCGGCGCTTGCGGCGGACAGTTCACCGCCAACACCATGGCCACGGCTCTCGAATTTATCGGGTTGTCCCCTCTTGGCACCGCCAGTGTTCCAGCCGTCGACTCAAAAAAGGACGAGGTTGCGATAGAATGCGGAAAATTGGTGATGGAACTGGTAAAAGCCAAAATTAAACCGAGTGACATCTTAACGAAGAAATCTTTTGAAAATGCAATTGCGGGTGTGGCGGCCACCGGCGGCTCCACGAACGCCGTCCTTCATTTATTGGCGATGGCTCAAGAAGCCGGAATCGAATTAAAAATTGATGATTTCGATCGTATCAGTCAGCGCACACCGCTCATTGCAGACTTAAAACCGGGCGGACGATTTGTCGCCTTTGACTTGTACAAAGCGGGTGGCATCCAGTTGGTGGTCAAAAAGTTGATTGAGGGAAAGAAAATTGATGGCTCGCTAATCACTGCAAGCGGAAAAACGTTGGCGGAATCGGCCGCCTCCGCCAAAGAAACTCCAGGCCAAGAGGTGGTGCGTTCCGTTGATAAACCCATCAAATCCACCGGCGGGCTTGTTATCTTGCACGGGTCACTCTCGCCGGAAGGCTGTGTGGTCAAAATGGCCGGGCATGAGCGGCTCTATCATAAAGGCCCTGCGCGTGTCTTTAATCAAGAGGAAGAGGCAATGACCGCCGTGACCCAAGGAAAAATTAAAACGGGTGACGTGGTTGTCATTCGATACGAAGGCCCAAAAGGCGGACCTGGAATGCGCGAGATGCTTGGCGTCACCGCGGCACTTGTTGGCGAAGGCCTCGGCGATAAAGTTGCGTTACTCACCGATGGCCGTTTCAGCGGGGCGACACATGGCCTGATGGCCGGCCACGTTGCACCTGAGGCGGCCAACGGCGGTCCGATTGCAATTGTCGAAGAAGGCGACACCATCGTTTTCGATATCGAAAAACGGCAGTTGAATCTTGAAGTTTCCTCGGACAAAATAGAACGACGATTGAAAAACTGGAAAGCGCCGGAACCACTATACAAAACCGGTGTCTTTGGAAAATATGCCTTCCTCGTCTCCTCTGCCTCGGAAGGCGCGATTACGCGGCCCCTATTCGCGAAACCTTTAGTTCCGCAGATCCGATAATTTCTTCCGATGCCAAACGACATTCCATCAAATACATTATTAACCGGATTTGCCAGCTATGGAACCTACGGATTAGCCCTTGTTCAATTCGTTGATCCGACTTTAACACTTGATGATGAAGTTCTACTCTCCGCCGATTCTAATAGAATTCAATATAACGGTTTAATCCCTTCATTTGTTGAAATACATCTCTCACAGCAATCTTCTTTTCGACGATTAGTTCCCCCATTTTCCGTTGCCATACCGATTTCCCTAACGGGCTTGGCGGAAATGCTGGATAAATGTTATGAAGCACTCCACCCAGAAGCCAAAACTTTAAATGGCGATTCTCCTAAAATCCGAACGTTGGAAAATCTGAGTACAAGTCCCTATTTAAGAGCCAATGCGGCCGTATTTGCACAAGATCAAGCCCATAAGTTTATTACACAAGGGGTTGCCGCTGACGAGAAAATCGCCGTATTGCCTCTTGTGGAAATGGCGGAAAGAAAAGAAGGGATCGCCCGAATAGCTTACGAGCAAGGCGACGTGTTTACAAAAGTAAACAGGTTTTTAACTGCCTATAGGGCGGGTCCCATCACTTTTAAAGAGCTGACCGTTCTCAGCGAACCGTCGCTTGCCGACGCGACCCAATTCATACGATACACCTGGGGCCATCCCAGACCCAGTCAAAAAGCGCTGATACGAGTCGACTTTATCGGTAAACCTCAACCCGAATTAAAACTGGAAGTTTAAGTCGACTTCGGGACCATAGAGACTAAAATCAAAAACGTTAGCGGAAGCATCCCGATTGTGAAACGTGAAATAGCGGTATTTGGCGGAAAGCGTAAAATCATTCAAAATCTTTTCATTAATGCCGGCCTCCAGATTATAATCCCATGCTAAGGAATCGACGAACCCTACGTAAATTCCGGCGGCTCGAAATTCGAGGCTGGTGTCCGGCCCAATCCTGTATTTCCCGTGAACCCCCGGAAGCGGAAGAGGTAGAGTGATCGTTTGACTCCCCGATGCGCCGGAAGCATTGGTCAAGTTGAATTGTGCCCGAACCGGTTGCAGATCGAGGAAAATGTTCAAGAATCGATCATGCGGAGGGAACTGATCATATTGAATTGGAAGTTCGTAGACGATGTCCGCCCACTGTACCTTGGCATTCGCTGTGGTGGCAATCCCCGCCGGGAAAGAAGAGCCTTGAAAGCTCTGACTGTTTGCTAGAGTTTGAGTGGACGTTTGATTAAATTGATTATACCTGACATCCAAAATCTGCCCGTGATCCCACCGGTAGTAAACCTCCGGCACAATCATGGTTTGGCTTGGAATTCCCAAATCATTTTTAAACGACATCGACGTCGATCCGATTCCGCCGGCATTGATGGACCCCGAAACAGTGGGGCTAATCCATGCGCCGATGGTAACGCCGAAACCGCTGGGCGTTACGTCATCTAAAACATCGGCCCGCGCGGGCACACTTTGAAGAAAAACTCCTAAAGCTAAAAGCATCCCCCATAAAAAGAAGACGCGCCGTTTGTTTCTAAATTGGGATGTGTCCCGATTTTTCATAGAAGCCTCCGTCAAAATTTGTAGTCCAAGGAGAATTGTGGGCCGGACAACCGAAACGCAAACAAATTGAGGGTGCCGTGATTGATAACCTCATAAAAGTTCCAATAACGGTAATCGGCCGTCGCGCTTAATCCGGAGAAAAATTTTTGGGTGAATCCCACTTGAATATCTTCGCTTGAACCAACAGCATTTTCCAGGGACCCATAGATACCTGTCAGCTTGAAATGGGCGCTGGTTCCGGAGCCCAAACGAAATTCGCCGTCAAGACCAAACAGGGGAAACGGCTCGGTGATTGGCTCGTGGGCGGCCACAGCACCGTCAAATCGCGTCATCTGAAAGGTTCCGCGCATAATCTTTGCGCCTAAAACGACATTCAAATATTGATTTTTCGGTGGATAGGTGTCATAGTAAATCGGCAATTCATAGTTAATATCCGACCACTGTACCTGCAAATTGCTTGTAATCGGCGTTCCCGCGGGAAAACCGACCGTGGAATATGACAGATTCGTCGGGCTGACGGTTTGGGTGGTGGCGTTGAAATCATTATAATTGATTGATAGAATTTGCCCATGGTTGAAACGGTAGGATACTTGGGGGACGACTAAGGTTTGATTACCAAAGCCGAGATTGCTGGCAAGGTTGATAATATTGCCGCCAGAACGTGAAACAAGGCCGGCAAACGTAGGGTTCACCCAAACTCCCACCGAAAAGTCGAGACCGGTCGGGTTAACCCCGTTGTCAGTTTGAACCGTGGAAGCGGCAGTTTGTGCCGGAGCGGATGTCGCCCCTTGTGGAGCCGTTTGAGCGAAAGCGGCACCCCATGAAAGCATAACAGTCAAAAGGAAGAGAAAACAATTTCTTAATATCAAAGCAACCTCCTTGAAGTTTCTTGTGGGTAGAAAGCTTGTTTCGATTTATGCTTTGATATCCCTTCGCACGAGCCAGCCAATATATATAGAAGTGTGCCCCACTACCTTTTTTTAAAACTTAGCCGTAATCTCAAGCACTGTGCGCCGTTCCTCCACGAAGCGGGTTCCTGAAAAATCAGACAAAAGCTCCAGTAAGCGCTGATTATTGAAGAAGTTCAAGATCGAGAGAGAGGCTCCAATCTCCGGACCATTCGGACTGACCGGTTTCGGTTCGATCCCGATTTTAAAATTCGTAATAAAACGCGACTGTTTTCCATGAATTCCGAATGGATAAACTCCATCAGCATTGTAGGCCACAATCGTATCTTGAGGAATTCCGCTGCCATACTTGTTATCGAAGCTTACAAACAGCCCATTCTTCCATTGATAAGACGTTCCGAATTTTGCGATTTGGTTTTCGAAATCATCGACCAACGGGATTTCAGACGAACCGGCCTGTGCCTGCAAAATATGCATGGAAGCGCCGTCTAGAACCACAAACCAATTCAAGCCCTCACGCTTGTGCGTCATCGCGGAAAATTCGACACCCACCGTTTGAGCGCTCGGAAAATTCTCGGGGTCAAAGACCGGCAAATTGGATAACGGAACCAGCAAGGCGATGTCCAGGAAATCCCGGTAATTCTTCTCATAAGCGCCGAGTTTCCACACAAAATTACTTGTCGGCTGTTCTTCATAGCTGATTTCATACATCACCGCTTTCTGCGGGATGACATTGGAATTGCCTGACGGATTGGGTTCCAACGGGGGCGCTGTAAAAACGTGATCAACCGACCAGCGCAGGGCACGGGTCGGCGAAAACGCGTAAGAAAAATTAAAGAGCGGGCTGACCTGCGAAGCGCTAACATTAACGCCATTATCGTAGCGATCGGCTCGAACGCCGATGTTGGCGGAAAATTTTGACGTTAAATCAATCGAATACCCGACAAAAAAACCGCCGCTGAATCCGCTTCGATGATCCGAAGCGATGTATTGCGCAACACCGCCCGGAAGCGTTCCCGCGCCGCCGGCGTCAATAATGTTAATCGTATCATCGAGTCGCATGAAGTTGGCGGTTCCACCAAAGCGAAGCGTATTCGTATCAGCAAGATGATCCGTAAAGGTGACATTAACCATTTTTTGAGAACCGGTGCGACCTAAATTCGGCAAAAAACGGATTCCCTGGATCTTCAGGAAACGCCGGCAGGCTTTGCGCCGCGGCATTCGGCATAGTGACCGGATTGGCGGGTGTCCACACATTGAAGACTCCATTGTTCCCAACCGCTTGATGAGAACCTAAATAAGAGAGTCCAAAGAGCATCTCGAATCGTTCAGAAAATTGATGCCGCAAGGATAAAACACCAAAAACATTGTTCTCTCGTTGCCATTGATTGACTCCGGCGTTTTGTTCGATCGGGGTATTCGGAATATTTAATCGCAAATTTTGGGTTCCGAATGTCAGGTTAATTTTATCCTCCGGCTTATTCCAGGAAAGATGAAGAAGCGAATTTTCATCGTCACCTTGATTGTTCAAGGTTTGAAAATTCGGCGTGGGAGCTTCGATGCGAAGACCGGTGTGATTCTCGGAATTCCCGATAAAATAATTGAAATCTCCGTCTTTTCCCCCTGCCATGACAAGGGTTCCGAGCTCACCATGATCGCCTGCGATTGGGGAAATCTGTTCAAACGGCGTTTCACCACCGCGCCTTGTAACAAGATTTAAAACGCCGCCTAACGCTCCGGAGTAGGTCGGATCGTAGCTTCCGGTTCTTATTTCCATCTCATCCAAAAACCGGGGATCTACCAGTGACCCGACCTGTGCTTCCAGCGGGATCGGAAGAAGAATTCCGTCCAATTCCAGCGTCATCGAGCGATGCTCTCCGCGGAAATGAATCTGTCCTTGCGAATCTTGATCAACGCCGGGATTAAGATCGGCGACGGCGTTCAACGAATTGTTATTCGCCATTCGTGTTTCGATGAATTGACGATCTTTGTAAGAGGAAGATCCCGCTGTATCCTTCGCATTCATTAAAAGCCGCTTCGAGGAAACCTTGATCACTTTCTCACTTTTTGGACTGAGCGAAAATGAAAGTTTGGTTAGCGCATTCACCTGAATAACCGCCGTTTGGGATTGAGATTGCCATAAATTACCCTGCACCGTTACCTGATACTCACCAATGGGGAGATTTAAAAAACTTGCGATTCCTGCTTCATCCGTATGCTCTGAGAGCAGTGTTTCGTCCTCACCTATTTTTTTAACGATGACGTCAACGCCTAATATCGATTTTTTATCTTCCGTGAAAACCTGAACGCTCAACGTGCCAACGATATCGGCGAAAGCGAGTTTGAAGCATGAAACAAAGACAATCAGCCAGATGAATACTCTACGGTTGCAGCCGGAAATCACAATTTTCCCCTTTCATTGAAACTGAAAATCATTTTCAACTGCACTTGACATTCATGTTCAACTTTCCAACTCCTTCTTTTCCGGGACAGGCACAAGTGGGACTGGCACCAAAGGGACAGGCCTGCTTCGGAAGGAACTGAAACAGATACTTTGAATGTTGCAACTAGTTGCAAATGAGAATAAAATCGTTTTACTTTATGCTGCTGATCCTTCTCGCCTTTGTGCTGTTTTTTGTAAGCACCGCCTGGGGAAACGACATTTTAGGCGACCTCTCGGGAAAAGTCACGGACAAAGAAAACGGGAAACCTCTTGCCGCCGCCATTGTCACATTGAATAGAATGGGAAAAACGGTTACCGGAACAACCGACACGAACGGCTCCTTCATATTTCTTGATTTAGAACCCGGAACTTACAGTTTAAAGATCGAGCAAGAGGGCTATCAATCCACAACCCTCTCAGACGTTTGGATAACCGCCAATAGCACTTCATTTCAAACTGTTCAACTCTCCCCTACCCCGGAAGCAACCGAAAAAGTTGTGAAAGTTGTCGCCAAAATGTATAATCAGACAGTCGATCCCAAACAATCAATGACGTTGTATGGATTTTCCGAACACAATCTCAACGATTTTCTTCCCGGACCTGCGAGTTTAAATACAAACACAATTCTTGAGATGTTACCCGGAGTTCAAACCTACGCAGGCGCGGGCGGATATGCTTTAAGCTTGCCTGGCGGACCTCACATCAGAGGCGGCACCGGACTGGGGACGGTTTATGCGCTGGATGGAATTCCTCTCAATAACAACACACTTTTCAACGATACGGGAAATGTCGGATTAACGACCGGACTGTCAAATTTCCAATTTTTTCCGGGTGTTTATCCGGTTGAATACGGGAACGGGATTGACGGTTACCAAAATACGGTGGTTCCGGAAGGCTTTGGAGAACTGCACGGCCGCGCGCAAGTTTCATACGGCTTTGGGCTGGATCCCGGAGAAAACTCTCCCATTTTTTCAGCCAACCCAACCACCGGCGCTATCGGAAACGTTGTTGGCACAAGTACGATTCGCCCGGCCAACCCCAATGACGTGAATTTGCGAATTGAAGGACAGCTCGAAAAATTCCACTACTTTTTTAATGCGGTCGAACAAGATGGCGGACAATCGGGCTACGAGAATTCAGCGGCCGCCGCAGCGTTAACGTACTCCGGCGTCGGCGGAACGGTCTACCGTCAGGTAAACCGGGACGGACTTATGAAATTGAATTACGATCTCAGCGATCACGATGAGTTGGAAACACTTTTTGCGTACGGCACCTCATCCCCCTCCCCCGAATTTGAAGCGGCCATTAACAATGGAAATCAAGCCACATTTCAACCGGTTTCTCCATTTTTCTTTCACCGTTATGATATCGAAAGCCTTGAGGTCAGCCATCATTTTTCTTCCGACAAGGAGATGTTATTGCGGATCTGGCAGTTCAACAGTAATCCGGATCAATATATTCCCACGGCTGCCGACGGCTATTTCGTACAAAACGATATCGCCCGATCGACAGGAGTGCGCCTGGAATACAAATCACAGCTAAACGATCAAAATAAAATCTCAGTTGGCGGACAATATATTTACACAACCGATTTTCAAGAGATGAGCCCGATTGCGCCGAATCCGTTTGCCGCCGTTTTAGGAAATGCAGATTTTGCCGGGGCCAACAACCAGAATCCCTCCGTGTGGTTGAGTGACGAGTGGAGCCCGACGCCTCGTCTCGATTTCAATATTGGAGTACGTTGGGATGAAATGATTTATCAAGCTCCTTCCTTTTTCCGGGGGATATCAAACCCAAGCCAACGGGCTTCCGTTTGCGATGCAAGGCTTCTCCGGTTTTTCGCCGGACGCCACTCTTAATAATCCAAACGATCCGGACGGAATTTTCACAAACTGCACACCGCAGTTCGGCATCTGCAGCAGTCGCAATATCCTTTCTCCCTCTTTTTTGCAGCCAAGAATTTCGGCTTCTTACAGAGCAACGAATGATTTCACCATCAAAGCGGGTTACGGCCAATTCAACACCTTTGCGCCGGACATGGATGTCTTCGCGGTGTCGAACTTGTGCGCGGCCGGCACCGGTGTCGCGACGGGAACGTCGTGCAAAGTGGTTGGCAATGAAGCCTACACCACCGCCGGAAACCTGGCTGAATACGGAACTAATTACGATCTTTCCTTTGAGTACAACTTGAACCACGGAAGCTTTTTAAAATTGACCCCGTACTACAAAACGGTCACCAATCCTATTGTCTACACGTATATTCCCTTTGCGCAGGCGGGAGGAGAAATCAATGCAAATTCGCTGACTGCATGCGGGATTGAACTTCAACTTCACACACAAGATTGGCACGGCTTGATGGCAACCTTGAATTATACGTACAACAATTCGACAATTGTCGGAAATCCGGAATATAGTTTCGCCCTGCTTCCGCAATTTCAAACCTCAAGCCCAATCACTGGTGCTGCCATCACGCAACCGAACGCACTTGCCAATTCAGCCGCACTTTTCAGTCAAATCAATTCGGCGTCGATTCCGGCGGACTGGGATATCCGGCACACATTGCACCTTCTTCTTGATTATAAAATCAACGACAAGTGGGAAATCGCGCCGAATTTCAGCTTTGCCAGCGGGCAACCTTACGGGCTTGGCGCCGCGAGTCTGCAAAGCCTATACGCGAACTTGCAAGCGGCTTGCGCCTCACCGCCCGGTACGAATCCTTATATCAACGCCGCGACGTGCGCGCAAGATCTTCCGGCGAATGGAAACTACAATCCGTTAAATGAAGGGTTACCCAATAGTATTCGAAGTTCCAACTTTCTCGTCGGGAATCTGGCCATCACCTATCATGCTTCGAAATCGTTTTCAACGACGTTTACTATTTTTAATCTTTGGAATAACAACCAGATTCAAGCCTACAACTCGACGCCCTACTTCCCCGCGTTCATGGGGACATTCGGCTATCCCAATACACAAGATTACAGTCCGCTGCTTGGTCAATACGCTCCTAACGCCGTTCAATCGATTCGAGAATATTACTTAACCGCCACCTACAATTTCTAATTATGAACATCATTTTACACATTCATTAAGAAAATTTAATATTTTCTACCTCGATCCCATGTTATAATGGAGATATCATGAAAAACAAACTCATACGGGTTGCCTTGCTCATGTCGTTTCTATTTTTCGGCATCTTTATGATCCGAGAAACGGGGGCCCAGATGGAAGAGCCGCAAGCGCCGATGCCGACACAAAGCGGCAACGGGAGTGGAGGAGGTTTCTCGGAATCCTCGATGCCATGTCCAAGTCCTCCCCCTGAAGCGCCGATAAATTTCCATTATCGTATTACTTCAGCCGATCAAACGAATACTCCGGATGTATTCTATCTCTCCAACCCCGTCGACTCAAATGGCGTAACAAAATGGACAAAGACATTTCCTCCCGGGAGCGAGATTACAAAGGCGGCGATCGCTGAACCGCTTTATCCTAGTAAACCTTACCTTTCTGCGAAGGACAACGGTCCTTATGTGGACTATGATTTAAATGTTTCGTTTGATTGCTCGAGCCACGAACAAACGCTCACTTTCTCGGCTTATAATCCGGGATCATATCTCATTGAAGATTTTGTGAACGGTGCGATGGAGTGGCATGTGATTCACGTGGATGCCCCGTCGTTGCAATTGGAAAGCTACCAATCGGATACGGAGAACTATTCATGCCGCAGCGAGATGCATCAATATCAAGAATTTGATTTACCCATTAAACCGGCTTTACTTTTTTACGGGAGCAGTGAAGACTATAATTCCAAGAATGGTCTTGCCGGAGTGCCTGACTATCAAGAGTGGGCAACGGTCTATGGTTCTGAAAACGGTATTCCGGTTCAAGAAGCCAATGGGGTGAATGACTTTTTCTCAAAGATTGCACTGTGGTGGGCCAATTTCCGCACTCCGCCGACGCTTGATGTCGCCATTCTTGAGCATGGCTCAGGGGGTGTACAAGGTTTTGGAGGTCTATATGGTATAGGTGATGGTCAAATCAGCGTTTGTATTGGCAGCAGCTGCTCGTTTTCCTCGCAAGTTCAGCCCATCGTTTCGCCAGCGGGAAATGGGAGTGTACCCCTTGCTCAATATTTTGACAAGAATGGAAATCCGAATGCCCCCTTCTGGCAGGCTTCAGGAAATCCACCGATTCACAGCTTAACGGCCATGGGTTGTTGCACCGGCACCCTGGTCGCTACAGGATATAATAATGGTCCCGTCTTGGGAAGGTTTACCGATATGGTTGGGCAGGCGATGAAACACACGAGTGTCATTGCATTTTTTGTTTATGGCCCACCCTACATTTCGAGACGGAAGAACGGGTGCCTATATAGGAAAACCGGTTGACTTGAGTTACGTCCGGTACGATCCGCCTAAGAACTGAAAATACAGGGAAAAGATTTCATTGTAAGAATAAATCTGCGTCATGAAAATTGTTTTCGTGTCGATGTTGTTGTCACTGCTTTTTATTTCGTGCACGAAAAGCGGCACGCTCACCGGCAGCGGCGCCAACAGTACCGGCAGTTTCGGATCAACGACCGGATCGGTGAACGGCGGTCTTGCCAACGTGGCCGGCGCAACCGTCAATTTAATGATGGCCGGCAATGCCACGCCTTTAGCCAGCGCCATAACCGCTTCCGACGGATCCTTTACCGTCGTCTACAACGGCTCCAGCGGCAATAATCTCCTCTATCTCGCAATTACCGGAGGAAACGCCGGCGGAGGTATCAATGCGAACAATCAATTCCTCGCGATCGTCGGGACGACGGCGGCGCCACTCTCCTCCATTCGTGTTAACGAGATAACCACCGCGGCGGTCGAATTAGTCGCCTATAATTTTGGCATTTTGAAAGACACGAATGGCGCGATCAGCTTGAGCACGCCAGGGAATGCGGCGGGAGCCAATAATGCGGTGACACAGTATAACAATTTGATTGCCACCGGAACGTTGAATACGGCGAACACGCAGTTAGCCTCCGCCACGCAAACGGGATTAAAGGTGATGGCCGATGCGTTTGCTTCTTGCATTCAAGCGCCGGCAAATTGCAGCTTATTGTTCAATACGGCGCACGCCTCTGTGGGGACAGCCGCGGCAACCCTTTTGGAAGCCGGATTGAATGCCTTCAATAACACGTCCGTTGCAAATCAGCTTTATACGCTCGCCTTTCCGCTGAACTCCTCGACTGGCTTCACCTTGGCCTCCGCATCAATGCCGGGAGGGTTTGCGTTCATCAACCCTCTGGCCACGCAAACGGCGAAAGCCGGCGCTGGTAACCGCCCTTATGGGATTGCGATCGACGCCTCAGGGAACTTGTGGGTGGCGGACAATGGAGGCACAACGGTTGTTGAATTGACCTCGAGCGGCGCGCTTCTGGGAACTTTTACCGCGGGTACAGCGCCTCAAGGATGCGTCATTGACACCAACGGAAATGTTTGGGTGAGCAATTTCACGAGTAATAATGTGACAGAGCTAAATTCGAGCGGGACAACGGTGGGCACGTTTTCCGTGGGCACCCACCCTGAAGGAATTGCTATCGATCCCACGGGGAATATCTGGGTGGCCAATCACGCCTCAACAACGGTTACGGAACTCAATTCCAGCGGCGCGCTTATCGGAACGTTTACTTCCGGAGCCGCCCCTTACGGCATTGCCGCTGACGCCTCAGGAAACATTTGGGTCACCAATGAAGGAACCACCACCGTTACCAAACTCAATCCCAGCGGCACCGTGCTGACAACATTCACTGCAGGTACCAACCCGATTTCCATTGCATTCGACGCTTCAGGCAACGCTTGGGTCGTCAATATAACAAGCAACAATCTGCAGGAATTTAATTCCAATGGAACATTACTGGGAACTTTTTCAACGGGGTCCGGCTCAGGTCCGACAAGTGTTGCCATTGACAATGCGGGAAACGTTTGGGTATCCAATGGCAATATTAACAATGTGATCGTTTTTTAATTCTGCCGGTACGACCCTAGGTACGTATTCGGTCGGCTCGGCGCCCTATTCCGTAGTCGTCGATCATTCCGGCAATGTGTGGTCGGGTGACGATGGTTCGTCTTCCACGACCATCACGCAAATCAGCGGCGTTACTGTCGGTCCACAGTTTGCCACTTATTCTGGCCCCGTGTTTCCTAACTCGGGGTTGTAAGCCGGAAAGCCCTCGGAACGATGGCCTCTTGTAGGAAAACTTGGCCGACACTGGAATTACGTGGCGTGATCAAAAGAACCGCGCGGCTTCTACTTTTGGCCTATTGCATATCGTTGGGGATGCATTTGCCGGCATTGCAGGCCGCCGCATGGGCCGGCATGTTCCTGCGAGGTTCACATTCCCTGCCGCTGAAAGCCGCCATTCACAACACGTTTGACGGGAAACACTTGTGCAATCTCTGCCGCAACATTCGCCTCATGGTTCGCGATGATCGCGGTTCGCTTAATAAATCGATGACAAAATCTCAGAAATCAGAATCGACCGCGGCGAAAATTTCTTCACCCACGATTTCGATTCAATTTTCTTCTTCGTCGACATTGCTTTTTTCACCGATCATAGCGCGAAATAAAACGGCGCCTCGGGTTCCGCCTCCAAAAAATCTCTCCTAACACCAACCCCAAATTTTTATCTTAGGAGAGTTCAATGAAAATTATTATTTTTTTAGTCCTTCTATTTGCTATTTTTTATCCGGTATTCGCGGACGATGAAGCAACGGCGGTTCAAGGCATCACCGTCACTGAATCGCGACTCCCTGTTTCCAACATCCAAGATCGTTCACAAACGTTCATTCAAACGGAAATGGCCGACTCCCAATCATGGCAGAGCGTCGCTTCCACGGTTCCCGGCGTCGTGGTCAATCCATTTGGCAATGTCCACGTTCGCGGCGATCACAACTTGGTGACATTTTCCATGGATGGCATGGCCCTGCCAATCACGCCCGAGGGGGAATTCGGTTCTCTTATCGATCCTCGTTTATTAAACGGAATGGATTTTCAAACGGGAAGTTATGACGCATCGCTCTCCGGACAACTGGGCATGAACGTTAACCTGGTGCCGATACAAAGCGATGTGAAGTCACAATTTGAAATCGAGCCGACGCTCGGCGATCATGCACAACGGGGATTCCTGGGATACTGGTCGGGAAAAAGTGATGACAATTCATGGCACTACTTTATCGGCGGAACAACCGATCACACCGACTTACAGCTTAACGCGCCACAACCTAACAATCAAACCCTCAACAACACGGGCGATAATTGGAGCGACTTTGTTCACGTCAACCACACCGCCGGCAAGGATACTTATAATTTCGCGATCGGACAGCAAGTCAACGCCTTCGGCATTCCGAACACACCGTCGGCCCAAGCTGCCGGCGTTAACCAACAGGAGCAAAACACAAACAACTTCGTGCTCTTCTCGTGGAAGCGTGATTGGTCGAATCGCGTCAGTTCAAACATTGGATTCTCGTGGCTTTCCTCCACAGACAATGTCACGAACAATGGCGCATTCAATCCCTTCGTCGTAGCGAATCCTATCACCATGCCCAATGCGTTCGCCAACGGACTTCCAGCCAATCCAATCGATTACGGATCTCCGTATCTTCCGACAATTTACCGCAATAATTCGCAGCTTCTTTTAAACGCTTCGGGCACCGACAAATTGACACCCGAGAATCATTTAGAATTCGGCGGTCACGCAAATTTCATTTCGTATAACAATCGCTATAACATCATTGACGCCGGAGGAAGCGGGATGCTTCCCTCCCCCACGATTAACTTATCGGTCAATCGCGACGGTTTCGACGGGATTCTCTTCATCACCGATCATTATACGATTAGCGATCGATGGCACGTCGACTTCGGGGTGAACTCCGTACATTATGATGATGGCTACCAAATCTCG